>Ga0066603_10001795_pt1 | contig 13548 bp, 8 predicted proteins | sample Higcelweek8metaG_FD_59482 | JGI IMG/M metagenome (GOLD analysis project Ga0066603, IMG submission 59482) | Freshwater pond sediment microbial communities from the University of Edinburgh, under environmental carbon perturbations - High... | ecosystem: Environmental > Aquatic > Freshwater > Pond...
AACGGACTGCTCTAATTGTAACGCATTTGCCGCTCCATTAGACCCTAAGATTGTCTGTCTCGTTGTTGGAATAGTTGTTTTATATACTGTGATAATAGTAACGTTGTTACCAATATCAAGACTTGCTGCTGTACCAAGATTAAGATAGTGAGCACTTGCCTTTGTAAACCTAATTACAGGTTTTCCGTTTACAATGTTAACTTTATAAACAGGTCGATTGGTTCCTGTCTGAGTGGCATTATTCCCATTAGGTGACTGATCTGGCCATGTACTCACAGCATCACCATCGGCAAGACCGGTCACGGCATCGGCCTCTAACCACAGCGCACTTTGTGTCTTCCAGTAGGAACTCCAATTTATTCCACTTTTCTGAAATGGCACCCCTATTCCTATTCCTATACCCGGCATAACTAGTCCTCCTTATTATTAACTATTCTACCCCTTCTCCACTTCTTGATCCACTGTATCATCTTCACTACTGAGATTAAATTAACCTTGAATACTATCTTATCAAATAATCCCATCAGAGATTACTTATTATTGTCTTCCACGTTGTACCATTGTATATCTGCAACACCCCCTCTGTGTCATTGAACAGCAGCAGCCCCTTAACGGGGGTGAGGACATTGATCTCGGTCTGTGTCAGCACTGGCAGCTTTATCCCGTCTAGGAGAGGTAATGCCTCCTCGATCTGAATAAACTCCGGTACGTCCGTAAGGTCATTAAAGCTACCCGTGGTAGCCACGGCAGCGAATGTAGGCTTACTCGTCACCTCGCTCCACGATGGGACATAGTCCAAGGGCTTATACAGTGTGTTATGTGTGTGTACGATGGGCATAAAGGCGGTAGGCTTGCCTATGATTGCATCCCACGTTACCACTCCCGCTCCCGTGGCTGCTGTTGTCTGTATGGTTCCATCACCGAACTGGATGCCCTGATTGAACCTCACCGTCACATCGAAGGTCTGATCCTTCTTTTGGCAGTTAGCCGTTAATACCAATACAAGTAATGCTGCTACGATTGTTATCTTTTTCATCTTTTGACTATTTTACCATTGAATTTTACTATTGCTCCTGTTGACGCTACGGGTGGCACTACCGGATCAGCCTCTTGCGTCACCGTCACCGTCCACTCTCTCGTTGTCACCCCGTTCAGTGCAGTAACAGTATAAGGCAGCGGAGAGGTGAAGTTCCTTGCGACCCCGCTTGCGGGAATGATTGTAGCCCCGTAGTCAAGTGTTATCGTTGGGGTAAGCGATGTTATGTCAGCGGTGTATGCCACCTCTATCGTTATCGTGTGATTAGTTGTATTGATTGTGGCTGCTCCCGTTTGGTCTGCTAAAGTGAAGCCGAGAATGTCGGTGGCTGTGGAGTCAATGTCAGATGCAACTGCACCGTCCCATCCTGCCATTCTTGCGAGCATCCACCATAATGCCTTTCCGATCCTTAAAGCACCGACCGCATCAATATGACCAACTGTTCCATCCCCCTCATTTAAGTCAGTGATTGTCGGATAGGTATTTCCATTCCATGTTGTTGTTGTTGGTACTCCGTTGTCATCCCAACAAAGAATATCAGCATAATCAAACAATATGCGGGTGGGATCAGCGTCAACATAATCCCTTATTCTTTCATTCTTTAAATTACCCTGATAACCATCCTCTCCGGTGCTATAAGAATCAACTGTCCCCGTAGTAAAAAATATCTTCGTAGGTATATTATTGGCCTCACAGTAATCAATATATTCTTGTGTAGCCTCAAGGTACGAATCAAGGTTTACCGAGTTTCCCGTTACAGCATTATCGGCATCATCAAGTCCCCACGGTAAGTCACCTTCCGGGCCATAGACAGTAGCTCCGTACCAGTGGTTTCCCGTAACGGGATCAGCTCCCGCAGAGACACCCGAAGGGTTAACCATATCCCAACACCATGACAGGGCATAAGCACTGATGGTTAAATCATTATTGTCACAATATAAGATACCATCCTTAGTTCTCTGTAAGGCTGTTGGATTCCCAAACCAGTCTCCCCCACCAAAGCTGCCATACTGCCACCCCGTAGTGTACCAGTAACTCCCCCAGGAGGCATGACTTGCTCTCAAATGAGCTGTTGTATATGCCTCGGGCGTTCCTGACGTAGTTACACTAACGTCATATGTAGCGTCTAACGCCTCAAGCAGTGAAAGTCCATCACGATATGCCCTTGAATGAGATAGCCCAGGGGTAGATAGCCACATCTTTTTAACGGAATCAATCCATTGTGCCGGGATATCATCATATTTATCAACTACGGTATGGTCGGCAATGATCGGAGAAGATTCAGCCCACCCGATGTCAGGAGCGGAACCGCTAAACGGGATGCCAAACACATCGACTCCAGCATCTATTAAAGGACTTCCGGCAGCGGGTTTGCCAAAATCAGTATCGGGCAACGACCAGTCTGACTTACGGGTATCAACACCAAGCATCCCCGCAGTATCAAGACTTGCAAAATACGCATTAGTGACAGGTGTGCCTACTACATTAAATAGATTGTTTGATCCGTTAGTTGCTCCGGTTAAAAGGTCACGATATGTCGTATTATAATAAGACAGATTATTGTAATATAGATGGTCATAATATCCCACCGTGTCAGTAGTTGCCGCATCTTCCACATTATATCCCCAACAGGGGCCTTTGTAGTCTACCTGATGAGTATCATCGTATGAAAAATTATTATAGATATGTGCCCTTACTTCCTTGTAAGTTGGTTCTCCCGAGTCAGTAAAATTAATACCCTTAAATGCATTATGAGCTGTTATACAATTTCTCATTGTTATCTGAACGACATCAGTAGTGTTCTTCATTCGATCAGATGCAATCCAGAATTTAAACCCCGATCCCTTACTATATATATTTTCAGGGAAGGGCATATCTCCATTAAAGATCGACCAACAATTATCAAAAATCGTAGCAGCTTGAGAGCTATAAGCAAAGCCTTGATCAGAACACATCCATGCTCTGCACCCATAGAAATACGCATATGACTGCTCGGCGTAATCATAAGTATTGCCACGCACTGAGACTAAGAATCCATTACCTGATCCACCGGCATCATAGGTGCTTAATGTATCGCAATTAAAATAAGAATCACAGTTAATGACATTAATCGTATCAAATACGGCAAAACCAAAACCAGACCCTCCGGTATTCTTAACAACACAATTCTCCCATTTAATATCATTGGGAGCATATCGGTCTGTATAACCCTCTGAGTAAACATACCACCCGACACAGTTAATGTCAGCTAAAACCGTTTGCCTTACATTTATAAGGAACAATCCCTTAAAGTAAATATGACTTGCCCGTGTTACCTCAATACCCCAATTATAATAATCTGTCATCATTGTTTGGCAGTCAAGAATAGGATAGTTACCGGCAGCCCAATCTTCGGGATAAGCGAAGAAACAAGTAGGAGCATCGTGCGTCCCATCAACTGCTGTTGTCTTTAAGTTTGCTCCTATTGATGCAGAATAAGGAGCATAAGTGCCACCCCTAAAATAAACAGTATCGCTTGGTGTTACAGTATTAAATGCATAGTGCCATGTTTTCCAGGGGTTAGCCAATGTCCCTCGTCCGGGATATGCTCCGTCCGTTCCGGTAGGCGAACAGTAATATATTGTTGCATTCGCTACCGAACTGATTACTACGAAAAGGATTATTAATAGTTTTCTCATTGTCCAATATGTGTCATATAGTGATGGATGATGTTATAAATATTTGTTGCATCAGTATCGGTAACCGCATCCATCACAAGAGCGATTGATAGAATACCGGTAAACGGATAATATGGAGTCCCATCTGCCAAGTTAAATGCTAATACATAAAATGTTGAGTTTGGAAGATTTGTTGCACTAGCGTCCGAATTAGTCCCCTCTGATGCACCATTATAATAACCCTCGCTTAAATTACCCGTTGTTCGTGTTATCATTGAAAACCCAACACTACTTGTAACAGACCCGAATGATTGGGCGTTTTCGGAAACTACATGTCCTTGAAGATTATCCTCATATTTAGGATAGAGCCTTAGATTACTTACGATCGGGTCTGTTGCCCTTGCCCCCATAGTAATCTCAAGATTGTTAATAGAGGTTAACTGCCAAGAGGCAAGTGTTATATCATTAACTCCAACGCCAGTACTATCAGTTGCCGGTAACCATCCGGTCGATAGATAGTCGGAGCTCCCGTCTCCGTCAAAGCCTTGATAAGCCGTGAAGGTCGGGTTTGTGCTACCTGGGTCTGTAAGGTTATAAGTTCCAGGGCTTACCCAGTTAATCTTAGCGTTGGCATTTCTGCCATTAGCCATGACATAAAATAACTTTATCCTATCCCAATAGCCTGCACTATCAAGAGAATACACCATATTATCTTGCCACTCAAGCGTATCCCCCGTAGGGTCATTTGTCCATGCTGCTAATATAGCGTCATACTGAGTTGTGTATCCTTCTGCCGGAGGTGGTGGCAGTGCAGTATAATTGCTATACCTCAATATCTGCCCCTCAACCGAGAAGAGCAGAAGCAGTCCTGTTATAAGTAAGATTGTTCTTTTCATTTTAGTATGATCTATTTCGTCTGTATCCCGTTAGTGTTACTATAAGTGCCGTTGGCTTATTGTCCTTTGACGCACCCGATATCGTCCCCCACACCCATACATTGGGCGGTATGCCGTTATTGTTAAACGAGGTGTCTTCATCCCCCGATGTCATTGATGTTACCGTATAAGCAGAGGTGTTTAACACTATTGGTGTGCCATCAAGAAGGTTTACATCCCAGCTGACCTGAACAGCTATTGTCTCCGTACCTGTTCCGGCCACCAATACCCCTCTCAATGCTGTTATCTGCAATGTGTCTGACCCTTCGTTATAGAAAGCCCCAATCAAGCGGCCATTATTGAAATTTGCGGTGTCCGCACTAGCCCCACTTCCTATACCGAAAATGAATATAGGGATGGTATCTGAGTCCGCTGTCTTTAAGTCTGATCGCAACACATTCAAGCTATCAGCTATCTCATCCCGCACATCCCCTATCGGGGCACCACCCTCGGATACCTCGCTTGACAAGGCGTACTTGGACAGCATTGAGGCTGTATCCGAGACTGCCACCTTGTTCTGAAGGCTATCTAGCATTATCCGCTTGTTCACCTTCGTCTGCCCGTAGGTCGAGCAGGCAAGGACAAGCCCTATGATTATCGTTACTACTTTTCTCATTGTATTATTATTATCCTTCCGTTTTTATCTACCATTAAGTTGTTGCCCGTGCCCGTGGCTAATCCTGTGCCTGTAACGGGAGCTGATGCATATTCATAGGCTCCTATATCCCACAGACTATTAACAGGTCTACCATCCCCATCAAAGTCATCGGTGAGTCCCGTATTAGTTCCCGCATCAATAGCCGGAGACCCCGACTGAAGATGAAAGTCTGTTGCACTCAAGAATGCGGGGTTGGCATCAATAGAGTGATCATCCTGTAACGCTTCTGCCTTCCACTCTGCAAATGTCGTGTAGGTTGTCGTTTCGTACATCTCCCCCATAGCAGCGACATCATATACATTATAGTCAAGGACTATCTTAGCGATGTTGTCATCTATCCTGAGAGCGGGGTCAACACAATCCTTGAAGATGTTGTTTGTGATACTACAATCGGACACCGTGCCCGTTAATGCCCATATCATAACGTGCCTTGAGTTATCGCTGTCGGGTCGCTGATCAAAACTCCAACAATCCCCTGCGTTGAAACAAGTGTTATTGTAAAAATTAATTCCGCTGTTTGTCTGCCCGGTAGTACACCACCATTCATATGAGTAATAGCAGTCATACACTACGTTATTATACATATTGATGTTACTGCTTGTATTGGCTGAACCCTGGGGCGATATCCCTGCATCATAACATTGCCAAACCTTATTATTTCTAATTATGATGTCATGGGTACTGCTACCCTCCAACCATGCACTTATTCCATTGCCTTGTCTAATATTTGAATAGGCTATCCAACCACCTATCCATGATACATTACAATATTCAATGACTACATTATTAGCCCTATCAGCGTATATCCCAGCATTACCAGAATACCTTACATCAATATTTCTTATTGTAATGTATTGCCTCGAACTACCAATCTTTATAACATTCTCATAATAAACTCCGGCACACTCTATATTGGAGTAATATGTACCGGGGTTACTTGCAGAGTATAGATACACAAGGCTATCGGCGGTATTGTAAAACCACCTTCCCTGAGAGTTGACGCTATCGAGTACCGTTACCCTCCATCCAGCCTCAGTATCGGCATTAAATATCAGGTTAGCAACATCATAATTGGTTACATAGGCACTTGTTGCACCAAGTATCGCAGTTGTCTTCCAAATATTCCCCGAATGAACTTCCCAATCGGCATCCGCACTAAGGTCTTTTGATCCGAAGAATCTGGGTTTGGCTCCCGTTCCATAAGCATCAACAACAATATGACTGCCCACGGAACCGCTTGACGGGAATAATAAGTATCCCCTGAATACATCTCCCGTCTTAAAGAATATCGTATCTCCTGCTGAGAAGGTAGAAGTCGATACTTTTGCAAGCGTTGCCCATGCTAATGCCTCTGTTAATCCGCTATCGCTATCCGAACCATCTGAAGAACTAACATAATAGTTAGTGGCCTTTGCAGATAAACCGATAATGATGAATAATATGATCAGCAGTTTCCTCATACTAATTAAAGGGATAAGTCTTGCCATTTCCCGAATTATATAACTCAGTTACTTCGCCTGATGATAATGCCTTTGACCATATACCGAATGAGTCAAGAGTCCCATCCAAATAAGATACGGCAGTTGAGTAGGCATTACCGAAGCATGTATCATAAAGACCCTCGAAGGCTGTCCCTGTAAATGTCCCCGCTGATGACGAAACATCTGTCCCGTTTAAGTAAACCTGTAATGTCTGACCATTACCTCTATTTACGAATACGACATTATACCAAGTATCAACAGATAATGTTCCCGATGATAATACAGTATATTGAGTGCCGGCTGTGTTTAGACTTCTTACGAAAATCCTATTATCATCATTACGGACTTCAATAGAATGTGCTAAATAGGGACTATCAGTATTATTTTGCTGAAATAGATAGTTTGATCTGCCCGTAACTGTTGGGAGAGAATCAAGTTTAAACCATACTGAAACACTGAATGCGGCCCCCTTGGGAGATACGCTAGTATTATATGGAATCGAAACAACATCTACTGCCGCATCAAATTCATAGGCTCGTCCAAGTTTACCCACCGCATTTACTGTTGCCGTAGTAGACCCATCATGTCCTCCCGTAGCATCGACCGCCGTAGTACCAGCACTCTCATCAAGTTTCCAATACCCACTTAGACCCGTAAGCAGCGTGGACTCTTGTCCTTCTAATGACAGATAACTCCACAGGATAGGTTCTATGATATCCACCATCACCTGTTCGTTTGCTTGCCATGCGGGGTTGACCGTAATTGTACTGCCATTAACCCTGAATCCCTCGTAGATGTTCGTTGCGGTGAACTGCTGATATTGCTTTGCCCCGTCACGATAGAGGTCAATGTGCTTCCCTTCAAACTCAGAGTGAACTACTGTTGTATCCGCTGCTGATGGGGCACCTGTGGTAACCCCTATGATAAAGGGTAGCCGTTGGGCTGACAACCCGCTGCCGCTACCGAGTAGTGATTCTACATAAGTTCGTGTGGTGTATCCCGCATAGACGTTGGAGTCTGCCGCTGCTACGCCTACCGTTGCCGCTGCTATCCTTGCGGTCATCGTGTCGGCTATCTGTGTCGGGGTAGCAAAAACATCGGTGCTGTCTGCCCTCAATACTCTTAACCTCACCTCGCTCAGATCAGCCACCGTATCCGTGTCAAGGTCAATCAGCAACAGTGATTCAATATTCATCGTATCGGCTAATATCGTCACGATACTATCAATCCTTGCCTCTAACGCTGCTCCTCCTGTTGCCACAGCCCATGCGGGAGAACCCGATGCCATTGTCAGTATATAACCGTTTGTCCCCGCTGTAAGCCTTGTAGGGGCACCGGCTGTACCGCCTATGATAAGGTCTCCCACGGCAGACATCGGGTTGGTAGCCAATGTGCCGCTTGTGGGCAACGTGAGGGCCGTTGTTCCCGTTGTAGTGAGGGTTATGCCGTGTCCTCCCGAGAGGGTTAATGTACCCGAGTTACGCGTAAAGCCCGTTACCGTGGCGGCCGTACCCGTGATACTCCCCGCTATGGCGTTCGTCACCTCAAGGTCGGTAAACCATCCCTTTAATACCCTCGACCCCGTAGACCCTATTGAGCCTGTCGTGGTAAGGCTATTAGCCCCAAGAGCCAAGTTGCCCCCACCTAACGTGAGCGTGTTAGCCGAATGGGTTAGGGTTATATCTCCCGAATCGAAACTCAATGCCCCCGCACTAGGAACGTAAGTGGTTGCGGGAAGCGTAACCGTAGTCGTAAATGTAGGCGATGTAAACATTGTTGTCTTGCTCTCGTTGGTTACATTACCTAGAGATACATCAGACGCAGTAAGCGAAAGAGCCGTCTTGAATAGAGCGGCTGTCAGAGCAGTTACTGTATTGTCCGCATTGACACGCAAGAACCTTATAGCATCGGGATTGGTTAAGGTGAACATATTCTGTCCCACTGTTGTCCCGCCAAGGCTTGTACGACCCGTAGCCGCTGTCAGCCCAATAGGAGTGCCGCTCCATCTGTATCTGCCTGTGTAAGCACTATCCCATTCAGCAGACTGATCTGCCAGACTCGTACCCCATGCCGTACCCGTGGATATAGGTATGCCCGCACCAGGATAGACCATGGCTCCACCTTCACCCGATATGACGATATTACCCGCACCGAGGACAGTCTCTCCGTTGACGGTCTTTATATTCGTCCCCGACACCAATGTTGCTTGCTTGGCGTTTAACTGCGTCTGTATGGCCGATGTGACCCCTACAAGATAGTTTATCTCTGTATAGGTTGTTAATGCCCCATCGAGGATATTTAACTCCGCGGCATTAGACGTTACTGCCGTACCGTTGATACGGAAGGGGCCGTAGAAGTTAGCATCCTTGGTGAAGTAGGTGCTATCCCGAAAGTTCACCTTCCTCCGCTCAAGCGACCACCCCGTCCCCGTCTGCCCATAGGCGAAGACCCCAACGGACAGCAGGGTTAATATGAAGAGTATCCTTCTCATGTCTGTTATATTATGCCGATATTGACGGTCTTCCCGCTCTCTGCCCCGATATAGACTATCGGACAAGGGAGCCACTGACCCGCACTACAGAACACCGATACAGGGGTTAACCCAGCTACGGACTTACCATTGAGCAGATAGTCCTCATGGCTTATCACCTCGAGGGTCAGGTCTTCTGCGGGCATAACCAAAAAGCCTCTGTCGAGTTTCGTGGTAGTACCCGTATATGCCGATGTTATCGCTTGGCTTAATACTTTCTTAACTGTGAAGGGTACTGATCCGCCCCCGCTACGATGTAAATTTCCCATTTCGTTATTGTTTTTGCAAAGTTACTCAAACCTCCTAATCGCCTAATTTCCCTTCTCTCTTGTAGATGCTCTCGGCCCTATCATCAGCCTTCTCCTTATACATCTGAAGTTTATAATCCCACCTCGTAGACTTCTTGCTAGTGGTAAGTGTTTTCTTGTCAGAAGCTATCTGCTCGGAAGTAGACTCCGTCAGATAAGACTTTATCAGTTTAGCATACTCCTCTGCCTTGATGCTATTGAATCGATACAACTCATCAGCATTGAGACGCTCCTTGTCTATGGTCTTACTGCTTGAATAAGGGAACACCGCCTCATGCTCAACCATCTTGCTCCATAGAGCCGTATCACTCTTCACTACGCCCCACTCAGTTATTTCAGACCCCGCTATCGTCTTGGCCTTACTCCACATCTTAGCCACATCCTCTTGCACACCAGTGGTCACAACCTCATCCTTGCCCACCTTCTTCTCCGCATACCTTGCGGCTACATTCTCCGCATCAGCACTATATTCAGTTATCATCTTGTCAAATAACTGCCCTGCTCTGAGAGTATATTGCTCCCACTCTTTCGGCTCTAGCTTGCGATAATCTATTCCACCCTCCGTCTCTATCTCCGTTGTTCTGTTAACGGGCATCTTCGGAAGAGCATTATACTTATCAAGGAACTCCACATTGGGATACTGCTCCTTCATGCTAAACCAGTTCGGATAGTTTAAGAGTTGGTTCTCTCCCGGGTAAGTCTTCTTGATATGCCCTAATACGTCATAGGAATATTGGGGATCAATCCTCTGTAACCCCAATGAGTACTTAATGGCGTTCTCTATGCCCTTGCTTGAGTATTGCTCGGGATCAAAGAACTTCCACGCCTGCTGAACGAAGGCCGTGTTCTGAGGTAATGGTTTAGCAAGAAATCCCAATTCCCTCTTAATTATCTCCTCCGTTAGGTATTGCACCCCACTCTTAGTGCCCAATACTTGGCCTGTAAGCACCTGAGTAGAGAGTTCCAATAGTTTCGCTCCGCCCTCCACGAAGGACATGTCTTTCACTATGAAAGCCGTGTTTGTCCCTGCCGTAGCAAGCATACCTATCGAGAATCTATTGAATATATCTTCCAATTCCTCGGGACGGGTATCCATGTCTATCGATTTTCCGTCCTTAGTCTCTTTCATCCTTATCTGGTCATTAAGGTTCCCTATGAGACCTAATGGTATAGCCAATGCGGGCATATACATGAAGGGGATAGAGGTAACCTTGCCATCCTTCCCTCTAAAATTGATTGAGTAGTTTTTAACATCTCTCTCGGCCTTGAAGTCTTTGCCTTGTGCCCCAACTATCCACACATCATCCTCCTCGTCATTGCCGAGTAATAATGCTGCTAGTGCAAGGAATGTGATCGTACCAAAGTACGCCCTACCCATCTGTTCCATGCGCTGCTTATCCCCCTCCATGGTCGCGGATGTGCTCTTGCCTAAATACTTCTTGGATAATCCCGATATAGAGAAGTCATTAGCCCTTGCAAACCCATAGACGGGAGTATAGTCGAGCATGTACTCAGCCACGTTCCCTACGATCCTGGTAAAGGGTATGAACACCTTAATGGCCATAGCAGCGGCCTTGCCTCCGATATTCTTCTCCATCAGTTTGGCAGTGGCATTCCCTATAGCATATGCCGTGGATGCGATTACGCCTCCTCTGTCCATAGTGAAGACACTAGTACGGGCTAACTCATTTGCCCCCACCATTGCCTCTTTAGCCTTGGCTACATTAGTCTCCTTCAGGAGGTCTTGAAACATCTTCTGCCTCTGAAGTTCATAGAGGCGTATCTTCCTTTGTGTTTCAGTTACTGACAGTCCACTCTTTTTAGAGTATTCAGCCGCCTCTTTCTCTATCTGATCCACGAGGATACTCTGATCCAAGAAGGCATTGCGGTAAAGATTCATTACCACCTTGGTGAGCTTAGTCCCCTTCAACCCTGTTATCTCTGCCTGATAGTCTATAAGTAACTTCATAAGGTAGTGATCCTCGAACATAGCAGTGGTCATCTTATCCTGTCCAAAGAGGTTTCTACCCGAATACTTAGCCCATGAGACAAGGTTGGGTATCTCCCGACCGAAGACCTTCCACTTCTTCATGTTCTCAAGATTCCCTACATGCACCTTATTACGGCTTACGGCTTCTATCGTGTACTTATCCCCGAAGCCTCCCTTACGCATTGTATCGAGGTACTGCTTGGCTCCCCTGCTAAGTCTGCCAAATGTAGCAGCCATGCCATAGAGGTTCGTAATAACATCAGCATTCCATTTACCTTGCTTGATATCGGTTATAACCTTAGAGAAGTTAAACGCATCCTCTATTTGTTTGGTGAGATAGTTACTCCCCACCGTACCAAGGTTTACGACAGATGTGGATATCCCCGACAGCATGCTTGCGTAGATCAGCTCTACCCATGTCTCCATAAATCTATTGGGAGCATCCTGGGGGTACATGGCACTCATTATTCTTAATAGATGGCGTGTAGCATCAGCCTCCCAGTACGTTCCTTTGTACTCATCTATGATACCCTGAAGAGTAACAAGTTCTTTGCCTTGCTCTTCGGTTATCTCCACGAACCCGAACTTGGCCGCAAACAGATTACGGAAGAACTCATCGGTCATGGCTCCCGCTCTGATAGCGGTACGCAACTTATCGAGGATTGTCCTTGCCTGTCTGTCTTGAGGCACCCTATCCGAACCCCACATGCGGGTCATGTACTTCTTCGCTGCTGCGTCTAACTTCTTATCGAACTCAGCGGTAACGACCTTCTCTATGGCTTGGGCATCGGCATCGTTGATCCCCGTCTCCCATGTCAACCTTTCGGCTAATGTCTGTCTTCTGCTCTGTGGATTCTCGAAGTGGTCTTTGACCACCTCTCTTATCGCTTTGTCAATAGACTTTTGTGCTTCGAGTTTACCAAGGTGCTGACGATAGCTTACACCGTCCTTGAACTCTATGTCAAATGCCTCATCAAGGTTCTCCAGGGCTACCCCAAGGGCATCCATATCTTCCTCGAGTAATACTTTGGCCTCGGACAGCTTCCTTACGCCTCCCTTGGTGATATACGTATCGAGGAAATCAATAAGCATAGCCCTCTCATTAGAAGTAAACCCTTCGGTCTGCATGAGCGGCATATTTCTCCACTTCTCCCTCAAGGCTTCTCTGTCCTTCTTGATGCTTGCAGCCCCCGTCTTGGGTCTCGCCTTCTTAACTAGATTCTCAAATGTAGTGCTGGATATAGTAACCGTGACGGCATCCTTAACCTCACCGCCTAACTCTTTATTCATCTCATCGAGAACCTCCCCGATGGTCTTCCCATTTATCTTACTCGGCTGTGCTGCTACAACGGCATTGTGTTTCTTCTGCATGCCCTTCATAAAGTTCAACAGACCCGCTGGTTGGAACATACCCCATGCTCTGAGGATATTCCCCGCCCTACCATAGTCCGTAGACTGTTTCCTTATAGCCTCTAAGAGGGAGTCTATGCTTTCGTAGGCATTTGTATCATCCGCATTGTTGGCTAGTCTCTCTGAATAGTGGTTAAGCAGAATTAACCTTGCCCCTTGTATGACATCCTCCGTGAGTTTCGGCGGAAGACCACTTGTCTTGGATAAGGTCTTGAATGCAGTCTCGATATCCCCATACCCTTCGATAACGGACATTGCCTCATCGATAGTGGTCTGCATGGCCTTGGTCTCGTACTTCTCCCTCGTAGCGTCAATGCGGTCTCTGAGGGTCACCATGGCATCGGTCTCTTCCGTAGCTTCCGAAGGCTCCCTGAGTGATCGTACATCCACCCCACGATAGCGAACCTTCTTCGGGGTCATGGCACGATACTTTCTGCTGCTCTTAACCCACCTTTCAGCTACCTTCTCTCTGCCCTCGGGGATATCCTCGGAAAGGAACTCCTTCATTATAGCATCTTGCAGGGCTTTGCCCGATAACTTGGG
>Ga0066603_10001805_pt1 | contig 13504 bp, 10 predicted proteins | sample Higcelweek8metaG_FD_59482 | JGI IMG/M metagenome (GOLD analysis project Ga0066603, IMG submission 59482) | Freshwater pond sediment microbial communities from the University of Edinburgh, under environmental carbon perturbations - High... | ecosystem: Environmental > Aquatic > Freshwater > Pond...
TACTTAACCATAAGCGACAGAGCAGAGGTCTAGTGCATCAACCGCAGGAGTCATGACCTGTCTATCGTATAGTTTTCCAGATAATTAAATTGGCAGAATCGCTGAATAATCTCATGAATCAAGGGCGTGTTAAACCAAAATAATTTTCTGGAAAACTATAGTATCCGTTTCTGAATACTTAGTCTGGATAACTCAGGCTTCTTAAGAAGCCGCTATCCCCTCAGGGTAACGGTGGTTCACATATCAAGGACACGTCACACTACCTTCAAAACCCTCGCCGCCATATCCACCTGCCGACCATACTCTCCAGTTAAATTTAAAACCAGACAAATCAGAAGCACGGATATCAAGCAGATCAATCAGATTGTTAATAAAATTCTCCGGTGACCATGAGTAAAAACCTTCACCACATTGTAATCCCTGAAATCCTGTATAGATATTCCAGTTCTCATCACAAAGATCTATGCAATAGAAGGTATTATTTCCTCTTGCTCCCCACCTAACCAATTGATATGTCGATTGATATGGATTATCTGGCTGTTCGCCTGGTACTATGAACTCACCCTCAAAACCTTCCTGATGATCATGATAATTGAGTGCTGAGCCTGACCACACTTTCCAACGGTAACTGCCTGGTTGAAGATTTAACTCCTGTGGTGAATAGCTATGCAAACCTTCACCGCAGCTTATAGCCTGATAAAGCATATTCCAGTTTGCATCAAAGATATCTATACAATAGAAGGTGTCATTACCTCTGTACCCCCATTGAACAAGATCATATTCTGATTGGTATGGCTTTCCGCCCCGCACTGCCCGGACATAGTAGTTGTTATAGCCCTTCTTGTTGCGTTTGCCATAACCGTAATCAAAGTAGATTCCCCACGCAAGTGAGCTGTTGTAGGAGTCTGTAGTGCTTGCCCAGTAGAAATCGGCAATTGTATCTGAAAAATAATTTATATCAATTGCCGGAGCGTAGAGACTGTAATCCACAATAGTTCGCAACTCTTTTATAGTAGGTAACCGCCAGTCTGTATAACCTCCAATCTCAAGTTTTTCACAGTAGGCTATTGCAGATTCCCATTCCATTTTTCCACCGGTCTCCTGCTGCCACATAAGGCCAGTAGTGCTATCTGTGACTGTATCATCACCATTAATAATAAAATGATTAGATGACCCTGTATCTTCACCCCGAACTGCCCGGGCATAGTGGCTTGCGTACTTAAAGAGGCTGTAGTCATGCCCTCCGTCATGGTAGTTAAAGTAGATCCCCCAGGCAAGGTGGTTATCATAGGAGTAGGTAGTGCTGGCCCAATAAAAGGAGGCAAATGTATCAGAAAAATAATCAGTATTAATTGTTGGCCCGGGATACGGAACACTGTAATAAAATATAAAGGCAAGTTCCTTGATTGTGGGCAGGCGCCAGTCAGAATATCCACCATAATTGGATGAGTTCAGGGCATTAATAAAATCTTCAGTATCTGTGCCGTTTCCTGGCGTACCGGAGTAGCCTCTATTGGTGGGCAATCTGCTGTCATACCATGTGTAGATGTTATCTGCATCATGTGGGTCATTATAATTTTTAATACCATCCTTGCCTGTTTTAGACTCCCATATCAGACCTGTGACATTATCTTTCACCATAGCCCATGAGGTGGCTGAATCAGAAATAGGAATACCACCTGAATCAAGTTTTGTATAAAATGTTGGATTAATATTATAATTGGCGTCCTGCCCGTAATGAGGACTGTCCTGCAACGGGCATGTGATCTCTTTGTATTTAATTGCAATATCATATCCTGCAACATCATAACACTTTTTCTGGCCTGTGTCTGGAACTGGCCAGATAGCACTGCTCGTATTTACTCCAATTGACTCATCACCAGCATATGATAAGTATTGCATCCCCATTAAAATAAAAACAATCGTAAAGAATAGCACAAACAGATTGATCTGGAGTTCTTTGATTTTGTTGGCCATAATTCCCTCTTCTTTTAATAACATTAAAATCAATAATTTTCATATATCACTGAAGAGAAAAATGTCAATTGCTAAAAGGGAAATCATATTTATTATTGCGCATCTGGATAAGAATTCCCATAATATTTGAAATTAGTGTGCTCTTCAGGACTATTTTCCATGACCTGCAAGTTTCAAATGTTTGCTGTTTTATGAAAGGCGGCTAAAGGATGATACTGCTCGTCTTATTGAATAACTCGTGAGTCGTAACTTCTCATTTTTCATACTACATGAGCAATTTTATAATTTTATTGAGCAGAATATGTAGTGGTAAATCAGAGAACTTATGACTGATGAGTAAATAACACCACTCATCTTTTGATATCAAACAGACTCTCCTTGAGGCGCTTCTCACCAAACTTCATGGGAAGAACTGTTATCAAGAGGCAGATCAGAAGCGCTCCGGTAAAGGAGCAAGCGATCCACGTCATATCAAAAAGCGTTAATGGCCTGGATTTGAACTGGGATGAAAGAATCATATAGACAGGCCCGGCCTGGAGAAGGATCACAGCCCCGATAAAGATGGCACTTAAAATCATGAAGAGCAGCCCGCCATAACTTGTAACGGTCTGGGCAGGGTTCTCCGACTTGAAAGAGGGGAATGCAGCACCAAGTCCAATTCCAAGAGAGAGAACCCCTGGCACTATGAAAAGTGTGTTGATGCATGACAACCCCATCATGAATGGAACAACTTTGAGTAAGATATTTGTTCCAACAATCAAAATGAGTGTAAGTACCATAAGTGGAATCAGGTAGATGAGATATTTTATCCAGATAAAAAACTTAAGCTCAATCGGGCCAGAGCGTATAAGCCATATGGCTTCACCCTCCATACTGATGGCTGGAAAGGCAAATCTGCCAGTAACTGCTATGAGGACAAAAAAGGCAAGCCCCATATTTAGAAATGAGAGGATATTCTGGAGATAGATGGTCTGAATGGGTGATCTCTCTAAGGGGAGAACCTTGAAATTATAGATATAGATGCAGATCAGCGCCCCGATCAGGAAAAGCTGAGACCACTGGGTCTGATCCCTGAAAAAAGTTTTAAGCTCCTTCTCCACAAGGGCTCTGACAGGGCCAGACAGACGCCATGTAAGTGGAAAGTTGAATCTGACAGCCCCGAAGAGGCGGGCAGCAGAGGTCTGTGCCCTTGAGACTCCGTTGAAGTAGATGAGATCTGCCATAAGCAAAATTACATAAACTGTGATGAGAACAAAACTGAATGCAAGAGCCAGATGAAAGGATGTAACCAGATTCTCACCTTTCAGAGCGGATATGAGAGCATCATAGCACCATGTGGTTGGCAGAAAAGGGGACGATGGGGTGCTCATGGATTTAAAATAGAAGAGTGTGGCAGAGAAGACTTCTGGATCCACAAGCCTCTCTGGTCTTAAGATTCTGAAGGCTATGTAAAGCAAGATAAACAGAGATAGCCCCAGAAATAGAAACAGTGTGCGGATACGGCTTGCTGGAACAACCACAACAGCCGCCATCACCAGCATGGAGGCAACTCCTGCTGCCCCAACTGCAAGCAGAATAAGTGACAGAAAAGTTGTCATGTGAAAAAATATACCAGCTTTGTAAACCCAGCCATAAGCAACAAACACTGGCAAAGTGTAGAGGATCACCATCCAGGAGCTGTCAAAAGTGCTCTCCATAAAACGGGCAAAAAAAATTCTGTACCCCTCAACAGGCATGGAGTGGACAAGTTTGAGATCTTTTGCCAGATAGAGCTTGGAGAGCGCATTGAGAATATTGCTGAAAACCAGCAGAGAAAAGATGGTGACAATGATCATAGAGAGTAACTTCCAGGCCAGAATATCTCCCAGCTCCTCAATCTGGCTGAAATAACGCAGCACCCGCAAAGAGAGATACAGAGAGCCAGCCCAGAATATGACTCCCAGGATGACGATAAACAGATACTTATAAGTGCCACCGCCTCTCGAAAAAACAGGACTCTGGTTATATATGGAGCGAAACCGCGGGTTAAGAAGAGTCAAGATATCATGAATCATATGCAGCTATCCTTCTGACGCTCTATATTTTAAACTGCAGGTTCTGTAAGAAGCATGAAGAGCTGCTCCAGATCAATATTCTCAGCATCTGCCTGCTGCTTGAGTTCTGCCTGGCTCTTGAGCTCTTTCACTGTACCACTGGCAATGAGTCTGCCCTTGTGGATCACTCCTATGCGGTTACACACATCCTCGGCAATCTGCAAAGTATGTGTGGACATGAATATGGTGGTTCCGCTGGCTGCAAGGTCAATCAGCATCTGTTTGACCATTTTGATGGCAGAAGGGTCAAGTCCAACCATCGGCTCATCCACAACAATAACCTCTGGCTCATGAATCAGCGCTGCTGCCATGATCAGACGCTGCTTCATGCCATGGGAAAAAGATTCAATAAGCTCATCTGCCCAGTCAAGAAGAGAGAACTGCTTTAATTTTGACTCTGCCTTCTGTTCAAAATCTCTCTTCTCCATGGAGAAGAGATCGGCAGTGAATTTAAGAAACTCCATGGCTGTAAGTTTTTCATAGATATAGGGTCGATCAGGGATATATCCGATCTTCTGCTTTGCCTGCTTTGGAAATTTCAGCATATCAACTCCGCAGATTGAAACAGAACCGGAACTTGGGGCAAGAAGTCCTGCCACCATGCTGATTGTTGTGGTTTTTCCAGCTCCATTGGGGCCGATAAATCCAAAGATCTCACCAGCCGGAATCGACAGGGTCAACTGATTTACTGCTGTGATTTTGCCATATTTTTTTGTCAGATCTCTGATTTCAATCATCTTCTCACTCCATCAGCACAATTTCAAAATGCTATTACTTAAGAGTAACAGTATCATAATAAGGAGTCAACTTCACAAATCACCTCTGATCCAGAAACTTACCGATTGTCTCATATACCAGTGAGCATGCATCTGGTACAAGACTCTCCATATTCAGAAAAGCGTGAATCATATTATCAAAATGGAGGTGTTCTGTATAGACCCCTCCTCTTCTCAGCTGCTCCAGATAGGCAAGCCCCTCATCCCTCAAAGGGCAGAGGTGAGCTGTAACAACCAGTGTATCTGGCATATCTGGTGTTATATCCATGAAGAGCGGCGAAGCTCTTCTGAGATCTTCACCATGCTGAAAATAGTTATCAAAATACCATCTCATCTTATCTTTCTCAAGGAAATATCCCGAACCATTCTCATCAATTGAGGCAGATGACATGGTGTAATCCAAAGATGGGTAAATTAGAGCCTGACCTGAGATGGTGATCTCTGGATCTGACTGGGAAAGGTGTGACACAGTTGCGCAAAGCGCACCACCAGCGCTGTCTCCAGCCAGAGAGAGACGGCGCATATAGTTCAGGTGGTGTGAATCAAGAGTTCTCCAGATGTTTTTTGCCACATGCAGCACATCCTGAATAGCAGCAGGATATGGAGACTCAGGGGCAAGGCGATATTCCACAGAGGCCACTATATGGTCAGTTGCAAGGGCAATTTTACGGCAGATCGGATCATAGATAGAGATGCTCCCAGCCATATGGCCACCACCATGACAGTAGAGAAGCAGCGGAAGTGCAACATCAGGATCAGGATGGTAGATTCTTACTGGCACATCGTAGTTGATACCATGAACAAGTGCATCAAAAACAAGGGCAATATCCGGGCTCTCCAGAACCAGAGAGCGGGTCAGGTTGAACATTCCCTCTCTCACAGTTACAGGGGTTGGTTCGACTCCACGCTTTCTCAGCGCATCCATACCTCTATTGAATCGATTGAGCCATCTCTGAAGAGGTGGAGCCATACTCACCACCTCCAGTGTGCGTGGTATATCCATATCTCCTCAACTCTATCCCTTTGGCTGACCATTTTGAAAAACAAGCCCCAGAATGAACCGGGTCTGATACTCGACATACTCATCTATTGAAAACTGTTTGGCAAGATACCATCTTCTGAATGCCCACATCTGGCCAAGGACTGAGATGTTATGACCCACAAGAGAGACTGTTTTATGGTCAAGTTCAGGAATATCCCCTTTACCTGAAAGTACCAGCAGAGCCTGGATAAAGATATCTGTGATTCTCAGTTCATTCTCAAGAGCTTTGATTTTCCACTGCCGAGGGAGAAACTGGCTAACCTGGTACATAAGAAGAATATGGTCATTCATCTGGTCACAGACATGAAAATATTCACGTATCACTTCAGCCAAGGTGGCCCTGCCCTTTACCGACCCGGACAGAGCCTCTTCAACCGCCCTTTGAACCTCTCCGTGTATAGCTTCACACACAAGATAGAGGACATCCTCCTTGCACCCCACATATTCATACAGGGAACCTATGGAAAACCCTGCTGCCCTTGCAATCATTCGAGTTGTTGTCTTATGATACCCATGTTCCACAAACAGATGTACTGTTGCATCAACGATCTGTCTTCTCCTCTCCAGGACAAGTTCAGGATTCTTGATCTGTGTTGGAACCCCTTCAGCATTAAGATTATCTGTGATTTTTTTTTTCACGGTCTCCCCTGTTTTTTAAAGTCCATCTGTTATGGCTGATCTGTCATATCTGAGCTGAACGACCGCTCAGTAAAGTTATTTAGTACAACCTTTACGGTCTGTTGTCAAGAAATCATAACAAAGTAGAAAATAGGCAGTATTATAAGATGGTTAAAAAAAAATAGAAGAAATCAGGAAAAACTATTTGACAAATACATTTGAAGAAATATAGTATCTGGCTCATCAGACTGAGCGTTCGTTCGGAATAGTCTTTTCAAAAAGATAACCATGTTCTCAACAAATTAAGTTTTCTCACTATAAAACCAATAATTTTCTCACTATAAAATCTTAAGGAGGATACAAGGTGAATTTTGATCTTACGAAAGAGCAGGAGATGATCCGCAAAGAGGTAAGAAAGTTTGCCCAGAAAGAGATTGCCCCAATTGCAGGAGAGCTTGACGAAAAGGAGGAGTTTTCGTCTGAACTTACACGCAAGATGGGTGAGATCGGCCTTTTTGGCATGTTTGTCTCTGAAAAATATGAAGGCCAGGGGATGGATTATCTCTCCTATATTATAGCTGTTGAAGAGGTGGCAAGAGTTGATGGCTCTCAGGCAGCCACAATTGCAGCTGGTAACTCTCTTGGAATAGGGCCACTGTACTACTTTGGATCAGAGGAGCAGAAACAGAGATATCTTCCCCCACTATGCCGTGGTGAGGCTCTCTGGGGATTTGGCCTGACAGAGCCGACAGCAGGTTCTGATGCAGGAGGGAGCAAAACCACAGCAGTAGCTGACGGAGATGAGTGGATTATCAACGGATCAAAGATCTTCATCACAAATGCAGCCTGCGAAATGACACTTGGAGTGACAGTCCAGGCCATAACTGGTACAAAGGCAAATGGTAAGCCGGAATACACCTGTTTTATAGTAGAGAAAGGGACTCCTGGATTCAAAGCAGTTCCCATGCACAAGAAGATGATGTGGAGAGCATCAAATACAGCAGAACTCTACTTTGATAATGTAAGAGTGCCAAAAGAGAATATCCTGGGGAAACAGGGAGACGGATTTCACCAGATGCTCAAAACCCTTGATGGCGGCAGACTCTCCATTGGTGCTATGGGACTTGGTGGTGCACAGGGGGCGTACGATCTTGCTCTCCAATATGCAAAGGAGCGCAAGCAGTTCGGACAGTCCATCTCAAAATTTCAGGCGATTGCCTTTAAACTTGCCGACTGTGCCATGGAGATCGAATGTGGCCGGAACCTCATGTATAAGGCGTGCTGGCTCAGAAATGAGAAACGGCCATTTGAAAAAGAGGCTGCCATGGCAAAACTCTACTGCTCTGAACTTATGGGCAGGGTGGCAAATCATGCTGTTCAGATTCATGGTGGGTATGGCCTGATGAAGGAGTACAATGTGGAGCGGTTCTACCGTGATCAGAAACTGCTTGACATAGGTGAGGGGACTTCAGAGGTGCAGAGGATCGTCATCTCAAGGCATATAGGGTGTTAATATTCATAATCACCATGGCAGATTGACCTGCCACAACCAGAAATGAAAATCCAAATTATTATGATATCTCTTCAAAAGGATTTTTACATAAAAATGGAGGCAAAAATGGTTGCTGATCATAGCCAGAATATGGAAAGCGGGCCAGTTTTCATACAGGAGGAGAGAGGAGATCGTGTCATATTGACTCTCAATCGTCCAAAGTCAATGAACTCTCTCAATTTTGAGATGCTATATGCCATAAGAGATGCTGTGGATGCTCTGCAATACAGATCAGAGATAAGAGCTGTTATAATTACCGGAGCCGGAGACAGATCATTTTGTGCTGGCGCTGATCTTAAAGAGAGGGCGACCCTTTCACAGGATGAGGTTAAAAAATTCATCCTCACAATCAGAAATCTTCTCACATCAATTCAGAATCTTAATAAACCTGTGGTTTCAGCTATCAATGGTATTGCTCTGGGCGGAGGTACAGAACTTGCTCTGGCTTCAGATATCCGCATTGCCTCAAAAAACGCAGTTATGGGGCTTACTGAAACACGGCTTGCAATTATTCCCGGAGGAGGAGGAACCCAGCGTCTTCCAAGGATTATAGGGGTGGCAAAGGCAAAAGAGCTTATCTTTACAGGGCGCAGAGTTGATGCTTCCGAGGCTCTCTCAATAGGACTTGTAAATAAAATATGTGAACCAGACAGACTGATGGATGAGTGCATGGCCATGGCAGATATGATCAGTGAAACAGGCCCAATTGCTGTTGAGATGGCCAAATATGCCATTAATCAGGGCATTGAAACAGATCTTGCAACTGGTCTTGCCATTGAATCAAATGCCTATCGAGTGACCATTCCAACAGAAGATAGAGTTGAGGGGCTGACAGCATTCAGGGAGAAACGGAAACCGGTCTATAAGGGCAGGTAGGGAGAAGCCCCTGTGCTTACTTACCCCCCTCTCAAGTTGGCCACCTTTTCTGTGTGGTTGAAGATTCATGGAGAAGAACCATAGAGACTTCCCCATTGCTGATGACAATCACAAATTGTGCCCTTCGTAAGAAGGGATAAAAAATAAAAAAAGGATCGGATAAAAAATATGAGTGAAAACAGAGCATTCTGGGAAAATGAGGAGGCACTGCTTGCAGAACGTCAATACCAGGCAACATGGCCCGGCGGGCAGAAGGCTGTGGATGCACTGGCTGCAAAGAGTAAGCGGCCAGTCAGGGAGCTGATTCAGGAGATGATAGATCCTGGCACGACCTTTTTTGAACTATCCCTTCTTGCCGGTTTTGGTATGGGTTATCCTGGTGTTGATGATGTTCCATGCGCTGGTATTGTCACTGGCCTCGGTAAAATACACGGCAACTGGACCATGATTGTTGGACACGACTCCAGGGTCAAGGCTGGCACCTATTTTCCAATTACGCTGAAAAAACATATGCGTGCCCAGGCAATTGCAGATCAGTGCGGTATCAACTCAGTCTATATTGGTGATTCCGGCGGTGTCTTTCTTCCCATGCAGGCAGAGGTCTTTCCAGATGACCAGCACTTTGGAACCATCTTCTACAACATGGCAAGAATGTCTGCAAAGGGGTTAAAGCAGATCACCATGAGCACTGGCGGCAACACGGCAGGAGGTGCTTACATTGTATTCATGGCGTGTCAGTCGATCATGATTGACCAGCAGTCATTCTCATTTCTTGGCGGCCCCCCCTTAGTGAAAATGGCCACTGGTGAGAGCATCTCTGCTGAAGATCTGGGTGGAGCTGTTGTGCACACCCAGATATCTGGTGGCGCAGACCATCTCTGTGCAGATCAGGCAGATGCAGTTGCAAGGGTGCGTGATATACTCTCACTTGAAAAACCCCAGACAATACATCTTCACCGCTATCAGGAGCAGGAGCCTGCAATTCCCCATGAGAGTATCTATGATTACATGCCGATCTCTCCTCACCAGAGCATTGATGCAAGACAGATTCTTGAGTGCATTGCAGATGGGAGTCTCTTTCAGGAGTATAAAGAGAGCTATGCACCAGGGCGTGGCGATAATGTCATTACAGGCAAAATAAGAATCAAAGGGTTTCCGGTGGGTGTTATCTGCTCCAACCGGGTGGGAATCATATTTCATGAGGCGGCAAGAAAAGCAACTGAGTGGATTGTAAGGTGCAGTCAGGAAAAAATCCCTCTGCTCTTTATCCAGAATGCTCCTGGGTTCATGGTTGGATCTGAGTCTGAGCACGCAGGTATCGGCAAATATGGGGCAGACCTGGTCAGGGCGGTCTCCTGTGCTCAGGTGCCAAGAGTTCAGCTTGTAATAGGGCCTGATAACGGTGCAGCAAATTACGGTATGTGCGGCAGAGCCTATCGTCCACACTTCCTGTTTGCCACCATGCGTGCAAGAACCTCGGTCATGAGCGGGAAGAGTGCTGGTGGTGTACTGCTCTCAATTGAGGAGGCAAAACGTAAAGCCACTGGCAAGCCCATGACTCAGGAGGATAAAGATGCATTTCAGGAGAAGATGATCGCCAAATATGATGGTGAAGCTCATCCTTTTTTCTGCGCATCACGCCTTTTCAATGACAGGGTACTTAAGTTTTCTGAAATACGGGAGTGGCTGGGGATGGCATTTGAGGTGAGTCTGCTCAAGGAGATCGGAGAGCCCTCATTCGGTAATTTCAGATTTTAGAGAATTGTATTTTTTATATGAGAGTCTAGGGACACACACAGGTGGGTGCTCCGTAGAGACGCAAGATCTTGCGTCTCTACAACTTGCATCTCTACAACTTTCATGCTTCGTTGTGCTCTGTCAGGGCATGGCCGTTATATAAGATAAAATTACAGATGCTGGCAACAGACAGCCATTAGGAGGTATCAGATGACTGAATACGATATGTGGAAAATATTTCCAAGAATGCCCAAAAAAGTTGTTATAGGTGATATAACTGTAAGAGATGGATTTCAGCATGCTGAAAAATTCATCTCTACTGAAGCAAAAAAATTCTATCTGGAGGAGCTCATCTTTGCAGGATGTCGCAACATAGAGATCACAAACCTTGGCAACCCGATCTCCATGCCTCAGTTCAGTGATGCTGAAGAGCTTTTGCGATATGTAAGGGGAGATCTCTTTAAAAAGAAGTGCAACAAACGTGGTATAAATGTAGAGGATATCTGCTTTACTGCCATAACCATCAGAGAGGGTGCGGTTGACAGGGCAATTGAGCTGAAAAAACAGGGGATAGGGCCAGACAGAGTTCTTATGATGGTCTCCACTGAAGAGCAGCACCACTTTGCCAACTCCGGTACCACCCTGCCCAACTACTGGAAAGAGTCGGAGCGGTGTATCAGAAAATGTACAGATGCCGGTATAAAGATGTGCGGAACCGTAAGCACCATCTGGGGCAGCCCGATTGGCGGAGCTACAGATATGAAGGATGCTGTCAAATTTACAAAACGGTGGCTTGACATAGGTGCCCACGATGTTGAACATGCAGACCATGATGGCAGTGCCTCTGCTCCTGATGTTTACCGCTACTTCTCAATGGTACTGGATGAACTGCCGGATGTAAACCTTCATATTGCCCATTTTCATGAGACCAAACGAGTTGCATCTTCATCAGTTCTGGCAGCGCTTCAGGCTGGAATCAGAAATTTTGAGGCAACGCTTGGCGGACTTGGCGGACAGCCAGCCAACTTCATGGATGACCGGCCTATCAAAGGCACTGGTGAATACTATTACGATGACCCCCGCTATGTGGGGCTGATCTGCCTTGAAGATACTCTGGTGCAGGTGGATGAGATGGATATTGAGCATGGATGGGACGTTGACCGGGTTCTATGGCTTGGCAAACAGCTGGAGAGGACAATAGGCCAGCGGCTCAGAAGCGAGGCAATGATAAATGGCAGAACACTGAAAGAGGGTCATATGCACTATGCCCGCCCCGGTCTCAAAAAGCTTAAAGAGAAGCTTGGTGAAAAACCGGATCAGCTTCTGCCGGAAGGGTGGTAATATCTTTCGTTCTGGCAGACAGATCTGCCATGTATGTTATTTAAGGAGAGCATAATGCAAAAAGATGAGACAACTCCGCATATAAATGTGGATTATTTTGAGAATCTGACCGGAAAGATTGACAATGGTGAAAAAAGAGATGTGGAAGATGTTGGTATCAGAATCCGGCAGCTACGGGAGAAAAAGGGGATCTCTATTGATGAGCTTGCCAATCTTACAGGATTTGAAAAGGAGCGGCTGGAAGATATAGAGAGTGGTATCATAAAACCCCAGCTCGGGACAGTGATGAAACTTTCCAAAGCACTGGACAGTGCCCTTGGTCGTTTAGTATCGGGCGTTGGTTCAAAACTCTACTCAATCACCAGAAAAGACGATCGGAAACCTGTATTCCGTTCAACATCCCAGAAAGGTGAACAGAAACTCTATTCATACATGAGCCTTGCTCCTGAAGTGCAGGGGCGCCACATGGAGGCACTCATTGTCCAGCTTGAGGAGAACCCTGTCAAAGAGGTCTCTGTCCACGATGGTGAAGAGTTCATTTATGTTCTGGATGGAGTTGCTGCTCTGAATATAGCTGATGAGCAGTACGATCTCTATCCTGGGGACAGCGTCTATTATCTATCCACAACTCCCCATCTGATAAAGGCAAAAGAGGGAAAGGCAACCATTCTGGCAGTTCTGTATGAGTGATGTTAAAAAAGTTGAGGGGTGCAGCGACATCACAACTGTCAAGGTGTAGAGTTGCTGCACCCTCCTCTTTTTACCGATACAGCTCTTTGAGGATCATAAGCAGCTTGAATGCAACTGTTGCCTGCTTGAAGTTTCCTTGGCAAAAGCAATGAGATATTTGAAGATCATAAGCAGCTCTGCTGCAATTTATGTTGGATTGAAATTCCTGAACAATAAAAAAGGGAGGTAAAGTCATGGCAAAGTGCCTGTGGAGGCCATCAGAAGAGAGAATCAAGCAGACCAACATCTACCGGTTCATGCAGAGGGTCAATGAAAAATATGGGAAATCCTTTTCTGATTATGATGGCCTCTATCAATGGTCCATTGATAATCTTGAAAAGTTCTGGGCACTCATGTGGGATTTTGCCGAAATCCGCTCCTCCAGATCTTTTGACCGAGTGGTTGATGATCCAAAAAAAATGCCAGGGGCAAAATGGTTTGAGGGTGCAAGGCTCAATTTTGCAGAAAATCTGCTCAGATTCAGAAATGATAATATTGCCCTTGTTTTCAGGGGGGAAGATCAGATAAGAAGAACTCTGACCTATAATGAACTATATGATGAGACCTCTCGTGTGGCTCAGGCTCTGAAAGATGCTGGCATAGAGCCAGGTGACAGGGTGGTGGGGTTTGTCCCCAACATGCCAGAGTCAATCATTGCAATGCTTGCAGCCACAAGTATCGGGGCTGTATGGTCATCATGCTCTCCTGATTTTGGTATAAAGGGGGTTCTTGACCGTTTTGGCCAGACAAAGCCAAGAGTGCT
>Ga0066603_10001807_pt1 | contig 13500 bp, 5 predicted proteins | sample Higcelweek8metaG_FD_59482 | JGI IMG/M metagenome (GOLD analysis project Ga0066603, IMG submission 59482) | Freshwater pond sediment microbial communities from the University of Edinburgh, under environmental carbon perturbations - High... | ecosystem: Environmental > Aquatic > Freshwater > Pond...
TGCGTCTCTACATGCGTCTCTACAACTTTCATGCTTTGTTGTGCTCTGTCAGGGCATGGCTGTTATTCAGAAAGAGCAGGTAAATGCAACTCCCCTATCACCCACTTCAATGTAACTTCAGCAACTAGATAGTCTCTTTTGGCTTTGGCAAGATTTCCCCGTGCCTGTTTGACAGAGAGTTGAGAATCCTGAACATCAAGGTGGGTTTTTACGCCATAAATAAACCCATCTTCAGCCATTGATGCAAGCTCCTCTGCCTGGGCCACTGTTCCGGTAAGGGCATTGACTATTTCACCTGATTCTCTCAATGTGCTGAACGATTCAAACACCTCAAGCCTTATGGAGTCTTTAAGTTTCTCTTTCTGAAGCATAAGGCTTCTGACTTCACTTCTGGCCTGCTCTAATCTGCCACGGGTATTCATTCCATCAAAGAATGGATAGGAGAATATGAGAGCCGTTGATACTGTATTGCCAGATTCATTGCTATCTTCGACGGTTAAATCGTTCCAGCCATAGCTTGCCTGCAGATCGACTCTGGGCTTGTCTGCTGCATTGACAACTTTAATTAACTCCTCTCTCATGCCAAGTTGATGATTAAGTTCTGATAATTCAGCCCTGTTGTTCCATGCTCTTTGAACTGTCTGCTGAATATTCTGGAGAGGCTTTGCTGTTACATTTAGAACACCTGTTATGTTGAAATGGTCCCCCTGAATGCCAATCAGCATCCCGAGACGCTCTTTTAATACACGCTCCAAATTTTCATATTGAATAACTTCAGGCCGGGCATTTTTGACAGCTACTTCAGCAGAGAGCACATCATAATCTGTCGCAACTCCTGCTGAATATTTGCGTCTGGACTCATCAAGATGGTGTAGTTTGAGCTCCAGATTTCTTCTTGCAATTTGCTGCAACTCTGTGGAGAGCAGAAGATCATAAAATGCTGTGCTGACATCTCTTGCCACTGCCTGACAATGGAGTTTTAGCTGATCATCTGATGTCATGATACCTATTTTTGCAGCACGCACAGCAGCTCCGATCTGTCCCCAGGTATAAAGTGGCTGCTTCAGTGTAATCTCTCCACCGTAGGAGTGGTTTGACAGAGCGGTTGTATCTGAATAGGCCCTCTGGGACTCATCCTTGCCATACTGAACAGTACCGTTAAAACCGATCTTAGGTAGAGCTGCCGATCTCTCTTCAATGTAGATCCCTTCCACCTTTCTTCGATACTCCTGTGCAACCTTGATATCCTTGTTCTTTTCAGCAGCTAAAGTGAGAGCGCCATCCAGATCAAGGTTAGTTACATCATAACCAAAGGCAGTTTTAACTCTCTCCTGACCAAAGGCAGAATCAGGAGTAGAAAAAGTTCCTCCAGAGCAAAAAATAGTCAATGCAAAGAGAGATAAGATCAGCGTTGTAACCACACTCTTATTCTGTTTTGAGCTGCCACTCTCTTTTTTTCTACCCTTCCAGCGTCTGGAGAACCAGCCTGATATATCATCGAGAATGGTGTACATAACAGGCACCACAAGCAGTGTAAGCAGTGTGGAGGTGATAAGACCGCCTATGACTGCCCGCGCCATCGGGGCACGCATTTCAGCTCCGGCACCAAGCCCCAATGCAAGAGGCACCATACCGAAAATCATGGCAAGGGTGGTCATAAGAATAGGACGAAGTCTTGTGCGCCCGGCGTTTATCAGTGCTGCACGGCGCTCCATCCCTTCTGCCCTCAGGATCTTTGTATAATCAATGAGCAAAATAGCATTCTTAGTAACAAGTCCCATAAGCATTATAAGCCCTATTAGTGACATGATGCTTATCGAATCTTTGGTCAGATAGAGCATGGCAGCCATTCCAACAACTGAAAGGGGCAATGAAAACATGATTGAAAGGGGGTCAATAAATGATTCAAACTGGGCAGCAAGAATCAGATAGACAAACACCACTGCAAGCAGAAGAGCTTCTGCCATATATGTGAATGCCTCCACCATATCCTCGGCTTCGCCTGACAATACAACCTGATAACCTGGTGCCATCTTCAGATTGTCTGAAATTATCTTTATCTCTTTCATTGCCGTTCCCATATCAAGCCCGTCAAGGTTGGCAGATATGGTCACCTGACGGGTCAAATCACGCCTGTTGATCTCAGATGGTGTGGAACTCATGGTGTAGGAGATAAGCTCACCTAACGGTATTAACGAGGATTTACCCTGGGAATCAGCCACTGCAAGTCTGAGCTTTTCAACCTGAGCCGGATATTGACGCAATTGATAAGGGAGACGGATACGGACATCAACAGCATCACCATCTTCATCTTCATAGGTTGAGACTGCCTGACCTCCAACCATTGCACTGACTGTGCTGACAATATTACTGGTCATGACACCGGCATCTATGGCTCTCTCCCTGTTTACGGTGAGCTGCACTTCTGGTATGTCATGTTCCATACTCACCTCAAGATCAACTATGCCCTTGATTTTGTACAGCTTCTCCTTCATGCTGGCAGCATATCTCTTGAGTTCACCGATCTCTTCACCCTGAATATTGATTACAAGTGCCTTGTCACCGTTCAGGTTGTCTGCTGCAAGTATTGCAGGAAGAATACCGGGAATCTGTGTCAGACGCCCACGGAGATCCTGTTGAATCTCCTCCTGGGAGCGCTGGCGTTTACTCTTCTCCACAAGCTTGATATAAACAGATACATCACGGACTGTACCTGAATCGCCTGCACCAATTGTTGCATAGGTTGTCTCTACCTCCTGATATTCGCTTAGAGCCTTAAGAACACTATCAAGTCTCAGGCTGCTCTCGTCAATAGATGCGTCAGGCGATGTCTTAAATGATACTATTAACTCAGAGCGATCATAATCTTGCATAAAGGTTGAAGGCAGAGCCGAAAAGAGTTTAACCCCTCCGATAAAAGCCAGTACTGCAAACAGAATAATGGTGAAACGGTGACCTAAAGACCATGCAATGACAGTTTTATAACGGTCTGCCCACCTGTCAAAACTCTCATTAAACAGATCAAGTATCCTTGCAATCAGATGCCGTTTTCCTCTCCGTTCAATGTCAGGATCATACCATCTTGAAGAGAGCATTGGATCAAGTGTGAATGAGACAAATAGGGAGATTAATACTGCAAATGTAACAGTGATTCCAAATTGAAAAAAGAACCTGCCTACAATTCCCTTCATGTAGGCAACCGGAATAAAAACCGCCACAATACAGAAGGTTGTAGCCATTACAGCAAGGCCGATCTCTGCTGTTCCATCACGTGCCGCCTTGAAATGGTCATTGCCGCCCTCCATATGTCTGACGATATTTTCACGCACAACAATTGCATCATCTATCAAAAGACCTATAGAGAGAGAGAGCGCCATAAGCGTCATCACATTGAGGGTCATCTGCATTGAGTTCATAATGATAAATGAGGCGATAACAGAAATGGGCAGTGTCAGACCTGTGATTACAGTTGATCTCCAGGAGTTAAGAAACATGAAAACTATGATAATAGTGAGAATTCCACCTTCAACCATTGATTTTTTAACATCATGCACAGAGTCCCGAATCATTATTGAGCCATCACGCACCATATCAATGGTAGTGCCAGAGGGGAGATCTCTCTGGATTTTGTCAATAATCTTTTTGACCGAATCAACAACACCCACAGTATTGGCACCAGACTGCTTCAGAACATCTATTCCTACTGCAGGGGTGCCATTTACCAGTGCAAGTGAACGCTTCTCTTCAATTCCATCTTTAACCTTTGCAACTTCAGAGAGTTTTATGGGGCGGCTATTGCTCTGACCTATCACCATATTGTTGAACTGCTCCACAGCATCTGGCTTTCCAGAGATACGTAAAGGGTATTCTGACCCATTCCGTTTAAGCCGACCAAGCGGGGTGTTGACATTTTCAGACTGCAACCCGTTAATCACCTGATCCACCCCCATCCCAAGAGATTCAAGCTTAAGAGGGTCTATTTCAACATTCACCTCGCGCTTTGAAAGTCCGACCAGATCAACTTTTCCCACCCCTGAGATGCTCTCGATCCTCCGTTTTATTTTTTTCTCCACAAGAGTGCTCAACTCTCGGGGGCCAAGAGCGGTAGAACGGACAGCCAGCGAAATAATAGGCATGGCAGAAAAATCAAGTTTCTGAATAATAGGCTCTTCAATCTCACTGGGCAGCTCCCCACGGATACTGTTTATTTTTGAACGAGCCTCCTGAGACGCCTCATTGACCTTGATCTCAAGGCGGAACTCCACAACAACAGTTGAGACACTCTCCTTTGAAAAGGAGATGACATGCTTTACACCGGCAATCGGGTTTACAGCCTCCTCAATACGCTTGCTCACCTCACGTTCCACACTTTCAGGAGAAGCTCCAGGGTATTTTGTGACAATGGATATTACAGGAATTTCCACATCAGGATACATATCAATCGATAGCTGTCGATAGGAAAAAATTCCAAGTGTTATAAGAGAGAGCATCAGCACCGATGCAAAAACAGGCCGGCTGATTGAAAGATTGGATAAAAACATTTTCTATGACCTCATAAATCCCCTGCTTTGCCCGCAGGAGCGGTTTTTTATATTCAGGTGAGGCGATTGGCCTTTACAGGTGAGAGGAGACAACTACTTTACAGTAACCCTGTCGCCATCTTTGATATTGAATCCCCCTCCTGAGATGATCTCCTCTCCTGCGGAGAGACCTGATCTGATTTCAACTGCATCTCCGTTGACAAATCCTGTTTCAACTCTCCTCAGCCTGGCAGTATGATCTTGAACCACGTACAGCTCTGCCTTTCCACCTTCCATATCCCAGGTAAGAAAGGTGGTTCTTGATGTCTGTAATACATTCTTCAGTTTTCCTGTTACAATCCTCCCATTTACAAAAAGTCCAGCTTTCAGTACCTCTGGATTATTAGGCACCTCTGCAACAACTTTGAGAGAGCGGTCAGATTCATTTACTACCGGGTTGATATACATCACTTTTCCTTCAAACGTCTCTCCGGGAAACGCGTCTGTTGTAAAGATAAGGGGCTGAGATGGCTTTATGTTCCTCATCTCTTTAGATGGAACGGTAACTGTCAGATCCAGAATCTTTGTATCCACTATCGTGAACATCGGGTTATCACCCATCACATCGCCGACACTTATGAACCTTTCAGCAATGACGCCGTCCATAGGAGCATAGATTGTCATTTTAGACAATCTTACCAGAGCATGGGCAAGATCTTCTCTTGCAACATTAAGTTGAGCAGCTGCCACAGAGCCGTCTGCATGGGCAGCTTCTCTCTGTGTGCCTGCTTCGTCCATGCTCTGCTCTGTTGCAAGTCCTGACTCCTTGAGCTTCTGCATCCGCCTGTATTCACGTTCTGCCTGTTGTAGAGCCACTTTTGCCTGTAACTGACTGGCTTTTGCCATCTCAACCGACGCCTTTGCTTTATTGACAAGAGCTTGAGCCTCACGGCTATCAATCTCTGCCAATTTATCCCCTTTTTTTACCTGAACCCACCTGGTCACATAGACCCCTTTTACAACTCCCGGATACTCGGCTTTTATTTCAGCCTTGAACTTGACTGCCAAAGTTCCTACAACTTCCACTCTTTCATCAATGTCGGCAGCTGCTATTTTTACTGTCTCTACAGCTACCGGAGGCTTAGATTGAGCCTGTTGCAGAGACTCTCTCTCTTTTAAGACACTCTCTCCAGAGAGGTCTTGTCCGGCCCCTCCTTGAGACTCCTGTCCAGCCAGCCCTGGCTCCTCTATCTGTTTTGGAGTCTCTTTTAATGTCTGTTGTATAGCCATCTGCTTCTCTTCCTGGCTTACAGTATTGCCAGGAGAGATAATGAAGAGCAGCAGTAAGGCTACTGAAAGCAGTAAGGCTACTGAAGATATTTTTTTAAGTTGAGTCATCTTAATTTACTCCTTTTGTTCAAGGTCTGAGGTATGATTTATGGATATCTCTCCATTACCGACCAAGAGTGTATTCCATAATGCACTCCCCATACATGATGCCTGTGGCCATATTATTGAAGATGGCCAGCCGTTGCAGAACTATCTTTTCAGGAATGTGGGGAGAGATCCTGGCTAAGCACTCTCCATAATAGTGTGTGGTTTTCTGGGTGAGCTGTTTTTAAATTGATTCTTGAAAATATTGTGATCATCAAAGGAGTTGTGCAACCGTGCAAATATATTCTGATAATCAGGGATATTGATGGAAAAATCAACCAGGGGAACCAGATAACATCTGAGAATATCCTCGTAATAATGGAAGATCGGGCAGAGCATCTGCAATAGTCATATCCAAACCATGCATCATTGCATCAGATAGGGGGCTGAGAACCCTTGCTATAATGGCTGATACCATATTGTTTTTTGAATCAAAATGGTAGTTGACTTATGACAATTAGTTTCCACCTTACTCCTGCAATGGGAAAGGTATTTTCAAACTATTGATTCAAACATTTTTTGAAATGATGATTTAAAACAGTGTTTGAATCTTGTCAAGTCAATTCTGATGCATGATAAAAAAGCTTGGCTCCTGCAAATCAGGCTTCACAGCTTGTGATTTTAAAATCCAGCTTGACAAGCACAATGTTGATAATGTACGTATTTTGACAAATAATCTGATCATGGTAAACTCCTGAAGTCAACCGAGAGTCCTGAATTCAAAATCAACTTCTGAAGCCATCTCAAATGATAAAAATTGAACAATCCCCTGACTATATCAGAAAAATAGTGAGCAGAAAAAGTGGAAGAGCTGCTATCCAGAGGTTTAAAAAAGCATTCAATCTCCATAAGCAGCTTGGAGGGCAATATCTTCTCTGCCCCTCAGCCATCCATGAAGATAAAGAGCATCTGACCATGGAGTTTGCACCATTTAACGCGTTCTCTGTTGGAAATAGAGCCTTTGTCAGCTCCCTCTCCATGGAGGATAAGCTTGATATTGCAATCAAGGCAACTGATGCACTGGCGTTTCTGCATCACAACAGAGTCGTTTACAATGAGATCTGCCCAGATGCATTTCTTTATGATCTGAGAAGTGGGGTGCTCAAATTTTCAGGCCTTGATCGGGCAACCCTGTCTGGAGAAGAGCAGCACAACTGGGACTACTCCCGCCTTGAGTCTCAGAGAGCATGCTCCATTGCTCCAGAACAGAGCGGAAGAGTTGAGGAGGTGGTTGATTTCCGATCGGATCTCTACTCACTTGGTATTACGTTCTATTTTCTCTTCTGTGGGCGATATCCGTTTGAAAGCAGTGATGTAATGGCCCTTATACATGCCCATATTGCTCAGATCCCGCAGCTTTTACATGAGATTATTCAGGATTCTGGGGGGCGCTTCAACTTTCCTATCATGTTGAGCAAAATTGTCGAAAAGCTTCTCCAGAAGAATAAAACAGAACGGTACCAGAGCTGTGAGGGTCTTCTTGCAGATCTCAAGCAGTGCCGCCACACCTTTATCAGTACAGGTGAGATACCCGATTTCCCCGTTGGCCGCTATGATTACACAGCCCAACTGACCCTTTCCAGAAATTTTTTTGGCAGAGAAGAGGAGCGTGAAAAATTGCTCGGGCTCTTTTCTGATCTGAAAGAGCATGGAAAACAGGAGATAGTCTTTATTGCAGGATATGCGGGTGTGGGCAAATCTGTACTGGTACAGGTGTTTAAAGAGCAGGTTGAGACTCAGGGGGCATCTTTTATCCGTGGCAAGTTTGAGCAGTACAAAACCTCTGTCCCTTATTATGGTTTTACACAGGCTCTGGAACATATGGTGGATCAGATCCTGTTTAAAGATAACAGCTACGTTGAGTGGGCAAGAGGAAGACTGCTACAGAGCGTAGGTACAAATATAGCCATTATATGCGAGTTTATTCCAAAACTCTCTTTAATTGTAGGAGAGCTTCCCCCCCTGCCATCTCTTCCTCCAACCGAGACAAAGAACCGTTTCAATCTCACTTTCCTATCCTTTGTTAAAACAATCTGCTCTTTTGGACAGCAGGTTGTACTCTTTCTGGATGATCTGCAGTGGGCAGATGCCGCTGCTATCAACCTTCTGAAAAATATAGTCGAAGATAGCCAGATTCGTCACCTGATGATGATTCTGGTCTATCGTGACAATGAGATCAACAGATCCCACCCTCTCTCTCTTATGATGAAAGATCTGATCAACTTCAACAGGATTGATCTCAAGCCTTTAAGTCTGGAGCATGTCAACTCCCTTATTGCTGCAACCCTTAATGACTCTCCTGAAATTACCCACCCTCTTGCACGGGCTGTCATGGCAAAAACAGGAGGGAATCCATTTTCCACGCGGGAGTTTCTGAAGAATCTATACTATGAGAAGCTGCTCACCTTTGACCAGACAGAGGGCAGATGGATCTGGAGTCCTGATCAGATAAGGGGCAGGAACATCAGCGATAATGTGGTTGATCTGGTGCTTGACCGTCTGAACCATCTGCCATGGGACTGTTCAACTCTGCTGTGCTGCGCATCCTGCATTGGCAATCTATTTGGAGACAGGGAGATGGAGGGGATTTTCAATGAATCTCCTGAGACTCTTCATGACCGTCTATATCCTGCCATTGAAGCGGAGCTGATCTTTTTAACATCTCCAAGAAACAGCAGTGAGTCAGAGTGCTACTGCTTTTCTCATGACAAGATTCAGCAGGCTGCATCAATGCTCTTTCCAGGCGAGAAGATTGCAAAGCTCCATCTGCGTATAGGTACCTGGTACTCAAAGATGACCCGGAGTGATACCTCGCTTGAACACATCTTCAAGATAGTTGACCATCTCAACCGGGCCATTGATCTTATTGATGATGAGGCACAGAGGATGCAGCTTGCCCGGGACAATTACAGAGCAGCGCTTCAGGCAAAATTTTCCACAGCCTATGATATTGCCATATCATATCTGGAAAAGACACTCTATCTGCTGGTGGATAAGGGGATGGAGCTTGAGCCCCGTCTCTATATTGAGAGCATGGTTGAACTTACAGAGCTGAAATATTTCACCTTCAATTTTTCAGGTGGTGACGATTTTTATATGAAAACCATGGCCCTTATCACTGCATGGGAAGAGCGATCCGGCTCTGTGCAAAGTGGTAAGCTTGCCCTGAAAATACGGCTTCACCAGATTCTGATCCATTCGTGGATTGCCCTGAGCAGGATGGAGGATGCCCTTCTGAAGGGGGTTGAAGTGCTTAAGGAGCTTGGTATTGAACTTCCAGAGGAGGATAACCCTTTTCTCTACTATCCTGCCCTTGAAAAGCTTTATGACACATCGCATGTCTCAGCTCTTCTTGATCTGCCCCAGATGAGAGATGAGATCTCCATTCTTGCTCTGGATATTCTCAACACAATCATGTCCCCAGCATATATGGTCTCTCCAAGGTATTACCCCAAGCTCTGTTATGTGGCGGTCAAGCTCTGCATTGAAAAGGGAAACTGTGCAGCAGCAACCAATGTATATGCGTTTCACAGCCTGCTTCTTTGCGGTGTCATGTCCAGATACAGAGAGGGTAGAGATTTTGCGATACTTGCCCAGACCCTTGTTGTTCAATTTGATGCCAAGGCATATATGGCACGGGTCGAGATGATTGCCAATGCCTGTGTGGCCCACTGGAATGCTCCGGTTGAACAGACCCTGATTCCTCTGAAAAATGCAGCTGCAAAGGGGCTTGAATATGGAGATGTTGAACACGCATGTTACTCTGCAATGTACTACTGTCTCTACTCTTTTTTGAGAGGTAACCCCTTGAATGAGGTTCAAAGAGAGTGCAGCTACTACTATAATCTGACCCATGAACTGAGACAGAGGTTTCAGACAGGTTATATTGATATCTGGCAGCAGTGTATCCACAACCTTGTGGAGGTATCAGACGATCCTCTTCTCTTTTATGGAGACGCTTCCAGGGAAGCTCAGCTGGTTTTAACACTTAACGAAGCCAACAGCGTCTCATCTCTCTACTCGTTTTTTCTGACCAAAGCCATTCTGGCAACTTTTTTTGATCTGCCGGAAAAGGCTCTTGAGATGATCCAGGAGGCTGGGAACTATAAACTGGGGGTTGCCAGCCTGTACCATGAGCGGGAGTATCACATTTATGAATCTGTTATCTTCTATATGAACCTTCACTCGATTGACGGGCAGATTGTTCTGGATCTTCTTGAAAACAACTATCAGTACTTTGAGCGCCTGTCCCATACAGCTCATGAGAACAACCTCTGCTGTATGTACCTTGTGGACAGCCTGATGAAGGGGGTCAATGATGATCCTGATACATGGAGTGCTCTGGAGCGGACAATTGAAACTGCCCAGGAGGCAGGTTTTACCCATATTGCGGTAATTGCCCTTGAGCTTGGGGTGAGATACTGGTACAGCCGGGGTAAAAGAGAGTTTGCCACACTCTATGCAAGGCAGGCAGTTGAAATATTGCATGGTTGGGGGGCCGCAGCAGTAGGAAGAGCCTTTGTAAAACGCTATGCCGATTGTCTAACCCTGGAGAGGTCGGATCTTCAGGATAAAAAAGGTGGTTCTCCTGACGCTGGCCACATCTTTTCTGATACCACTCAGAGCTTTTCTGACGTGGCCAACCATACCCTTGCCAATGTGAGCCACAGCTTTGATATGGCTTCAGTTCTGAAGGCCTCACATGCAATTGCAGAAGAGCGCACCCTTGAGAAGCTTCTTGGCAAGATCATGGATATCATCAATCAGAATTCAGGTTCCCAGCGTGGTGTACTTCTTCTCAAGAGGGGCAGCGAACTCAATGTTGAGGTGCAAAGAGAGGGAGAAAAGAGCAGAGTGGAATCTGACATGGAGAGAGTCTCTCCAGATAGATGTAGTGAAACCGTGAGAAGAAGTTATCCTGAATCTGTTGTCAACTATGTGCAGCACACGCTCTCTCCTCTTATGCTCAACATGCCGTCTGCACAGGAGGAGTTTGCCACAGACCCCTATATTGCAACTGTAAATCCTCAATCTGTGCTCTCGTTGCCCATTGTTTACAAAGGTGAGCTGCTTGGGATACTCTATCTTGAGAACAGAAACATCCGCAATGTTTACTCTGACGAGCGTATTGAAATCCTGAAACTTCTCTCTAACCAGGCTGCCATCTCAATTGTCCATGCCCGACTCTATCAGCAGGTTGTGGATCATGCCACCCTTCTGGAAAAGAGGGTGGCGCAGAGAACTGCTGAGTTGAACCGTTCCAATGAGGTGCTTCAGAAGACTCTGGATGATCTTCATTCTGCTCAGGCGCACCTGGTTCAGCAGGAGAAGATGGCTGCACTTGGTCAGCTTGTTGCAGGGGTTGCCCATGAGATCAATACTCCGCTTGGGGCTATCAATACCAGTGCTGGCAATATTACCAGGGCGATCGGTGATAGTCTGAGAAATTTTCCCTTGATCTACAGGGTTCTCTCCTCTGCCGACAGGGCAGTTTTCCATGAACTGGTAGATGCAATCGGGAAAAACAGCGAGTTGCTCACAAGCAGAGAGGAGCGCCAGACTGCGCGCAGGCTTGCGCAGGAGCTGAGTGAGGCAGGGGTTGGAGATAGCCAGAAGATGGCATCCCTGTTTGTTCAGTTGAGAGTTTATGATACTCCTTTGAGGTTCAGAGCGCTTCTGATGCACGAAGAGAAGGACTTTGTCTTTAATATGGCATATCAGATTGCAACCATAGTCTCCAATAGCCAGAATATTCATACTGCAGTGGATCGCGCCTCTAAAATAGTCTTTGCTCTGAAATCTTTTGCCCATTTTGACTCTCATGGTGTGAAAATGGAGGCAGATATTAAAGAGGGGCTGGAATCGGTATTGACAATTTATCATAATCAAATTAAGCAGGGTATAAAACTGATACGGGATTACGGGGATATTCCAAAGATATTATGCTATCCTGATGAATTGAATCAGGTCTGGATCAACCTTGTACACAACTCATTACAGGCAATGGAGTACAAAGGCACCTTGACTGTGGGGATCAAGAGGGGGGATCACTCTCTGGTTGTCACTATTGGAGATACGGGGTGCGGAATTCCAATGGAGATTCAACATAGAATTTTTGACCCCTTTTTCACCACAAAACCTGCTGGTGAGGGCAGTGGCCTTGGACTTGATATTGTAAGAAGAATTGTTGAAAAGCATGGGGGCTCCATCACCATTGACTCAAAGGAGGGGGAGGGGACTCTTTGCAGAGTCTCTCTTCCTCTTGTGTGAGTACAGATAAAACATATGATATTGAAATATTGTCTCCATATCTCTCTTCCTGTTGTGTGAGTGCTGATGCTTTCTCATCTGAACAGAAAAAAAAAAGGGGGGGGCAATATGAGTATTGTGACCATAGGGGATAAGAATGAGTAAGAGTGGTGTGATTCTTTTTGTTGATGATGAAAATACTGTTTTGAACTCTCTCAGAACTCTTCTGACCCAGAGATTTGACGGAAAAGTGGTGATTGAAATTGCAGAGAGCGGAGAGGAGGCTCTTGAGATTATTGATGAACTCCTTGATGATGGCCTGGAGCTTCAGGTGCTTGTTGCCGATTACATAATGCCTGGTATGAAGGGGGATGAGCTGCTTGTCAATGTCCATGAGCGACTGCCTGATGTCCGCAAGATACTTCTTACAGGACAAAGTGATCTGGCAGGGGTTAAACGTGCCATAAATGAGGCTGACCTCTACCGTTTCATAGAGAAACCCTGGAGTGATGATGATCTGCTTCTTACAATTCAGAGCGCCCTGCACTCCTACAGTCAGGACAGGGAGATTGCAAGGCAGAATGAAGAGTTGCGTCTGATAAATGAAGAGCTGCGTCGGGTCAATGAGGAGCTTCTGACGATGAATGAGGAGCTTGAAGATATAGTCAGTAAGAGGACAAAGGAACTTCTTGATAAGAACTGTGAGCTTGAGCTGCTTGCCATAACAGACAGGTTGACAGGTATCTGCAACCGCCTGAAGCTTGATGAGGTGTTTGAGCACGAGTGTGGCAGATCAAAGCGCTATGGCATGGTTTTTTCAGTGATTCTTATGGATATTGACCACTTCAAGAGGGTTAACGATACTTACGGCCATCAGGTTGGAGATATGGTGCTTGTACAGATGGCAAATCTTCTGACTGTTCAGCTAAGAGAGGTGGATGTTCCGGGCAGATGGGGAGGGGAGGAGTTTCTGATCATCTGCCCGGAAACTGGTGGAGAGAAGGCTCTCCTGATAGCGGAGAAGTTGCGTGCAGCCATTGATTGCTTCGATTTTAATGTGGTGAGCCACACAACTGCAAGTTTTGGAGTCACATCCTATAGAGGTGGAGATGATGTCAAGGAGATGATGGCCCGTGCAGACAGTGCCCTGTACAGAGCAAAGGAGAGAGGGCGCAACTGCATTGAGTATCTCTGAATCCTGACTTCATACAGCCACTGTTTTTTATATGAAACTGTAGTAGGGGCAGGCCCCCGTGCCTGCCCTTTGCGAGGGCACCCACAGGGGGGTGCCCCTACG
>Ga0066603_10001809_pt1 | contig 13491 bp, 10 predicted proteins | sample Higcelweek8metaG_FD_59482 | JGI IMG/M metagenome (GOLD analysis project Ga0066603, IMG submission 59482) | Freshwater pond sediment microbial communities from the University of Edinburgh, under environmental carbon perturbations - High... | ecosystem: Environmental > Aquatic > Freshwater > Pond...
AGCAGAAAAAAAGCAGGAGTTTTTCAAGTCATTCGGAACGTCTGAGATTGATACAGGTACTGCAGAGGGACAGATAGCGCTTTTCTCATACAGGATCAATCATCTTACTGAGCATCTGAAAAAGAATAAAAAAGATTTCAGTACCCAGCAGGCTCTTATCAAGCTTGTAGGGAAAAGAAGAAGGCTTCTTGACTACCTGAAAGTAAAAGATATCGGGCGGTATCGCGAAATCATAAAAGCGTTGAAATTACGTAAGTAGACAAAAAAGGCAATCTAAAATTGCCTTTTTTTATACTATATTTATATCTGGTAATTTCATCAATAATAAATCATATAAAAATCTAATGTTTAAAATCAAAGAAAAAACTATTGATCTCGGCGACGGGAGACAAATAGTACTGGAAACCGGAAGACTCGCCAGACAGGCTGACGGGGCTGTCCTTGTAAAAATGGGAAAAACAATGCTGCTGGCAACTGTTGTCTCAGCTAAAGAGGCTAAGGAAGATACTGACTTCATGCCTCTCTCAGTAGAATATAAAGAGAAATATGCATCATCAGGAAGATTCCCGGGTGGATTTCTGAAAAGAGAAGCAAGACCATCAGATTATGAAATTCTTATTTCACGACTGGTAGACAGGGCATTAAGGCCTCTTTTCCCTGATGATTATCATGCAGAAACATTTGTAACTATTAATCTTATCTCAGCAGATACTGATATTATTCCTGATGCACTTGCCGGACTGGCTGCTTCTGCAGCATTAGCTGTTTCAGATATTCCATTCAAAGGCCCTATCTCGGAAGTCAGGGTTGGCAGAATAAATAATAAATTCATTGTCAATCCAACAGCTACACAACTTAAAGATGCCGATATTGACATTATGGTCGGTGCAACCTACGATAATATCATGATGGTTGAAGGTGAGATGAAAGAGGTTTCAGAGGCTGATATGCTTGAGGCCCTTAAAGTAGCACATGCTGCAATTAAGGTTCAGTGCAAGGCTCAGATAGAGTTTGCTGAAGAGGTTGGTTCAACTGTGAAGAGAACTTATTGCCATGAGGTTAATGATGAGATTCTCAGAAAAAAAGTATGGGACGAAACTTATGATAAATGTTATCAGGCTGCTAAAACATCGACTGCAGATAAACACAAACGATATGACGCTTTTGAGGCAGTAATTACAGAGTTTCTTTCACAATATACAGAGGAAGATGTTGTTAATGAGACTCTTGCTAAAAAATATTATCACGATGTTCTCAAAGAGGCTTCAAGACGACTGGTCCTTGACGATCGTATCCGTCTTGACGGAAGGAAAACTGATGAGATCCGCCAGATCGTATGTGAGATCGATCCGCTTCCAGCAACTCATGGTTCGTCATTATTCACCAGGGGAGAAACACAGTCAATGACTACAGTTACTCTCGGTACAAAACTTGATGAGAAAATTATTGATGAAGTACTGAATAAAGGCTCCGAAAAATTTACTCTCCACTATAATTTTCCTCCATTTTCAACAGGTGATGCAAAACCTTCACGCGGGATTAGCAGAAGAGAAATAGGTCATGGAAATCTTGCCCACAGGGCTCTTAAGAATATGATGCCCCCCGATGAAGAGAATCCATATGCAATAAGAGTTGTGTCGGATATTCTTGAGTCAAACGGGTCATCATCAATGGCAACTGTCTGTGCCGGCACACTTGCACTTATGGATGCTGGTATAAAATTACGGAAGCCCGTTTCTGGTATTGCAATGGGACTTATAACAGACAAGGATAAAACAAAATATGCAATTCTTTCCGATATCCTTGGTGATGAAGATCACCTGGGTGATATGGACTTCAAGGTAACCGGAACACGTGACGGGATCACGGCAACCCAGATGGATATTAAGGTTGATGGCCTCTCTTTTGAGATTATGGCTAAAGCTCTCGACCAGGCAAAAGCCGGACGACTTCACATTCTTGATATAATGAACCAGACAATTTCGGAACCTCGTCCTGAACTTAAACCTCATGCCCCGAGAATCGAAATGCTTACAATACCAAAAGAAATGATAGGCGCTCTTATCGGTCCCGGAGGGAAAGTTATCCAGGAGATCCAGCGTACTACCGGAGCTACAATTATTGTTGAAGAAATTGACGGACATGGAGATGTAAATATCTTCGGAGAGAATAAAGAGGTAATTACTGCTGCCCTTGAATGGGTTAAGAAAATTGTTACAATCCCGGAGATAGGTCAGGTTTACAAGGGTAAGGTTAAGACTATTGTTCAGTTCGGAGCATTTGTTGAAATACTTCCCAATAAGGATGGCCTTCTGCATATCTCTGAGATTGACTGGAAGAAAATCAAAACAGTTGAAGAGGTCCTGAAAGAAGGTGATGAGGTTGAGGTGAAAATAATTGATATTGATCCAAAAACCGGTAAGATGAAACTCTCAAGGAAAGTGCTTCTGCCCCGTCCTCCGAGAGAGGAACATGAACATGATCACGATCGCAAACCTGCTGAAGATCAGAATAAATAAATAAAAAGGCCGCAAAACGGCCTTTTTTAATTGTTATTTCCCATTCAATTTCTAAATTTGAGATATCGGAATGGCAATAGTGTTCAGTAATGAAGATAAGGTACAATTACGTTGTTATTGAAGGAAATATAGGGGCGGGTAAAACCACTCTTGCAGGAAGGATAGCGGACCAGTTCAATGCCCGTCTTATCCTCGAACATTTTGCAGATAATCCGTTTCTTCCAAAGTTTTATGAAGACCCTGAGAAATATTCTTTTCCACTGGAGCTCTCTTTCCTTGCCAGTCGTTATAAACAGCTTCAGGAAGAACTTGTGCCACAGGATCTGTTCAAAGCCTTTACAGTGGCTGATTATTACTTCATGAAATCGCTTGTTTTTGCTGCTTCAACTCTGAAAGGAGATGAATATAATCTGTACAGGCAGATATTCTATATAATATATGGATCATTACCTAAACCGGATATATTTGTTTATCTGCATATCAATCCTGACAGACTTCTGCAGAATATCGAAAAAAGAGGAAGAAATTATGAAAAGTCAATCACAAGGGAATACCTTCAGAAGATTCAGGAAAGCTATTTTTCTTTTTTCAGACAAAATCCTGAGAACAAATACCTTGTTATTGATCTAAATAATATTGATTTTGTGTCTGATCAGAATCACTACAGAAAAATCATTGATGCCATATTTTTCGACGACTACCCCGTAGGATTGAATACTTTGATTTTGTAAATATTTTAAATAAATTGGCTGTTACTCTAACATTTTTTTTTAGTTTTGCATATAATTAGTATCTTGTTGAATATTTAAACATTAATACATATCATAAACAAATAACTCTTTTTACTATGAAAAAATTCGGAAGCTATTTTATCCTTATCCTGGCCGCAACTGTAATGACCAGTTGCAGCGGTCTGAATAAGATGAAGAAAAATGCGGGCCTGATTAAATATGAGGTTACTCCTAAAGTACTGGAAGCTCATGCAGGTCTTGTTAATGTCACTATCAAAGGTGTATTCCCTGAGAAATATTTTGATAAAAAGACTACTGTTACAGCTACACCAGTGCTTACATATACAGGTGGTGAAACCGCTTTTGAAAAAGTTCAGGTTCTGCAGGGCGAGAGCGTTCAGGCTAACAATAAGGTAATTACATATACAGGAGGTGATTTTACTTATACAGCCGCTGTCCCTTATAAAGATGCAATGAAGGTTTCTGAACTTGTACTAAGAGTTAAGGCAGTAAGAGGTTCAAAAAGCCTCGATTTCGAACCTGTTAAACTTGCCGATGGTGTTATCGCAACATCAACTCTTGTTGAGAAACATGGCAAACCTGTTATGATGAAAGATAAATTTGTCAGAATTACACCTGAAACCCAGGCTGCTGATATTAACTATCTGATCAATAAATTCGATATACGTTCAACCGAACTTAAAGCTGAAGATATAATTCTTCTTAAAGATTATATTAAATCTGTTGCAACTGATCCTAACCGCCAGTTTAAAACAGCATCTGTAAGTTCCTATGCTTCACCCGACGGTAAGTTTGACCTGAACGAAAAACTTTCAGGCAACAGAGGAACTGCTGCAGATAAACTTATCAAAAAGGAATTTGAAAAAATTGAAGCTGCAAAAACTGCAGATTTCTTCAATGAGAAAACAACAGCTGAAGACTGGGATGGTTTTAAAACTGAAGTTGAAAACTCAACTCTCCAGGATAAAGACCTTATCCTTCGTGTTCTCTCTATGTATGCTGATCCTGACGTTCGCGAAAAAGAGATCAAAAACATGGCTGCAGCTTTCGAAGCTCTGAAGACTGATATTCTCCCGAAACTCAGAAGATCTAAGATGCTCATTAATGTTGACAAGATCGGTCGAAGCGACGAGCAGATCCTTGCTCAGGCTAAATCAGATCCTAAAGTACTGAGCCTCGAAGAAATGCTTTATGCAGCTACTCTTACAAAAGATGCTAACGAGCAACTGACATTCTACAAAGCTGCCGCTGAAGCTTATCCGAAATGTATTCGCGCAGCAAATAACATTGGTTACACTTACATGGCTTTGGGAAAAACCGATGATGCTATTGCAGCTTTCGAAAAAGCAAAAGCTATCGATAATAACGATATGATTAAGAATAACCTCGGATTTACATACCTTGTAAAAGGAGATCTTGTAAAAGCTGAAGAGTATTTTAATTCTATGTCGGTTGCCTCACCTGAATCAAAATGGGGACTTGGTGTTATCGCAATTACAAAAGGCGAATATGACAAAGCAGTTAATCTGTTCGGAACCGAACCTTGCTTCAACCTTGCTCTTGCACTTGTTCTGAAAGGCGATGTTAATAAAGCTAAAGTTACACTCGATAGTATGAAAGAATTGTGCAAATGCGGCAAACCTTCATACCTGAAAGCTATTGTTGGGGCACGCCTCGATAACAGAGACTATATGCTTAATGGCCTTCGCGAAGCAATAGGATTTAATGCTGACTGGAAAGCTTACGCAAAAACAGATCTTGAACTTGCAAAATTCTGGAATGACGATACATTCAAATCAGCAGTTCAATAGAAATCAATAAACTTTTAGAGAGGGTTGCCTGAAGAGGCAACCTTTTTTTTATCTTTTAATCTGCCACACACCTGACTCTTCCAGAGAACAGGGGATTAAAATTACCGGACTGTGGTGAGTTTCTTATTCATCTCCCAAAGGATTATTCCTGCACTTATGGCAATATTAAATGAATGTTTCGTGCCGAACTGCGGGATCTCAACCACATTATCACAAAGATCCAGTACAGATTGGGCAACACCATTAACTTCATGTCCGAAAACAAATGCATACCGGGTTCCCTTCTTTAATTTAAAATCACCTAGTCCAACAGCACCATCAGCCTGCTCAATACCAACAATCTGGTAACCCCTTCTTTTAAGCTCATTTACTGCTTCTGTTGTTTCTTTGAAATACTCCCAGGCAACAGATTCCGTAGCTCCCAGGGCTGTCTTTTGTATCTCCCTGTGTGGTGGAACAGCTGTTATTCCACATAGATAAATACCTTCAGTGAGAAATGCATCAGCTGTCCTGAATACAGATCCCACATTACTCTGACTCCTGACATTGTCAAGAACAATCACAAAGGGTGATTTCTCAGATAATCTGAATTGTTCCGGGGTTATCCTCCCCAGTTCGCTGTTCTGAAGCTTTCGCATCCTTTTTTGTGACAAAATAACTAAAAATATCCGTTTATTATTTTTATTTTGTATCCTTGGATTTCTGTTAACGGTTCTTTCCACTTTAATTTAAATGACAGAGAAATGAATATTCATGAGTTTCAGGGTAAATCATTACTCAGAGCATATAATGTTGATATCCAGGAAGGTTTTGTTGCTGAAACATCCGACCAGGCAATAATAGTGGCTGAACAGCTAAGGGAAAAATTCGGGTCTCAATATTTTGTTATAAAGGCACAGATACATGCAGGTGGAAGGGGAAAAGGCGGCGGTGTGAAACTTGCAAAATCAGTTGAGGAGGCAGGTCTCCTGACATCAAAGATGATAGGTATGCAGTTGGTTACACCCCAAACCGGACCTGAAGGCAAAAAAGTAAACAGGGTGCTTGTTGCACAGGATGTTTATTATAAAGGGACCTCAGAAATAAAGGAATTTTATGTCAGCATCCTGTTAAACCGCGATAAAGGAAGATATACCTTAATCTATTCACCTGAGGGAGGTATGTCAATAGAAGAAGTTGCAGAAAAAACACCAGACAGAATTTTTACTGAAGAGATAACTCCGGGCGCAGGTCTTCTGCCTTTTCAATGCCGTAATATTGCTTTTAACCTTGGTCTATCCGGAGTCGCATTTAAGAACATGCAGAAGTTTCTTACCGGAATCTATGAAACTTTTACAGGCTGCGATGCACAATTGCTTGAAATAAATCCTGTATTGAAAACGAGTGATGACAGGATTCTTGCAGTTGACTGTAAGATGGTGATTGACGATAATGCTCTCTTCAGGCATCCTGACCTGGCAGAAATGAGGGATATAAGTGAGGAGGATCCGATTGAAGTTGAGGCAGGTAATCACAATCTGAATTTTGTCAAGCTGGATGGTAATGTTGGCTGCATGGTAAACGGTGCCGGTCTGGCCATGGCGACCATGGATATTATTAAGCTTTCAGGTGGTTCTCCTGCAAATTTTCTTGATGTCGGCGGCGGGGCTAACGCCAAAACTGTTGAAGCAGGATTCAGGATAATACTCAAAGATCCTGCGGTAAAAGCTATACTTATTAATATTTTCGGCGGAATTGTAAGATGCGACAGGGTAGCTAATGGCGTGGTAGAAGCTTATAAATCAATCGGCGAAATTAAAGTTCCCGTGATAGTAAGGCTACAGGGTACAAATGCGGAAGAGGCAAAACAGGTTATTGATAATTCTGGTCTCTCTGTATATTCAGCAATATCATTCCGCGAGGCTGCAGAAAAGGTAAAGGAGGTAATTGGTGTCTAAAAGGATTAAGATTAAACCCCTTGGGTTTGCAGTACTGTTAATAATTGGGGTTTTACTTTCTTTTTGCTTACTCTCACTCTTTAGTCCACGCGATAAAAACGAGGGATTCAGGTATTACATCAATAAAACTATAGGTTCCGGATGTATTTCCTATAAGCAGGAAATATTCAGCAGAAAACTGAGGGATAGGCTTCCTGATTATATAGGAGAATCAAGAATGTCAGGTATCAGTAAATGTATCAATAAAAAGGAGCTTATAAAGAAAGCAGCACATAATGAGGTCTTTAGAATCAGGAACAGGAGAGGTGTTGTTATTGAAGATTTAACTTTCAGTTACCCCTTTCTTACTAAAGATGGAAAATCTCTTGTCAGGGAGATCGGAAGACGCTTCAGAAAGAAGATTTCAGGAACAAGGCTGAGAGGATCTGATTTCAGGATCACATCGATGACCAGGACAGCCGAGGAATTAAACAGGTTAAGAAAATCCAATACCAATGCTTCCGAAAACACTCCTCACTATTATGGGAATGCTTTCGATATCAGCTACGTAAGATTTTCTGCAAAGAAATGGTTTGTTACTGATTGTGATAAATATTATTTGAAGGAGGCTCTTGCACAGGTGATCTGGCAGTTAAGAGAAGAGAAAAAATGCTGGGCGACGTATGAAATCAATCAGGGCTGCTTTCATGTTGTTGCCAGATAGCTTATCACTTAGTTTTGTGCGATTCGTCACAAAATGGCTTATTGCCTGATTTTCCGCACCTGCATAACCATACCTCTCCCGGAGTTGTTTCACTATCCCTTTTCATATCCTTTAAAATAAAATTACCTGTTATTTTTAAAGGACCGGATTCAATTACTTCAACTAATGCCTGGGGCTTTTTAATAATATTTTCTTCCATCTTTGATCATTTAACCTGTAAACCCGATTTTTCTGTGCTTCCCGTCACAAAATGGCTGGTGATCACTTGATCCGCACCGGCAAATAGAAATCAGGCTCTCGCTTACATCTTTTGTATTACCGGCATATACAAGTGTGAAGCTCCCTTTAATTACAACCGGACCATCAGTCATAACCTTTACCGAAGCAGGATTCTCCCTGATAGACATCAGATCCTGATCTATTAATTCTGGTCTCCTGAATTTTATGTGATTAGTCTGATCACTCCTTACATCATTATTCATTTCTTCATCATTCCACTTCCACGTAAGAGCCTCTGTAGGACAGAGGTTTACAATCTCTATAATCTTTTCTGTCGAAGCTCCCTTCATATCAACCCATGGCCTCCGGCTGGGATCAAATACCTCAATGAGCTCCCTGTAACAGTATGAAGCATGAACACATGCAACAGGTTTCCAGAAAACAGTTATTTTATCATTGCTGTATTTTCTTTCATCAGAAGACGATTTATCTCTTTCCATATATGCCGGCTAAAAATTAACTGGTTATCTGTTTGCAATTTAACACTTTTTGTGAATAATATCTGATTATTTGATGTTGTGAATATATATATTTGCCACCGATCCTGTTTTAATCTTTTTTAAGAATTTTTATATTATTTTACTTGTTTATGCTAAGAAGTGGAGGGGGTAGAAAAGGTTATAATTCCGGCAAATTGTTGCCGGTTTTGATTTTAATATTTATTTTTTTAAGCCTGCCGGTATTCACTTTTGGAGCTGGAGGAAAAGCAGTATCCCTGGTTGGGAATCCGGTAAATTCAACAATCGTAATGTCAACAGGATTTATTCATTCACTGCTGACATTAGTGGGTGTCATGGTTATTTTTTGTGTTGTAATATTATTCCTTTCTCTCAAGCTCAGAAAGGTAAACAGGGAGCTGATTTCAAGAAATAATCAGATTGAAGAAATCAACAGTGATCTTCAGAAAACAAATAAGGATCTGGCTTTTCAGAAAGACCTTATTGCCAGAGAACATTCTGAATCCGATACCTTCTATAAGATACTTTTGCAGTCGGCTAACGACGGAATCTCTTTTTATGACAGTGACTGGAACCTGAAATTTGCCAATACAGCATTTTATAAGCTTATCGGATATGACAGTAAGGCTTATAATTTTGGCAATCCGGTTGATTTTATACATCCTGATGATATAGGTTATCAGTCTGCCAGGCTTGAAGCTTTGAAAAATGAGGGCTTCCATGAAAGCGAGTTAAGACTTCGTCACAAAGAAGGACACTATGTAAGTCTCTCTTCAAGATCAGTAACGGTAAAAGGTGAAAGCGGAGAGATACTCGGGGCTCTTACAATTTCGCGAGATATCACCAAACTGAAAATGGTGCACGAAGAACTGATAAAAGCAAATCTTGAAGCAGAAACCAGCAACAGGCTTAAATCCAGTTTCCTTGCTAATATTTCGCATGAGATAAGAACTCCTCTCAACAGCGTTGTGGGATTCTCAAACCTGCTTCTTTCAAATGATTTAACACGGGAAACAAAAGAAGAATATATTGAGCATATTAACCATAACAGTGAAAAACTTTTACAGATAATCGGCGATATAATCGACCTTTCAAGGCTCGAAAGCTCTCAGATCGAGATTACTTATGAAGAAACATCAGTGAATTCAATAATAAATGAGGTCATTGAAGAGGCAAGGCAAATAATACGAAGAAATGAAAAATCAATTGTCCTGAACTTTAAAAACCGGTTCGGGAATGATGGAGACCTGGTTTTTACCGACAAAATATGGCTGAAAAGGGTGCTTAGTCATCTCATGGATAATGCTTTAAAGTTTACTCTCGATGGTTCAGTCGAATTATCCTGGTATAAAGAAAATGAAGATCTTGTTTTTAAAATAAAAGATACTGGGATCGGAATAAAAAAGGAGAATCTTTCAAGGATATTCGAAGAGTTCCGGCAGGAGATTGATGGCCATCATCGTCCTTTTGAGGGTCTGGGAATCGGGCTTACTCTGGCAAAAGAAGTTGTTGAGAGAATGGGAGGCAAGATATTTGTAACCTCAGAGAAAGGTATCGGATCTGAATTTAGTTTTTCAATTCCCTACAGGCCTGCCGGAAGTACAAGAACAAAACTCAAAACAATACTTGAAAATCAGTTACAGGATTCTATAAACTGGAGTTCCAGGAAATGCCTGCTTGTCGATGACAATAAAGATGTCCTTGTTTATCTTTCAAGAATACTTCTTGATACCGGAATCATGATATTCACTGCCCGGTCAGGTGCCGAAGCTATTGAATTTATCAGGAATACTCCTGATCTGGATGTGGTTCTTCTTGATATGCAGATGCCGGAAATGAATGGGATTGAAGCAACACAGCAAATCAAGAAGATCAGGAGGGAGCTTCCCATTATTGCCCAGACTGCTTTTATCTTTGAAGATGATAAAGATATAATTATTGAAGCCGGATGCGATGCCTGCCTTATAAAACCCATCAGGAAAGACCACCTGCTAACAATCATGTCCTCTTTTATTAAGTCCAAGTAACCACCACTTTTGACCCACTTTTAACACTAGTATCCATCTGCCCGGGTACTCCATTTCTCAATTTACTCACCCCATTCTTTTGTCCCGGGCTGCTGTTGCAAAGCTGGAGGCTGGAAGGTGAGTCCGTGTGATCTGAATTGATGAAAAAAGGGTGGTGAGTACATGTGATCATAATTTCTTCTTACTTTGTGTCTGGCTTAAATTATGACTTACAATTTTGCTGATATTATTTTGCCTGTTGCTGTAAAAGGAAGCTTTACCTACAGTATCCCTGAGATTATTTCAGATGCTGTAAAACCAGGAGTGCTGGTATTGGTTCGCTTTGGCAACAGGAAAATTTATACCGGAATTGTTTACAGGCTGCATAATGTAGCCCCGGATCATATTAATATCAGGCCAATTATGGAGATTTCAGATCATAGTCAGGTTGTAAATGAACGACAGCTTGAACAATGGCGCTGGATATCTGATTATTACATGTGTTCAGAAGGAGAAGTTATGAATGCTGCCGTTCCTTCTGCATTTTTTCCCGAAGGAGATATATCTTCATCTGTAACTGAAAAATACTCACCTAAAGAAGAATCATTCATTGAACTGGCTAAGGATTTCTCCGACAACGAGTTAAATCAGATTCTTGATAAGCTTAAGAAGGCACCTAAACAGGAAGAACTTTTGATTGCTTATCTCGAACGTTCCGGATATACTCCGGGTTCAGATATAATCGCTGTAAGGAAATCATATCTGCTTAAAGAGACCGGGACTTCGCCTGATACATTCAAATCACTTATCAAAAAAGGGGTACTGAATTCTGTATCGCTGGAGGTCGGAAGGTTAAAAGATTACGGTAATAATAAGGAACCACTGAAGAATTTAAGTGAAAGCCAGCAGACGGCATTCAACAGTATCAGGAAATCTTATAATGAAAAGGATATTGTACTTCTTCATGGTGTGACATCAAGCGGTAAAACTGAGATCTACATTCATCTTATTGAAGAGCAGCTGAAACTCGGGAAACAGGTCCTTTATATGCTTCCTGAAATAGCTCTCACTACACAGATAATACTTCGTCTGCAAAAACACTTTGGAGCTGTAACCGGAGTCTATCATTCCAGGTTCAACGACCAGGAGAAAGTGGAGATCTGGAAAAGAGTCGCCGATGAGAATCCTGAAACCGGTTATCGTCTGATTCTGGGTGTAAGATCATCAATTTTCCTCCCGTTCCGTGAACTTGGCCTGGTAATAATCGATGAAGAACACGATGGCTCATATAAACAGCATGATCCGGCACCCAGGTACCATGCACGCGACTCGGCAATTATGCTGGCTGCTCTTCATAAAGCCAAAACCCTTCTTGGATCAGCATCTCCTTCTGTTGAAAGCTATAATAATGCGGTTAACGGGAAATATGGCCTGGCAGAATTAAAGGAAAGATATGGACAGATAAAGTTGCCTGAGATTATCGTTGCAAATACCCGTGAGGCATACAGGAAGAAACTTATGGTCTCCCACTTTACACCTGAATTACTCAATGCTGTGGATGAAGCACTTGGGAAAAATGAACAGGTGATCCTCTTTCAGAACAGGAGAGGCTTTTCACCTTATATCGAGTGCCCTGAATGCGGATGGATCCCTGTTTGCATACAGTGTGCAGTCAACCTTACTTATCATAAGGGCATAAATAAAATGGTGTGCCATTATTGCGGTTATTCATCAGGAATGCCTCATACATGCGGTAATTGCGGATCTACAGGGCTGGTAACCAGAGGATTTGGCACAGAAAAGATTGAAGATGAGATCAGGATCGTTTTTCCCTCTGCCCGGATAGGCAGAATGGACCAGGATACTACAAGGAACAAAAACTCATTTAATAAAATAATCAGGGATTTTGAGGAACAGCGTACTGATATCCTTATTGGCACACAGATGATTTCAAAAGGCCTCGATTTCGAAAATCTTACTGTTGTAGGGATACTCAATGCCGATAATCTCCTGAATTATCCTGATTTCAGGGCTCATGAAAGGAGTTTCCAGCTTATTGAACAGGTTAGCGGCAGAGCCGGAAGAAGAAAAAAACAGGGGAAAGTCATTATCCAGACATCCGATCCCGGTAATAAGATAATCAGGTTGGTACTCAGGCACGATTACCTGTCAATGTTCAGAATTCAATCCGAAGAAAGAACCACTTTTAACTATCCACCTTTCTGCAGGATGATCCGTATAAACCTGAAACACAAGGATAGAGCTTCATTGAATAATTTCGCTGATATTCTAGGTACCGATCTTAAAGGGCTTTTCGGAAAAAGGATTCTTGGACCTGAGTTCCCGGTTATTTCCCAGATCCAGCTTTGGTACATCAAAACTATACTTATAAAAATTGAAAGGGAAAGATCAATTTCCAAAGCAAAAGAAATGATCAGCGATGCAATTGCCAGACTTGAGAAGGAAAAGGGCGCTGGCGGATTGAAGATAGCCATTGATGTGGATCCTTATTAAATAGTTACATGTAATTATCTTCCAATCAATTCCATACTGTCGAAAAAGCAAGAGAATATTTGGGTCTGTACAGGATGTATGTAGTGAAGGATTTGAAGTAAAGTAATGTGATAAAATTTATTACTTTTGAATTTAAAGATACCCCTATGAAGGTTGAAATTTCCAACGGTGAGATAATTGATAAGCTGACAATCATACAGATCAAGCTGGAACGTATCAGGGACGAAGCAAAGCTTATTAACCTGAAGAGGGAGTATGATGAACTTATTAAAGTCACCTCCGGGATATTAGATATTTCAGATCCTCTGTATATTGCTCTTTATAAGGTGAATTGTGAATTATGGGATATTGAGGATCACATCCGGGACCTTGAGCGGAAAAAAGATTTTGGGGATGATTTTATTTCTACAGCCCGTTCTGTGTATTTCAGAAATGATAAAAGGGCAGAGATCAAACGGGAAATAAATGTAAAAACCTCCTCTGGGCTGATTGAAGAGAAATCATACGAAAAA
>Ga0066603_10001859_pt1 | contig 13247 bp, 10 predicted proteins | sample Higcelweek8metaG_FD_59482 | JGI IMG/M metagenome (GOLD analysis project Ga0066603, IMG submission 59482) | Freshwater pond sediment microbial communities from the University of Edinburgh, under environmental carbon perturbations - High... | ecosystem: Environmental > Aquatic > Freshwater > Pond...
ACTTCACAATTCAGCTCAAGCGCCGCCTCGATCACCCCGCCGAGCACTTCCGTGACAAAGTGCTGCGCCACACCGAATTCTCCGGCACATGGCAGCAGAAAGGTGATCTTGTTCCGCCGGACAGCCTCACTCACATAGGTGCCGTGACCACGGACCCGCTTCACGAGGGACTCCTGTTCCAGAGAGTCCAGCGCCCGGCGGAGAGTCCCGCGCGATACGCCCAGCGAAACAGACAGTTCCTCTTCCGCGGGCAGAAGCTCGCCGGGACGGTATTGACGGTTCAGGATGCCTTCCCGCAATTTCTTGTAGAGATTCTGGCTTTTGATTGGGCTTTTCATTTTTTCTAAAATATACCTACGGTTTCTTTAAGTATATTATAAGTCGAAAAAATGAATTTGTCAAGGGAATGAATGCTGAAAATCCGACATTTTTTCAGGTTTACCTCTGTCCTTCATACCGCCGCCGCTCGCGGTTTCGAACCGGCAACTTTCTTCGAAGCTCTCCTCAATGTTTCCAGAAACGCTTCCATCCTTTTCTCCTGATTTCTCCAAAAGTCTCACTGCCGCCATACCTTATGCGGTAAAATAATGATTCAGAAAACAGAGGATGGAATTGTTTTCAGCCCGCAGTGGCAAGGAAGATAAATCGCCTGTCTGATCGGGTCGATCCTGAGAGGCAAGATTCCCGGCAGCGTTCCGGGATCAGTTGGCTTTCCGCAGAGTGAAACGGAAGGTGCTGCCGACGCCGGGGGTGCTTTCCACTTCGATTTCCCCGCCGTTTTTGCGGATCAGTTCGCGGCATAGCGACAATCCCAGTCCGGTTCCGCGTTCGCCGCCGGTTCCCGGGGTGCTCTTGTTATGGACGAAGTCGAACAGTTCCTTCAGGCGTTCCGGAGCGATGCCGACACCAGAATCCCTGATGGCGACCGTGACGGTGTTTTCCGCCACTGCGGCGGAAACTTCAACCCTGCCGCCGGCAACCGTGAACTTTACTGCGTTGGATGCGAGATTCCGGACGATGGTCATAATCATATTGCGGTTTGCGTTGACAACAACATCCGCAGCGCATTCCACTGTAACCGCTATATTTTTCTTTCTGGCCTGTATCTCGATTCCCGACAGACTTTCTTTCAAACAATCGAGCAGGGGAAAATCAGCGAAAACACAGTGAATTTCCGACATCTGACTTTTGGCCCAGTCGAAAAGGTGATCCAGCAGCTGCAGGGTGGACTCCGACAGTTCCCGCTGATCCGCAAGATACTCGCTGGCCTCATCCATCTCCCCGGCTGCCAGACTGTCCTCGGTCATGATTGCAAGCTGGACAAGATTTCCAAGCGGAGAACGGAGGTCATGGGCAATGATGGAAAAAAGCTTGTCCTTGGACGCATTGATCTGGATCAGCCTGGCATTCTGTTCGATCAACTGCTGATGCTGCTTCTCGATCTCGTTTTTCTGTTCGATATTGCGGTCCTTGAGTTCCAGTTCGACATGGAACATGTCTTCAAGTTTCCGGCGGTAGGAATTGATGATTACATAGACCAGAATGATTACAATGACGGTCACCAGGCCGCATAAAACCAGATTGAGCAATAAGGAGTGGAAGATATTCCGAAGTGCGTGCGCATCGGATTTGCTCACTACAAGAATCCAGTCGAGTTCCGGAATATATCGGGTGTTCACATAAAATGTTTTGCTGTCTTTTTTATATTCCAGACTGGCGGAACTGGTGCCAAGGACTTTAGCGGCAATCGAAGAGAGCCCGGGAATATCCTTGATGTCTTTGCCGTCATTGTTGTCGGTGGAAAGGATGACTTTTCCTTCCGGCGAGATGAAATTGACGATCCGGTTGAATTTCTTATGATAGCTTTCAATGATCTTCTTGACATCCCTGACCTGCAGTCCGACACCGGTTGCACCGATATATTTCCCGTTGAAATCGAAGACCTTCTGGTTGACGAAAATCGTCATGGCATATTGGTTGGCCTGATCGGGATCGACATTGATTTCACGGTCGCTTTGCATCTTGCGGACACGGAAATACCAGCGATCCTGCGGATCACCTTCTCTGACGGTTTTCAGAATACCTTTGGACTGATAGTAGCGCCGAGTTTTTTCAGAAACGAAAAAGCTGGTGAAGGTATTGTATTTGCGCTGGGTTTCGAACAGGAACTGGGTAATCAGACCCGTTTCCTTTTCTCCGTCGATAACCCAGTTGCGCAGAAACGAATCGTTGGACATCAGAGATGAAATGAATACAGGCGGGAGGATATCCCGCTGGATTTCGGAGTATATGTTGTCGCTGGTAAGCGGCAGCTCATCATTGATGATCTGGTTGCGCAATGCCTGGCGGGACACCCGGTAACTGATCCAGCTGGTCGCCGAAAATCCGACGACAAGCAGCAAGCTCAGCACTATTAAAAGTTTGAAAGTCTGTTCTTTTTCTTTCATGATCTCGGTGCACGTAACAAATTCCTGAAAATCCTCCGGATTACTTTTACGCTCAACGGGCGATGCAGGCCTTTGTTTCTGTCTGCCATGCTTCATCAAGTTTTCAATCAGCAAAACGGTGGAGACTCGCAACAGCGAATCTTTATTTAGCTGATAATGTAATGCCCCCTGCTCACTTTTTCAATTCCCTGTTTTGAAATTCCGGCATTTATCAGTGAACTGTCAGGGATAACGGAAAATGTTGCAGCTAGCAATACTCATACCGCCATCCCTGAAAACAGGCCAATGGTTCAGGCAACCTGAACATGAACGTCAACCGGGATTCCAGCAAATCAAGATTATGCCGCAGAGATTAATCAAAACAGGCGCATGCCCTTGAATATTTCGGTGTTTCATCTATATTTTGATTGTCATGGGAAAGGATTTGTAAAGTTTGAGTTGGATTGTCAACAGCATGGATCAGGAAGCGGCAGCGCAGATTTCCCGATGGCGCTATCCCTATCCCTATTCGATATACGACATGCCGGGGACAAATGACTGCCAAGGTGAGCTGCTGGCAGGAAACTACTTCATGCTCCATGATGAAAATGGAGTCCTGCAGGGTTATTTTTGTATCGGAGAGGCCGCCATTGTTCCGTCAGGAAAAGCGTTCGGCGTTTACGATGATTCATCCCTGATCGACATCGGTTTTGGAATGAATCCGGGATTATGCGGACGCGGCGGCGGTGCGGACTTCGTCCGTTCCGGATTGGCCTTTGCACAAGAAAAATTGGGTGCAACAGGATTTCGTCTTACCGTGGCGTCGTTCAACCGGCGCGCCGTCAGGGTATATGAGAGGAACGGCTTCAGGACTGTCGATTCTTTTGTGCGGCGGAGGCCATCCGGAGAAATGGAATTTCTGATCATGCAAAAAGACAAGGTTCTATGATTTGGTAAGGCCGCTGACCTTTACGAAAGTTGGCCGCTCACCCGATAATTGATTTTGACAGGAAGCCGGAGATGATGGGTTATTGCAATCGGGATAGTATTGTCTCGAAAAACCATCGGGATGGAACTGCAAAAGGAGTTGAGTGTGTCGAAAAGAAGAATAAGTTCTGACAGGAAGCCACCCGTTCCACGCGGGAAGAATGCGGATTCGCCGGAACAGAATTTTTATGAGGTTCTCAGAAAAGTCACGGAGAAGCCAAGGCCGTTTTGCCGCTATACCGCCGAAACGCTTTGGAATGACGAATACATCTCCCGGCAGATGCTGCGCTTTCACCTGGATGAAAACATCGGTGCCGCTTCGCGCCGAAGGGATTTCATTGAAAGTTCCGCCGCCTGGATTGCCGAGCGGTTCAAGTTGACAAAAGATTCCAATGTGATCGATTTCGGCTGCGGACCGGGCTGGTATACCACCCGGTTCGCCCGTTGCGGCGCCCGTGTGACGGGAATCGACTTCTCCCGCCGATCGATTGCCTATGCCGAAGAAATGGCGGAGCGGGAAGGGCTGACGATCGATTATCAATATGCAGACTACCTGAAATTCGATACCGACCGCCGGTTCGACTTGATCACACTGATTTTTTGCGATCTGTGTCCGCTGAGTCCGGATCAGCGCCGAACGTTGCTGCAGACATTCAGCCGACTCCTCCGCGACGATGGACAGATACTGCTGGACGTCGCCGCATTGCCGATGCTGTCCAAACGACAGGAAACCATCGAGCTTGGGTTTCGTCTGGACAACGGGTTCTGGGCGGCCGGCGATTATTTCGGATTGAAGCAGGTATTCAAGTATCCGGCCGAGTGTGTTTCGCTGGACAAATATACCATTTTCGAGCCGGACCGTAACTGGGAGGTTTTCAACTGGCTGCAGTATTTCGACCGCGAAATGCTTGCCGCGGAATTTGCATCCGCCGGACTCAAAATCGCGGCTTGTTACGGCGATGTCGCCGGCAGTCCGTTCAGCCCGGAGGGAGAAGAATTCGCGATTGTTGCAACAAAGGCATGATCATGATGAATAACTCTGAATACCGTTACAATCATATCGGAATCCCAACCACGGTTCCCCATCCGGGCGAAAGGTATCTGCCTGAATTCAAGATGTACGTCTATGGCTATGAAACCAACGATTTCAACATCGAATGGATGCGTTTCGATACCGATTGTCCGCTGCCCGAACTGGTGAAAACCGTCCCTCATGTGGCTTTTGAAGTCAACGATCTTGAGTCCGCGCTTGTTGGACGGGAAGTCATCATTCCTCCCAACTTCCCCTGTCCGGAAGTAAAGGTGGCTTTCATCCGGGAAAACGGCGCCCCCGTCGAGTTCATGCAGTTTTTTCGTCCGCAGGAACCCAATGCCGGAAAATGAAGATCAATTCATCATATAAAGCGCTCAAAAGAGAAGTTGTCGGAATCGGGAGGGAGATTCTTTTTGATGAAAAAGATTGCTTTACTGGGCGAATTCGATCCAGGTCGCGAAACGCATATCGCAACGGTCAATGCGATTGATCATTCTGCGAAAAACCTTGGCGTGAACGTCCATGTTGAATGGATCCCGTCATCTGGAATGGATATTTTGTCTTTGTGCCGCCTCAATGGTTTATGGATTGCTCCCGGATGCAAGTATGCCGATCAGGACAAGATCATCCAAGCCATTCACTTTGCCAGAAAAAACGCCATCCCATGTATCGGAACATGCGCAGGATTTCAGCATATGATCCTCGAATATGCTCGAAATGAGCTGGGGATTCATGATGCACAGAGTGAAGAATATGCTCCGGAGTCAAGCCGGATTTTCATCTCAAGGTCCTCCTGTTCTCTTCGGGGAATGACCATGCCGGTGTGCCTTGCAGAAGGAAGCATTGCCAGAAAGTTATATGGAAAAGACAAAGCAATGGAACGCTATTATTGTACGCTTGGCGTCAACGCTGAATGCCGAGGCATACTTTTGTCAGGAAAAATGAAAGTTTCCGGCGTTGACGCCGAGGGGGAGATTAGGATCATCGAATGGCCAGGACATCCTTTCTTTCTCGGGACGCTGTATGTTCCTCAAGTGCTTTCTTCTTATGAAAAACCGCATCCGCTTATTTCCGGGTTCTTGAGGGAATTGTAAATCATGGCTTTGAACGTAACAAATTCTGGAACTTGTGTCTGTCCCGGACGGGATTGAAAACCAGCCGGGCGAACACGGAACCGGCATCATAGCGCTTCAGGTTAAAAGAATATTCTAACCGAAGCCGGATTTCGAATAAAATCGTTTTTTTTGAGTTTAAAAAGTGTTCGAATGCTGAAATAAGATTGTCAAAAGTATGTTTTGTATCCCCCTCAGGGACTTTTCAGACCGTCTATCTGCAAATACCTGATTGTTGCATTACATTGAAAGAGCAAGCAATTTGGAAAGATTCCCATGAAAAAATTACTGTGGTTTTCATATATTTTGGTTGAAAGCGGAATAATCTTTTGCAGTTTCATGTCCATCGTGTTTTCAGCACTCAGACCGTGTACATTCGCGGCAGCCATGTCACTCATCCCCGGATGCTGGTGTTGGATGAAACTTTATGCTCCCCGCAACTATAAAAAGGCTGTTCCAAGTGATCGTTTCCTCGCTTTTGTCCTGATAGGACTTGGCATTCTGTGTGGATTGGGCGTTGCTTGGATTAGATTCAAATTCAGTCCACCTGTTTTCCCGTGGGGAGAGATGATATTTTCCATCAACAATATGTTTACAGGCGGATGTTTGCTTTACTTACAAATCAATCGATCAGGCAATCGCGGCCGAAAAGGATCTGGTGGAACCGCTGGTGCGGCTTACCCCGATGGCGGTGCTCAAGGGGTAAGCCGGAGGCTTCCGTGTTCCCCGGATTCGAACAGCAAAACATCCGGCGGAGCCCCATGCGAGGCAATCATTCCAGAAGGAAGCCTGAGAAGAGTTCCGGGTGCTGTCCTCCGGCGATTCCGGGCGTAAGCTGCATCCAGTAGGGCGCGACCTGTTTTTCGAGATCGCTGTCCAGCACAATGACATCGAACCCGAAAATCCGTCCTTTTTCCGGTTGGATTCCGAGAGATTTCCAGGGCAGCGTCACATTGTAGCTGGTGACTTTCCCTGCCTCGTCGCGGGTAATCGCCGGAACGGGAAATGCTTTACCTTCGGGCACATGACAGAAGATGTCGCTTTTTCTGTCGGCGAGTGCGGTGGAAAACAGGAAATCGTCATCGAAAAATCCGGTTTTTCCATTCATTTTCTTGACACGCGCATCCCGTTTCGGATCCAAGGCGAACTGAATGGAATCGCCCGCCCAGAGCATGGGGCCTTTGAAGCCGTTCCAGTGGAATTCGTCCTTCACGCGGACATTCAGATAAAGGTTCTGGTCGTCATATCCCATCCGGAGCTCGGCGGAACAGTCTTCGGGACCGGTCCAGAGTTTGTTGCTGACAAAATCGACGTTGCTCATGTGACGGACCGGATCGTCCAGAATCTCGAACGGCTTCTGTTTCTCCAGTTCATCGAAGGAATTCACACGGGGCACCCGGTAGATCGTGAACTGTTCCGAAACCGGACAGACACGCCCTTTCCCGGTAACAACCGAAGCCGAATGCATTTTGCCGTCCGTGACATCCGCCCGGAACGGGATAGCTTTGACCGCTCCGCTCTCCAGCACAACCTCTTTTTTCGCATTGCCGGACTGAACGGTCGCTGTCAGGGCTTTCGGAGTGAGGTTTCTGACAAGAAGTTCAAGGGTGTCCTTACGGGACGTATTCAGGGCGGCTTCCACCTCGGGAAGTCCGACATCCGCCTTGGTCAACACCCCCAGCATTTCCGGAACGGAGGCGTCGGAGAGAATGTAGACCGGCGCTTCGGTGAGCTTCAGCTCGAAAGCTCCCTTTCCGGCGGGGATCGGATTTCCCTGGACGTCGAACAGTTCGCTTTTTCCGGGCAGTTTCAAGATCATGCTCGCTCCGGTACCGTCCGAATGCCAGAGGGCGCAAAGCGTTTTGCCGTTTTTCCGGAAAACATAGCACGGGACCTGTTTGTGGAGTTCCGGCTTTCCGGCAAACTCCGCCTGAGCGAACATCCTCGCAACCGCGGCATAGGCGGCCACTGCCGGACGCGGAAACTGATAGAGCCAGAGCCCCCAGTCGATTTGTTCGTCCGCGCGCCACTGCCGCCACATGAAATACATCCAGTGGGAAACTTCCGGAATGCTTTTGATGACGACATATTCCCGCGCGAGGATGTTGCCCATCGAGGTTCCGGCGGGTTCATCGACCTCCAGATGCTGCGGCATGTTGAAGCCTTTCTCGTCGATGGAAACCCCGCTTTTTCCTTTCGAGCGGACGATCCGCAGGGCTTCGAGCATGATCTCTCGGATCATTCCCGTTTCGGAGTTGGCCGGTTTGTAGCCGGGTCCGAATGTCTGCGGCGACGTATACTGATCCAGTCCGACCCCGTCAAGACATTCGGACAACCCCTGATTCAGCCACAGGTCGCGGAGGACCGGAAAACGCGGAATGGCGCGTCCGTCGCCCCCGGAACATCCGATGCCGAAAACACGTGCCTCCGGATTTCCGCTCTTTATCGCGGCGCAGAGATCCTTGACGCGCCGGACATAATGTGCGTATTCATGCGGATCGCGGTCCTTGGTAAGGTTGATCTCGTTTACAGCGCTCCAGTTGTCGATCTTTCCTTTGTAACGGGCGGCGGCGGCCTCCACAAACTTTTTCGCCGCATTGAAGTATTCCTCCGTATATGGTGGAAGATTCTGTTTCATCCGCTTTTCCGCCTCGGCCCTGTATTTCGGAGGGACGCCGCTTTTGCTGTCAACCAGAAATCCGCCCTGAATCTTAATTCCGGTCTTGCGGCATGCTTCCACACTACGATCGATGGAACTCCAGTCATAGGTGCCTTCCGGGGTCTCGATATAATTCCAATACAAAATCACGCCCTTTGTTCCGACGCCAAGCCGCCGCATTGCGGGAATCAACGGATCAATGGCGGCAAAAAAGGTGATCCCGAAAAATGGGTCCGGCTTTTCCGGCGGCGTTCCGGCAAGCACGACGGACAGTTTGAAACTGGTACCGGGCGGAAGAGCTTTCGAGGTGACCGTAGCCGCATAAAACCCGATCTTTTTCAACATCGGGAATGCGATTTTCCGCCGTGTGATCGACATCGGTTCCAGCGTGACATCCTCTTCAAAATCCGCTGTCTTCTTTCCGAAATAATCCGTAACGGCGATATTCAGCGGAAGCGCCTGTTTTTCACGGGTTCCGTTGCGGAACCAGACCTCGCAGAACGGTTCTTCTCCGGGCAGAAAAATTCCCTCTTCCCCGCCGGGGCGGGACTCAAAAACGGATACCTTGCCGTCCTCGGCGATCATGGGTTCCAGCGCCAAATCCTTGAAGGTTATTTTTGCCGGGGCGGAAACGCGGCCGGTCCGAAGCGTCACGGAAATTTCCATTGCTTTGAAAGGCACACTGAAATCACATGCGTATTCCGTCCAGCCGTCCTTTGGAGCGCCTGCCATTTTTGGAACGAGGTTCAGAGCTTTCCGTTTCTCCGACGACTGGGCGGGAACGGAGATATTCATTATCGGCGCGACGCTTCCTTCCGTTTTGACCCGACAGGAAAAGCGGAACGGCCCCTCGCAATTCCGGACAATCGAGGAAAAACGTGCCTGAACCGCGCCGCACTGTCCTTTCTGGAGTTCGAAAAACAAATCTCCGTTTTTATCGAAATGCTTTCCGACATTGTTCGGCATCCATGAAATATTCGACCAAGCGGACGGTTCCAGATAATTCAAGCCGGAGAGAACGGCCGGACCAGAGATCTCCAGGGAAGCCTTTTCCTTCTCTTTTTCCGCGGGAACGGCAGAGGGCGCCCCGTCCAGCGCTTCGACATTCACATCATCGATCCATAGAATTCCGTTCTCGGTCTTTCGGTCAAAAACAAAATAGATCCGCCCGTTCGGACCGGCGCCATCGGGAATCGAGAATGTTCCCTCGAATGGAGTCCATGGAGCGTCTTTTTTTCCGGCCAGACGCGGATAGGTCGAAACGGAAAAGGGCGGATTTTTGACCTTGTCGATCTGGACATATCCCATCGCATAGGTGTTTTCCAGATTTCTTGTTTTGAGCTTGAAGGAAACTTTGAAATGCTTTTTCCCCTGCGGCAGTTTGAAGGGCTGATAAACGATCGGACGTTTTCCTTTTTCACCGGCGAGACACAGAGAGGCGGTTCCCGGTCCCGGCATCTCTTTGCTGTCCAGTTTCGGAACCACGGCGTCGGGGAGCCATTCGGGCGTAATCCATGGGGATATGCCCGATTCGAAACTGCCGTTCTGGATCAGATTGTCACCGAAAAGCGAGGCGCAGAAAGACAAAAAGAGCGCGGCAAAGATCTGTTTCATTTTTTGGGTTCTCCGAGTTTTCAATAAGGATAATCAAGATATTCATTCATGTTGGCGTACATGGGCCCGCGCCGTTCCTGTGAAACATGACCATCGACCCACAGCACATTGGAAGCCCCGTTATGGAGGATTGACATGCTCGTATTCCATGTATTGGAGAAAAGGTAGCCGGCCGCCTTGTCTTCCATGATGATGGTGCGTTTGGAAGGATTCTTCACCCTTGAAAGTTTGCGCGGAACACAATACGCGAGCGTCGGATACCCGTATGTACTGTCGAACTTGCCGAGCCTCGTAAAATAACGGTATCCGAGCCCCTTGTACAGTTCACCGCCGCTGTCGGTGTTTCCGGTAGCCGTCATCGTGACGCAGCGGAAAAGATTGATGGTGCTTCTGGGCGTCGCGGCGGACCACCCCCAGTCCCAGCGTCCTTTGAGACCAAGCATTTCGAGATAGTTGTCCGTCCAGTAATTGGGGCTGCAATAAGCGATCGGAAGCCATTCCGCATAGGTGTTCGTATATTGAGCGGTGCCGAGTCCCAACTGTTTCAGGTTCGCCTGACAGGCGACGGACTGCGCTTTTTTCCGGGCGTTGTTCAGGGCGGGAAGCAGCATTCCGGCCAGAATTGCAATGATCGATATAACAACCAGAAGCTCTATCAGCGTAAACAAATGCAGGCTTTGAACGGAAAAACGCGGCGGAAGTAATTTTTTCGATACATTCATTTTCTGTTTCATGGGCGGTGTCTCCAATTTTTCTGCATTTTTATTTTTCCTCTGAAATCCATCTGAACCGGAATTTCACGGCGGACGTTCTGTCTTCTGTGATTCACCATGCCTTCCCCGGTGTGAAGGCTTTATTTTCCTCCCCTTCCTTTCAGTATTTTCTTCTGTTCCGTAGACTCTCTTTCGATCAGTCTTCCCTTATAAAACTTTTCGCAGGGTTCGAAGGCTTCGGCAAGCAGGATGTTGGCGGCGTCGGTTCCCATTTCCTTGCGCGGAAATTCCACGGCAGTGACGTTCGGATGGAACATCAGGCAGGGCGGGCCGCTGAAACGGAACGCGACTTTGACGGATTCCGGAATTCCGAGCAGCTTGTTCGGAGTCGTCCGGTAATCGTCCGATTCGAAAATATGGCAGGTATTGTCGTAAATCAAAGCATCGAACGGATTGTTCCGGAAGGCTTCGGCAATGGGGGATACATCCTGTCCGTAGAGACGGATGGCGTTCCGGTACGGGATGTCCGCTTCGGTCATTTCATGGAGGTAACCGGCCACCAGAGGATCCTCCGGTTCCCTTATGAAGGGGGAAGCGATGGCAATCCGCGAGAGTCCCTGACCGGAGAAATGATGCGTAAGCTGTACGGCGGCGTCGGTGGTCAGCATGGTGAACCGTGCCCAGTTTTTCTGAGCGGGCTGGTAGGCCTTGCGCCAGAGAGCCTCCCCCTGGATCACGGCAATCCGCGCGCCGCGCCTGGCAAGTTCCATCAGAACGGGATGGAACCAGTTTCCCGTGGCAAAAATGAGGCTGTCGCGATTGAGGCTTTCCAGCCAGTCCCATTCGATGTCCACCGGCGAGTTGTTCCGGGAAATGGGAATGGTTTCGACTTTTGCATTTTTTTCACTGGCAACCTGCAGAATGGCATTGAGCATGACCACCGTATCATCGGCCGCCCACGTTCCGCTATGCTCCAGGTAGGTCGGATGTGGAAGGAGCACCGTAATGACTCTTCGCGGAGGAGCCGGAAGAAACGCGGGCGCGGTGCTGATCATTTTAGACTCGGTGGAGATGCATTGATAATTCAGTTTTGCGACGGCGGCGCGGACTTTCCGTTCGGCATTTTTCGAAACCTGCCCTTCCGCTTTTCTATTCAGGACACGGGATACGGTCATCTGGCTGACACCTGCTTCTTTTGCAATATCGATCAATCTGACGGCCATTTCCAACGCCTCTCTGTTATTGTTTTGTTAATTATATCGATAATTATAACAGTAATTTTTGTTTTGTCAACCCCGTGAAAAAGAAAAAAACGTTTTTTTTGCTTCCATGAAAAAATGTCTCTTTTTTATTCGGAAAGGTCTCTTTTCACCGGGAGGGAGGGGTTGAAAGACACCGCTCGGAAAGTATATTGGACTCAACACAAAACAGGAGATGTGTTCATGATTCTTCATGTGGCGGAAAACGGCGACAACATGGCGGACGGGCTGGATGAAAAATATCCGCTCGCAGATATTCAGCGCGCATACGACAAGCTCGCGGAACTCGAAAAGGCCGGGCAGTTTGACGGTCCTTCGCGGATCTATGTGCACGGGGGAAACTACTTTCTGAAAAGTCCGCTCCATTTCAACGGACAGTTTCCCGTGGAGATTCTCCCGTGGAAAGAGGAACGCGTCAACATTACCGGCGGTCTTGTCCTCACCGGATGGAAGAAGGTCCGGCTGAACGGAAAACAGGTTCTGAAAACGGAACTTCCGGCGGAGACGGAAGATGTCCGTTTCCTCTACATCGACGGCAAACTCGCAATGCCCGCGCGGATGCCGAAAAGCGGCTATTACAGGGTGGACAAACGTCCGGATGAAATCGAAGGGCTATGGTCAGGAAGCCGCGCGAATTCCTTCCCTGTAAAGAAGGGCGACTTCAATCCGTCGTGGCACGATCCTGAGAATATTTCCATTCAGATGATCCACTTCTGGATCGAAGAAAATCTTGAGTTCGATTCCCATGACCCCACGGCCGGAATTCTCAAAACCCGCACGAAAATCACGTTCAATCCGAGGAATGAGAATACCGAATACGCCTTTTACAATGTGAAGGAAGCATTGTCCGAACCGGGCGAATATTACTATGCCCGGAAGGAACGGGCGATCTATTATCTTCCGGAAGATTTCAAGAAACCGTTCGAGGCGGCCGTGCCGGTGCGCGGAACGCTTATGAGGATCGATTCGGGCGCAAGATGGATAAAAATCACCGGACTCTCCTTCCGCCACGGAGGAGCGTATCTGCCTGTTTTCGGCCCAAACTACGACCTGCGTGACGATGGGTTCACACCGCTTCGGAATCATGCCTGCAAGGAAAATTGGGGACGGAAAGAACTGGGGATTTGTCTTCAGTCGCCGCAGGGGGCGGTCCAGCTTCCGGGAGTCCTCCAGTTCGATCATGCGGAGAACTGCGAGATATCCGGCTGTGAAATCACGGCGTCCGGCTGGTATGGCATCGGCGTCGGAGAAGCCTGCCGCGCGCTCACCTTCAGAGGAAACCGCATCCATGAGCTCGGCGGAGGCGGAATCATTGTCGGAGGAGCGGGCGCCGAGTCGCTGGCAAAGGAACCGGGGACGGACACCTCAAAAATCGTGATTTGCGACAATCATATTCACGATTGCGGAAACCGTTTCCTGTCGGCGGTCGGGATCATGGTGACTC
>Ga0066603_10001877_pt1 | contig 13159 bp, 12 predicted proteins | sample Higcelweek8metaG_FD_59482 | JGI IMG/M metagenome (GOLD analysis project Ga0066603, IMG submission 59482) | Freshwater pond sediment microbial communities from the University of Edinburgh, under environmental carbon perturbations - High... | ecosystem: Environmental > Aquatic > Freshwater > Pond...
CCTTTGTTACCATAACAGATGTTTCGGATATTATGGGTGGAAAACATAAAAAGAAAGCAATTCATTAGTATCGTTTAGGAATGAAGAATGTCAAGAAAACCTTTTGCAAAATACTGGATTCATAATGGTTTGATTACTATCAATGGTGAGAAAATGGCCGCTGCACTTAGTGCAACAGCCTCTTCTTTGTCCTTTGCTTTTATTCCCTTGACCATTGGATGTAAGTATACCTTAATCCAATGTAGAATATTTTAATTCAAAGAGCTCTGGAGATACATTTTTTATTGCATCTATCTGTCTCTGTCCACCCCACTCTTCAAAATACATTTTACCTAAGATTTTGATTTCTTTAAGGTTCCAAGGGTGACATGGACCTTTCCCTGTTTTTCTAAAGACAATATACATTACCCCCTCAGGTACCCCACCACTTTTCGGATCAGAGTCTATTCCTAATTCTTGGGCGAGCTTGATAGAGCCCATTCCAAGCTCATCGTCAGGTCCTTCATCAGCAACTTCTGCAAAAGCTAATTTTTTATTTTTTATGTTGTATACTGCTGCTAAATCCCCCATCTCAATACCCCATTGAGACCTCTTTCTCATTGGTATCAAAATATACGGAATTTCTTCAGAGTTAACATACCTATGGGGGTCAGTTTCATCTAAATTACAATCGGAAAGATAAGTTTGAGAAATATAATACCCTGGTGCAGGATCATCAGGTCCTTGCTTAATTGGTTCTCCAGTATTAGGATCAGTAACAAGGCTCCACCAATTGCCTGGGTATCCTGCTACTGCTAAAAAATTAAGGCCTAATTCATTATCCTCGTTATAAGCCTTGAAGGCTCCGTCAGCACTTACATTCATCTTGCTTTGATAAAAAATAACGTTTCTTTTACTCGGAACATCCCATACATTTATGTTCTTTCTAAGACCTACATCGTAAACAAAATCAAGTTTTTCTACTGCATACTTTATATCTTCTGACGTATACCTATTTGGAGCAACTCCTGCATTTGGCTTCAAAAGTAATTTTTGCCCTACAAATATTATCTTTCCTTGCAGTTTATTAAACAATATAATATTTTCGGATGTTGTATTGAATCTAGCTGCAATCAAATTTAAGTTATCACCCTGCTTTACTGTATAAGCAACAAGACCATCTCTATTTTGAGGGATAAAAAGAATATCTCCTATAAATATATTACCATTTATCATACAATTAGCCTGCATCAATTCTCTGATGCCGATACCAAATCTTGAGCATATCGAATAAAGAGTATCGCTGTGCTTTACCACATACCACATTTTTTATCACCTCTCATATTTGAATATTAGTCTTATAATACTTGTTTACTAAATACTGCAGTCTTAATACCGCCCAACCTTTTTAAAAGCTTCTCACCCTTCCTATCAATTTCCTCATTGGAAGGTATAGTTCCCATACCTTCTCCGCTGTTCGGTATAACCAAATAAAAGATACCTGAAGGTTGAAATGCCTTTCCTCCATCACCAATGTTTATATCTTTTATTTGAAGCCGTCTTCCTAATTCGTATGAACCTTCGCCAAGCCTTCCTCTTAAATTATATGGGGATATATAGATGGTCTCATCCGATGGTACTTTTTGAGGTCCCCAATCGCCAACTATTGCATAAGATATTTTGTTATTATTGGTGTTAATAACAATGGCATAATCCCCAATTAAAGCCCAGTTTGTATACTGCGGCATAACTACGCATGGTGTTTCTCTGGTTTGCACATGTTTTGTAACTTTACCATTCTGATCAAAAGCACATAGGGCCATATTTTCCCCTGGTTCTGGAATATCCATTGCCATTTTGCTCATGAAAAAATAAGCTGCTGAAAATTGATAAATCATTATTTTTAGTTCTTTTTCTGGCAAGTCTTTTCTTTCTTCTGTTAAAGTAGCAAAATACTGCGCTTTACCTTGTGGCATTATATCTGGTGTAAAACCTGGCGTTGAAGGTGGACTTTGGCTTGTTGTTGGCTGGCTTCCAGCTTCAGGCCTAATCAAAAGCTTTTGACCGACACTAAGATTATTACTGATTAAATTGTTCAACTTTTTTATTTCGTCTACTGTTGTATTAAATTTTCTTGCAATCATGAATAAAGAGTCGTCCTCCTGTACGGTATACCACATTTTAAGAATTCTCCCTCACTATCATACTAATACCAATATCATTATATTTTAAAGAGAAATAAAGTGTTAACATTAGTTGGTTTATTTAAAAAAGTGTTGCGTATTAGGTGGTTGAGAGATAATATGTAATGAATTTGCTGCTCAAAATTGCATTTGTATTTTTGAGGTTTTTCTATCTCAAAATCGGAAAAAATTACACTAAACACCCGAAAAAAAACCATTTTAAATAAGTTGGTAAAATTATAGACTTGTATTATCAATCAATATGAAGAAATAGATAAGATTGTCGGTGTATATGAAATTATGCCAGGAGTTTATATAAATGTAGCAAGGGATGCCAATCATATATATGCGGAACTCACAGGTGACGAAAAGAGGGAAATATTTGCAAGCAGTGAAAACGAATTTTTTAATAGAATAGATGATTCAACAATAACTTTTAAACCCCCTTTATAATAAGTAAGTAGCCTTGCGATTAACTTCCAGGGCTACTTTTTTGTTTAGGAATCTTCCACTGTTTAAATTTTAAAAAATACATATTTTATTAAGTTAAGTTTAATTCAAAAAATGTCGAAAATGTGTTATATTAAATTGGACGAAAAATTATTGTGAAGAAGGGTATGTTTTACGAATGAGGAAAAGTTCAAAGGTAAAAAAGAATAACATTAAGATCAATAGTAATTTCTTTATTTTTCAAGGTGTTATTATATCAATTTTGTTGTATCTTACATGGGGATCGTGGGTAAAATTTATAATTTTATTTGCTTTAGAGATTACATTATATTTTGTGTTTGTATATTATTTGATGTCGAATTTGGCGGAACACAGAACTAATACAAAGGATGTATATAAAAAGAAAGCATATAGATCGATGACAAGCAATACTCGTGAGTTAGATGGATTTAGTGAAAATGATGGATTGAGAAGAGTTGGAAAGAAAAATTTCAATTGGGAAGTTTCGGATTGTAGTCCTGAAAATCAATCTTCGTCCTTTGTTGAGGAAATACCAAACGAAATCAATGAAAATATTTCGGGAGAGGTTAAAAAATTTGTGCCCTATCGTTCACCTTTTGACCCTATTCACCCAAAGGTAGAAGAGAAAGAAGCAGAAGATAAAAAAAATGAAGACCAAGATGTAGAAAATAAGAATACTAAAGAGCAAAGGATAGTGTATCATTTAGAGGATCAGAAGGTTGAATTTCAAGAGATAGAGGTTGTTGATGTGTTTGAAACAGGATCTGCTAAGGAGCCAGACCCTGAAGAAACTATGTTTGAAATGCAAGATGAGAGTTTTGAAGAAATTATACCTGATTCTCAAATAGACTTAATTGACGAGGCATTTTTATCGAATTTGGAGGATGAAAACGAAGATAGCCAGTTTGAAATAGACACTTCACAATCAAGAAATATGTCGATTGGTGTTGTGGAAAGAATGTACGAAGCAAGTATCCAAAAGTTGAGTGGGACAAAAAGTTCCAAAGAATTTACTGGAGGAATTTCTGAAGTGAATCCTAAAATCGAAAGGGCTCGATGCTCTTGCGATTTTGTTGAATATGATACGCCAGTAGAACTGCTTGTGAAGAATGAAGTATTGGATTACGACGAAGAAGCAGAGGCTTTTATCGAATACAATGCACATAAACTCATTGATACATTAGCGAGCTTTGGGGTTGGCGCAAAAGTTTTAAATGTGAGCAAAGGTCCTACCGTTACTCGTTATGAGTTGCAGCCAAATGCAGGAGTTAAGGTTAGTAAGATAATAAATCTAGCTGATGACATTGCGCTGAATCTTGCTGCGACAGGAGTTAGAATAGAGGCTCCTATTCCAGGTAAGGCGGCTGTTGGGATTGAAATTCCCAACAAGAATAATGTTCCTGTCTACCTTAGAGACGTTATTGAGTCGGAGGCGTTTCAAGAGTATCCTTCGAAGTTGGCATTTGCTGTGGGAAAGGATATTGCTGGAAATGTAGTGGTTGGGGATATAGCAAAAATGCCGCACCTTTTAATTGCTGGTGCTACTGGGTCTGGTAAAAGCGTTTGTATCAATACACTGATTATCAGTATTTTATATAAGGCTTCTCCTGCGGAAGTGCGTCTTCTCATGGTAGATCCAAAAGTGGTTGAACTTAGTATTTATAATGGTATTCCGCATCTTTTGATTCCTGTGGTTACCGATCCTAAAAAAGCATCGGGAGCACTTACTTGGGCAGTGCTTGAAATGACAAATCGTTACAGGCTTTTTGCTGAAAACAATGTCAGGGATTTGAGCGGTTATAATAAGCTGATAAGGGAAAGAGGAGAAGGGGAAACCTTGCCTCAAATCGTTATAATTATAGATGAGCTTGCAGACTTGATGATGGTAGCGCCTAACGAGGTTGAGGACTCTATTTGTCGATTGGCACAAATGGCTAGAGCAGCTGGAATGCATTTGGTTATTGCAACACAGAGGCCTTCTGTAAACGTAATTACAGGTGTGATAAAAGCCAATGTTCCTTCTAGAATATCATTTGCTGTTTCCTCGCAGATTGATTCTAGAACAATATTGGATATGTCTGGAGCAGAAAAGCTCTTAGGAAGAGGAGATATGCTTTTCTATCCACTAGGTCAGCAAAAGCCTTTGCGAGTTCAAGGAAGCTTTGTTTCAGATAAGGAAGTCGAGAATATTGTTGCACATATCAAGTCATTGCAAAGTGCAGAGTATGATGAGGAAATAATACAAAAAATTGATAATCAGAATGAACCAGCGAAACCTGATGGAAGTGGAGATGATGAGTTGCTCTCGCAAGCTATCATGACGATTTTGGAATTGGGTCAAGCTTCAGCTTCATTGATACAAAGGAAATTTAAAGTTGGATATTCAAGAGCTGCAAGAATTTTGGACCAAATGGAAGCTTGGGGAGTGGTTAGTGCGTCAGATGGTAGTGGTAAACCAAGGCAGATATTGATAACCAAGCAGGAGTGGCTCGAGTTGAACGAGTAAAACAACATAGGATTTGCATAGGGGGCTATATGCCCCTTATTATTTGCTGTCTGGGAAATTATGGTGCCCATAATTTCTAACGACGAGTTACAGAGGAAACAAAAAGCGCTTACGCGTTTTTGTTCTTGTTAAGATAGCAATCAAAGCAGTAAATTTCGCCTTCTTCACTATCACTTGAATGCTGTGTTAATTCTTTATTGCATTTACTGCAAAATGTTTTATTTGACACAACAGTCTCTTCATCTGATATATAATTTGAGCATGTTAAATCACATCCATCAACCTCACAGTTTACACAAGAATCATCTGGATAGCCAAACTCGCATTCATATTCCAAAATAGCGCCATCTTCATCTATTATACCTTTTAAGTTTGCACAACTACTGCAAATACACTCTTTCATGTATATCCCCCTTTAGTAATGTTGACTAAATTATACCACTACTATTCTAAGAATGATAGTTTTCAAAAAATATATACCTATTCATAATTTTAGTACAGCTTTACGAAAAATTATATTATATTTTATAAAGCGATATAGAAAGTATTATATTTTTCCGATATATATTATATTAAATACATTATTAATATTAAATTTAGCAGAGCAAAATACCCTTTTCAATTTTGTTAGAATTTTGAGGTGAGTTTATGGATTGGTTGGGTTTAACAAGAATTGCAAAAAATAATTCCTACGATATAGCTGTAAATACTTCAGAGAATATTCTGATAATTACTTATATTGGTTTGTGGGAAAAAACATCCCAGCTAGAGTATTACATAAGTGATGTAGAGAGTGCATTAAGGAAGGTTTCTCCTGGATATAATCTTATAATTGACTTAAGTATTTACAAAGGAGTTGTTTCAGAGTACATACATTTGCATGTAGATGCTCAAAATAAGGCTGTTGAAGCTGGATTATGTAAAACGGCAGTTGTTTTACACGATAACCCTCTTTTAAAAGTAACAACTGAATACATTTTACAGAAATCGGCTATAGAGGCGACATTCTTCAATAACGTTTCGTCAGCATATCAATGGCTATCATTATTAGTAAGCAATAAACTTGAATAAAAAATCGAGGGGGCATCTAGCCCTCTCGATTTTTTATGGAGTAATTCTGTATTTTTACCATCCTAGTGTTGTTTTTATTTCTTTTGTGAGCTTATCAGCCATTAATTTATGAGTCGCCAAGCTTGGATGCCAGTCTTCTCCGTATCCATTGCTTCCATCTTGCGTTGGAAACTCAACAAATGATACTTTTGAATCTCCAGTTAGGCTTATCGCTTCTTTAATATTGCTGCGGCATGTGTCAAGTCCATTTCCCCAAAGCATTGGTCCAATAGTGCAGAATATATGTGCATCAGGATAGTTGCTACGTACTTTGCTTATCAAACCCTTATATGCTGTAACAAACTTAGTTTTATCAGGCGTTTGAGTTGAAAAATCGTTTGTTCCAAGATTAATCACAACTGCTTGAGGTGTAAATTTGCTGAAATCCCATTTGACAGCTGAAAGTGGCAATGTATAATCGTAACGCTCAGGCATAAGAGTACCACTTGCACCACCATAGTTCATGCAGACTCCGATTCCTGACCACGCTATAAAGTTGGCTCTTGCATTGAGTTCACGCGCAGTAATTGCAGCATAGGTTAGGTAACTGTTTTCGTTTTTAGGTGTAAAGGTATCTTCCTTACGTGCTCCTTCGTTTCCATATCCGCATGTTATAGAGTCACCAATAAACTCGATTTTTCTTTGGAGTGGAGTTGGTGCATCAAGAAGTTTGCCGCTTCCAAAATTGAAGCCTTTAAACTGAGCTTCGCCCTGGGAAGCTTCTGTACGTTTCCATAAAACCAGATGATGGTTTCCAGCTGAAAGACCTGTTGCAAGCTTGACGGTTGTTGTAGTGGTTAGAACGCTGAAAGGAGTCTGAGGAACTCCGTCAATAATAGCCTGGAACCAGTTTGCGCCTGAACTATTTATTGTAGCACTTACTTCTGTTCCAGAGAAATTTAATTCGACATTTGAGCCTGACCATGCACTTTTTGGACCAGCAGGATCAGAAAAATCGAATCTTCCGTTGTATAGAATTCCATCACGAACAGAATCATCGTTTTCGGATGGTTTTGTAGATGGAGTTGCTGATATTACAGTATTAAACTTTAAAGCAAGCATAATGACATCCTGCATGTTTATCGAACCATCCTTATTAATATCACATTTATTGTTAAAATTACTATCTGAGGATGAAGTGTTGAAATGTTTTGCTATCAACATAACATCAATCATGTTTATTGAATTATCTCCATTAATATCCTCAGGATTATTATTAGTAGGTGTGTTTGAAGGTATATACTTTGTTGGTGTATTTGTTGGTCTGTTCGTAGGTGTTGAACTTGGAATTTGAGTATTTCCAGGTGTAACGCCTGCACCCCTTACGAGTGCTTGAGCAATTGTAGGATAATACCATGTGAGGGCACTTCTATTAAGTAATGCATATGAATTATCTTTTCCAGCACCATAATATCCATTATCCCAGAAGCAGCAAGTGATTCCTCTTTTTTTGGCTTCTTTTACATAATACTCAGCATGTATTTCCCTTGAAGAGAGATTGTTCTTATCAATTGTGCCAAATTCACCAATGACTACTGCTATTCCGTTTTTTACAAATTTATTGTAGAGCGAATCAAACTCAGAAGAAAGTTGGGATTTTTCGTAATCGCTTCCCCAAGTTGGTGTCTGGTTAGAAACCATGCAGAAGTAATATGGTGAGTATGAATGAACTGATACAATAACTCTGTTGTCATTATTTGGAATGACGTATTCGTTTATTGGATCAGCAGAACCATTTGCGCCATGTGTTGGGCACATAATGAATCTTTTTAGATTGTTTCCGCCAGTAGCTCTTATGGTATTAACAGCTGCAAGATTCAAGTTGTTTATTACCTTGCGGTATTCACTTGTTCCACCTGACCACTCTGTTGATGAGCCGACCACTCTTGGTTCGTTCATTGTTTCAAATATAAGATAGTCACCGTAGTTTTTGAAACGGTTTGCAACTTGTTCCCACATTTTAACGAGTTGAGCTTTTACAGCGGATTCTTTAGCAGAGGTTGGTATCAACCATTCATCTTCATGATGGAAATTTAAAATTGCATACATGTCATTATCTAGGACATAATTTACTACTTCTTCAGCTCTTTTTAACCATGCTTCTTCGATAGCATAGTCTGGAGCTGATCCAGTGTGCTCATACCAGGTTACAGGTATTCTTATAGTGTTAAAGCCCATTTCTTTTACTTTGATAATCATATCTTTTGTTGTTTTAGGATTGCCCCAGCCAGTTTCTTCTACGCAATTGTGAGAATCTAATGTGTTGCCAAGATTCCATCCGACTGTCATTTCTTTTACAATATCCAGAGCAGAAATATCACGCATTGCTGTAGAAGCAGAAACTCCAGCATTTCCAAATAATACTGATGTGAAAATTACAAATGCTAATGCAAGTGCTCGGCCTCTAACAAAAAACTTTTTCCTCATTTTAAACCCTCCATAAAATTAGATAATTTAGGTGATTCCAAAAATGTAATACAATCTCTCCTTTCTAAAAATTAATCATTTTAATCATTAAGGTAATGGTATAAGTAAAATTAGTTATAATATATATTACGTAATATAATGATTTTTTTATGTGGGTTTAGTATATGTTTTTTAATATACTACGAATGATAAAAATATAAAACCATTCATATTCCTAAAACAACAATTCAAGCTATAAAAGCTACAATTCATGCTGGATTCATCTATTATATTGAAATTTCGTTTATCATAGTTATAGAGATAATTTGAGCTACTTCTGATGATCGAACGATACATCAGAAGAAAAAGGGAGGTAAGGATTATGATAAATGAAAAGCAAAAGGCAATAATGAGTAATTTGACTAAAAGAGATCCAAGGATAAAAATCAGGTGGGATAACAAACTTAATTCTCCAGCGACAATTAAGGGAAAGCTTTCAGATGCCTATGAAATCAAGACGCAAAAGAAACTGATTGATTCGACAAAAGAATTTCTTGCTGAAAACAAAAATATTTTCAGAATGAAAAATCCTATGAAGGAGCTCAAGTTTTTAAAGTCAAACACTGATGTGAATGGAAACACTGTCGTTGCAATGCAGCAAGCCATTAACGATGTGCCTATTCATGGCGGAACGATAAGGGTACAGTATGATAACGAAAGAACAGTAACTCAAATTACAAACAAATATCAGCCTGATATTAAGATTGATACAACTCCAAAAATTTCTTTGGATAATGCTGTTAAAGCAGCTCAGAAGGATATGGCAGCAGGAATGCTTGATGAAACTTATCCTTCACAATTAAAGATATTTGAGTATGAGGATAAATGGAATCTTACATGGATATTCAGACTAATAAACTATGAAAACAAAGAATTGACATTGAATAAGTATTTTGTAAGTGCTGAGGATGGGAATATCATATTAAAACATAATGATCTTAAAGGCGGTCCAGATACTACTGGAGATGGAACTGGTTACTATACAGATTCGGGTGATATAAATACTTTTAGTGACGGTGCGAATTTTAAGCTTATTGATAATACAAGAACGTCAGCAGGAGGTCCATCAATAAGGATTTGCGATTGTGATGGAATGCTTGTAAATCCAACCGATTCAAATATAAGCCTTGATGCTGATAATAATTGGAATAACTCAAATTCCTCACCCAGAAAATTACATCAGGGACCAGAGGTTGATGCTTTGCGGGACTTAGGGGAAGTAGTTGATTACTTTAAGAATGTACATAACTGGAACAGTTACGACAATAATGGTGCAACAGTTTATGCTGCTGTACATTATGGAAATAATGTTAATAATGGATATTGGAACGGAACTGGGATATTGTTTGGAGATGGGAATGGAAACTTGCTTGATTATACAACGACATTAGATTTTGCAGCACATGAATTTACTCATGCGGTTACTGAAAATACTGCTGAGTTGGATTATTTCAATCAGGCAGGAGGACTTAATGAGTCTTTTTCAGATATCTTTGCAATAATGGTAGACAGAGACGATTTTACTCTGTTTGAAGAGTGTACAACCCCTAATATTGCAGGTGATAATGCTCGTAACATGAATGATCCTAGTGATCCAAATGCTGTCTGGCGTCAGCCAAACCACTTCTTGAGTTCGTTGGATTCTAGGGGAGTAGGTTATTATAATGGACAAGACCCGCATGATTCGAGCGGATTTGTCAATTATGCATGCTACCTTATGTGTGAAGGAGGTACTCATCCTAATAGCGATATTTCAGTAGTTGGAATAGGGCGAGAAAAGGTTGAGAAAATATTCTTCCATGCATTAAGTATAGGTCTTCTTGGAAACAACAACGCTACATTTATTGAGTGCAGGGAAGCATGCCTAAATGCAGTTGATCTTCTATATAAGACGGACCCAGAATACTTAAGAATTATGGATACTGTAAAAAATGCATTTACGGCAGTAGGAATTGGTCCTGACATTTATGTAAGAGATAGTATTACTGATACAGGAATAATACCATCTGTTGGAACGCTTTACATGAGCCCAGATATTATTGTAAGTAGTGATTTGGTTGCAAATCCGCAGAGTGAGTTTGCTGATTTAAATGATGCATCATTATGCCAGGACGTTGAACATGGTCAGAACAACTACATTTATGTGAGGCTTCAAAACAGAGGTTCGGTACGGGGCACCTCAATAGTGAGGGTTTATTGGACCAATCCGTCATCGTTTAATAATCCTGCATTATGGACGCTAATAGGAAGTGCGGCAGTATTCGATCTTGAGCCTGGACATACATTTATTACAGCACCTATAACATGGGCTAAAGAAGATCTTCCACCTTTAGGACACTTTTGCATGGTTGCAGAGCTTGACAGTTCGGATGACCCAGCACCTGATAAGAACATAATAACTTCAGGAGAAATGTATACAGACTTTATTTCTAAAAGCAATAACTTTGCGTGGAGAAATGTTAATGTTGTTGATGTTATTGCAGGTGGAGTTGTTGAATATGATTTCTATGTCCAAGGAACTCAAAATGGCGAAAAAGGAGATTTGAAGCTTGATATGACGAGGATACCAAATGGCTCTGAAATCAAGTTCAGGATTTTAAAACGCCTTACTATTGGTACCCAAATGACAGGAGTCAGTTTGCTAAAGAGTGAAAGCAGGTATAATTATTATTCCATAAATCCAAATGATATCAGCCACATAAGGAATATTCCATTCAAAGTGTCAGATATGAGTAGTGTTAAAGTATACATTAAATTCCCAGAAAATGCGTCGGGTACTTTCCAGACACAATTTGCCCAATTGTTTGATGGAGATATCGCTGCAAACATAACTCAGGTAATCAATCTGCTAAATGGAGAATCCTTTGAGTTTATTGTAAATAAAAACAGCGGAGAAATCCATAAAAAGGGCTGCGAGTGGATAGGAAAAATGGCAAAGCCAAACATGAAGGGTTATCATACACTTGAGTATGCTCATATAAATGGGTTTGATAATTGCGCATATTGTTTGGGAGATAGTAAGAGGTAAATTGAAGGTAATATTTAAGTAAATAGCAATGATAGTAGCAAAATATTATGAATGTTATCGGTTTTAAAAGTATATTTTGTAATCACACAAATAAAAACTAGATAGTTATGGCATATGCCATAACTATCTAGTTCTTTTGTTATTTTATACATATTAAACATTTTATATAACCAAAAAGCACAATTTACACCATCAAAATTCAATTTTTGTATAATCTGTACTGGATTTGTTGAAGTTCTTTGCAATAATCAAGATATCTGCCATATTAACTGCCAAATCACTATTTAAGTCAACTTTGGAGTTGAAATTTGCATCACCGATTTTTGAATTGAATGATTTTGCAACCTCCATAACATCGAGCATATTAATGGTATCATCCCTATGGATTGAACAATATGCTTGAAGATAAAGAAGAAGTTTCGAAAATGGTAGGTATTGGGGTTGTTAAATTTAGTGCTCTTAAGAATAGAAGGATGAAGGACTCTGTTTTTATGTGGGAAAAGGTGTTGAACTTTGAAGGAGAGACATCTTGTTATATTCAATACACGTATGCGAGAATATGCAGTATTCTACGGAATGCAGGAAGTGACAAAGAACTTGATGTCGACTATTCACTTCTTATAGATGCGGATTCATATTCAACAATAAAGTATCTAGCACAGTTTCCTGAAGTTGTAAGGTATGCTGCTGATGAGTATGAACCAGCAATTATTTCGAAATACTTGATTGATCTGGTACAAAGCTATAATAAATTTTATCATAATTGCCGAGTATTAGACAGTGAGGGTAAATTGAGAGATTCAAGAATTGAGATTTGCAAGGCTGTAACAATAGTTGTGGCATCAGGCATGAAGCTTTTGGGGCTAGAGTGTCCTGAGAGAATGTAAAGAAAAGGTGAGAATAATGCAAAATAAAAACATTATTTGTAGAAACTGTTCATATTACTATATAACGTGGGATAACAACTTTCCATATGGATGTAAGCTGTTTGGAATAAAGTCTAGACAGCTTCCATCAATTGTTGTCTATCAAACAAGCGGTAAAGATTGTGAAGGGTTTGTTGAGAAGAAAAAGTAGAATGAATTCTGTAAAAAGTTAATGATGTCATGGAGTTTTCATAATATTAAAAACGCATTTGCGTTTTTTTATTTTGCTTTATTATTGACAATTTATTCAAGAGGGTATAAACTGTATATAAGACAGATATACAGTATATACAAGAATGACAGAATAAACGGGATGTGCAGTGGGTAATGTGGCTTAAGGAGGTGCGAGTAATTGGATATTATTATTTCAAATTCGAGTTCGAAACACATATTTGTTCAAATATCCGAACAGATAAGGTGATTCCAAAAGAATAACTGGTCAATTTTCGAATACCATTCAATACAAACACATTGTTCAATAAATACCTGC
>Ga0066603_10001894_pt1 | contig 13055 bp, 12 predicted proteins | sample Higcelweek8metaG_FD_59482 | JGI IMG/M metagenome (GOLD analysis project Ga0066603, IMG submission 59482) | Freshwater pond sediment microbial communities from the University of Edinburgh, under environmental carbon perturbations - High... | ecosystem: Environmental > Aquatic > Freshwater > Pond...
TCCCCAGCTTCAGCACCTTTTGTCTCATTGGCCTGATCATCACTATAATCTAAAAAACCATCAATATCATCTTGTGAAATGTCATTCAGAAGATCCTCCATATCTTCTGGAGAGTCGCTCAACAGATTATCAAGATCGCTGCCTGTGATGTCGTCGTTACCGTCTAGGGCAAACTCAGTATCAGGGTCATCCAAAGAGAGATTGACCTGAAAAGGATCTTCTGCTCCAGGTTCCAGTTCGGTTCCAAACTGCCCATCATCCGGTATGTTGCCATTCTGATTGTTTGAATCAAGAAGGATATCAATGGTATCCTGAGTAATGAGGCAATCCTGGATATTCAATGCCTCAGAAGGATCAATCAGCTCTTCCTCAGAAGATATAATATTCGAAGCAGGATCGTCTATCCCAATATCTGCAATGCTGTCTGGCAACAACGGCTCATCATTCTGATCAGTCGCCATAAGCTTGTCAATATCATCTTGAGAGACCAGATCAAATACGCCACCATCCTCTTCAAACTGATCCTGAGCAGAGTTATCTGACTCCTCATGGATCTGGTCATTGAGCATCTTGTCAATATCGTCCTGGGAAAGTTCACCAAGATCACTGACTTCTGCCTCTGTATCTTTCTGAGCGCTGGAAGCGGGAATTTGAGCATCTTCAGAAGCAGATGCTGAATTCAGAAGTCTCTCAATATCATCCTGAGAGATCTCCCCAAGATCAATATCGTCATCCTCCTCTGTATCATCTTTTTCTGGAGTGGTTGAAAGAGTAATTTGAGCATCTTCAGAAGCAGATGCTGAATTCAGAAGCCTGTCAATATCATCCTGCGAGAGTTCACCTGCATCCTCCTCAATATTGAAATCCTCCTCCTTTACCCCTTCAATGGATTGCGCACTGAGAAGTTTATCAATATCATCTTGAGAGAAGAGTGGATTATCATCGGTGAGATCGGACATTTTACAACCTTTTTATGTCAGCATCAGAAAAGTAAAAATAGAAAAAAATAACTATTAAAAAAGTAAATCAACCACTTAAACAGGTCAGCAAGGTAACTGTTTCATAGATCAGTAAGGCGCCAAGGTTCAGTCAGAAAAGTGAGTTTTTAATTTTGATTTAAGTTTATTTAAAATGGTGGTGTGGATCTGGCAGATTCTGGATTCGGTAAGATTGAGAACCTCTCCTATCTCCTTGAGGGTCAACTCTTCATAATAGTAAAGTGAAACAACCAGCTGTTCCTTTTCATTCAGTCTGCTTATTGCATCTGCCAGCAGAGATTTTATTTCAGCCTTGTCAAACTCATCTGATTGGTTCTCTTCAACTTTTAAACCTGAGATAAATCTTGTGTCAAAGGATGTCTCATTATTTTTTGTTTTCAAGAAGGTATCCATGCTCAACACTGTCGAGCCATGAATCTGGGTGAGCATATCATTGTACTCATCCAGGGTCACCCCAAGTTCTGAGGCAATCTCTTCATCAGATGGAATTTTCCCCTTACTATCTTCAACTTTTTTAGTGGCAGCGGCAAGATCCTGAATCTTTTTTCTGATGGAGCGGGAATATCTGTCCATACTTCTCAGTTCATCCAGTATTGCCCCCCTGATTCTGTACTGTGCATAGGTTTTGAGAGTTACGTGTTTATCTGGGTCAAATTTATCCACAGCATCAATCAGACCCAATGAACCAGCACTGATCAGTTCATCAAACAGCACACTGGAAGGAACTCTCCGGGCAAATCCAGAAGCAATCTGCTTGACCAGAAATGCATACTCCACAATCTTTGCTTCCCGCAAAACAGCATCTCTGCTTCCCGGTTCTCGTAAGGCCGCATCCCTGTTTTTCAGATCACTTTGTTTCAATTTACTGCATCCAGAATCCGTTTCATAAAAAATTTGATATTCCCATCTGAAGATGCCCGGATGGGAGAGTTTGCTATTTTAATGGCAATTTCTCTGATAGCCTCAGCTGAAGGAGAATCAGGAGCATAATCCATTACAGTACTCCTTTGTAAAACAGCTTTCTGAAGTTTAGGGTCAGAAGGGATGTTGCCCAGATATTCCAGAACCACATTTTTAAGAAAACGGCCAATAGCGCTGTCAAGTGTGGCGTAAACCATTTTTGCATCTTTTTTTGAACTTACCACATTTACCAGCAGTTTAAAATATTTTGTTCCATATTCCTGAGACATGACCTTCATAAGTGCATATGCATCTGTAATTGAGGTTGGTTCACGGGTTGCAATCACAATACACTCATCTGCTGCCGAGTTGAAATAGAGGACATTTGAGGAGATACCAGCACCTGTATCAAGCAGGATAATATCTGCCGTCTTCTCAAGAGTTTCAAACTCTGTCAGAAGATTCAGCCGCTCTCCATGTGTCAATTGGGTCATATTTGCAAAACCAGAACCACCTGCAATAATATTAACACCATGACGGCTGGTCACCATCACTTCATGAAGACTCTTCTCTCCACTTATCACATGGCTGATATTATACTTTGGCCTCAGATTGAATATAATATCAATGTTTGCCAACCCCACATCTGTATCCACAATAACCACCCGTTTACCAAGAGCTGTCATGGCAATAGCAAGGTTTCCCACCATATTTGTTTTTCCCACACCGCCTTTCCCACTGGTAACTGATATGACTCTTGGAGAACTCTTACTGCTATCCAGAGCGGCGGATGGGCCTTTTCTTGATAACGAATCTGTTTTTACAATATTTCTCAATCCACTTGCCTGATCCAATTTTTCAGTCTCCTTTCTACCGCTCTGCACCCTGCTCTGATCCCAACATTATCCCCAGAAGATCTCTGGTATCAGGAATGATCAAATCTTCCGGTACTCTCTGACCGTTAGTAATAATAGAGACTGGAAGCTGTAAATCACTTATCTGATCAAAAATCTTGCCACACCGTTTAGTCTCATCAACTTTTGTAAATACATACGTTTCTGGATTTAATTTTGAAAATGAACTTGCTGCCTCTCTCATATCCAGAAAACCAGTTGTCACGCTCAGAACAAGGTGAACCGAGATCTTATAATCCCCCCTGATAACCTCCGATACCTCTCCCATTCTGACACTGTCAGAGTGGCTGTGGCCAGCAGTATCAATGAGTACCACATCCATATTCTCCATCTTTTTCAATGCACGGGTAAAATCGTCCTGATTAAAGGCTGCAATACATAAAAGCCCCATTATTGAGGCATATGCCTTAAGCTGCTCAAAAGCGCCAATCCGGTAGTTGTCAATAGATATCAGCCCCACCCGTCTCTTTTTCTTTATGCTCAGATCAGCTGCAAGTTTTGCAATGGTAGTTGTTTTACCCACACCTGTGGGACCAACAAAGGCTGCAACATGGGGCATGCCGGAATCTAGAGGCCTTGCAAAGATATCACGAGTATGAATCTCTTTCATGCACTCTCTTATGACATGCTTTTTTAACGGCTGAACAATCCCCCTGTATCTGGAAAGATCACTCTCCATGGCAATAGAAGCCCGCTGCAAAATAAGATGTGCCCGCTTCTCTGAAATTCCGGCTCGAAGCAACGATGCTAAGATACCAGCAGATTCCGTGTGGTTACATAGAATCGACTCCATGCCACTGCCAAAACCCACAAGAGAGATCAAATCTTTGATATTGATCAATTCATCAATTATGGAAACATCAGAAGAGGCTTGAGTCACAGGCCCTGAAGAAGATAGAGCATAAGCTGCTGGAGAAGTAGAACCATTTAATGGCTCAGAACTCTTTTCCAGAGTATAAGAGTTCTCTTTACTTTTATCAACACTATTTGGGGCAGCCTCAACTTCAAACATATCCTTTGAGTAGGGATCTCGTGGGCTCTTAGGAACTCTACGTGTGGCAAGTATCATGGCATCAGGACCAAGCTCCTCTTTGATCTCGGCCAGAGCCTTCTGGATACTTCTAGCTTTATAGGTCTTTGTGTTCATTTTTTAATGGTCACCTTTCCCGCTGCCTTAAGATTGATCTCATCCACAATTTCAGCATGAGAGACCACAAACACGGAAGGCAGGGCATGTTCAATCAATTTTCTGAAATGGCGGCGTAATGCAGGCGAACACATGACCACCGGTTGAACATCCATGGCAATCTGCTTTTCAACTTCAGCGCTTAGAGACTGCACAACCTGTTCCACTAACTGAGGCTCTATTGCAAGATACGAGCCATGTTCAGTGTGTTTGATATTTTTGGTAAGCATCTCCTCAAGACCACGCTCAAGGGTTATAACCTGGAGTACCTTTTCTGGCTGGATATAGGAGGCAAGCATCCCTTTTGAGATCTTCTGCCTTACATATTCCGTAAGAAGATCGGGATCTTTGCCCATCGGAGCGTAATCAGCAAGAGTCTCGACAATGGTCAATAGATCCCGGATAGAGATTCTCTCCCGTAACAGATTCTGTAGCACCTTCTGTACAATTCCAAGAGTAAGAAGACTTGGTACCAGCTCTTCAACAGCTTTCGGGCTGGATTTTGCAAGGTTGTTCATAAGATGCTGCACCTCCTGCCGCCCCAGCAGATCATAGGCATTTTTTCTGATCACCTCTGTAAGGTGCGTGGCCACAACAGTTGAGTTGTCAACCACTGTATATCCTGAGAATTTTGCCTCATCTTCCCTCTCTTTGGGAATCCAGAGGGCTGGCAGATGAAAAGCAGGTTCTGTTGTGGGAATGCCGTCAATTGTGCCTGCTCCCCCTCCCGGATCCATGGCAAGCATATGGTTGACCATTAACTCGCTACCTGCTGCCTCCACACCTTTTATAAGAATGCGATACTGAGCCGGGCTTAACTGAAGGTTATCCCGTATATGGATAGGAGGAATGATGATTCCCATCTCTGTTGCAAACTGCCTTCTTATTGCCCTGATTCTGCCAAGCAGCATACCATCTTGCTGCTTATCCACAAGTGGAATCAATCCATATCCCACCTCAAGCTCTATTGTGTCAACATTGAGCAGATGATCCACCTCTTCAGGAGAACCCGCCTCTTCAGGTGGCTCTGCTGGTGGAGCACTAAGATCACTATCTTGATCTTCAGGCTTTGCATCCCTTAAAAAATACCATGTTCCTGTAGCAAGAATTAAGGAGAGGGTCATAAATGGAAAGGTAGGAAGCCCAGGTACAAGCCCCAGACAGAAGACAATAAATGATCCTATGTAGACCGGAGTTGAGCTGGAGAGCAGGTGGCTAGCAAAATCTTTACCCATCCGGTTCTCAGAACCTGCCCGTGAGACCAGAAGACCTGACGCAGTTGAGATCAGAAGGGCTGGAATCTGAGATACAAGGCCATCTCCCACTGTGAGCAAAGTGTAATTGGTCAGAGCATCCATGACTGGCATACCCTGCTGGAGAACTCCTATTATAAAACCGGCACCAATATTTATTATGGTGATAATGATCCCGGCGATTGCGTCTCCACTTACAAATTTACTGGCACCGTCCATAGCACCGTGAAACTCTGACTCTCTTGCAATGGCCTTTCTTCTTCTCTTTGCCTCAGCCTCATCGATCATCCCTGCATTCAGATCAGCATCTATGGCCATCTGTTTACCTGGCATGGCATCCAGGGTAAAACGTGCTGCAACCTCTGAAATACGGCCTGCACCCTTGGTGATAACCATGAAGTTAATCAGAACCAGTATGATAAAAATGATCATGCCCACCACATAATTTCCCCCTACCACAAAATTGCCAAATGCCATTATTATAGCGCCAGCAGCAAGAGGCCCTTCGCTGCCATGGAGAAGGATCATGCGGGTTGTGCCAATATTGAGGGCAAGACGGAACAGGGTCAGCACAAGAAGAAGGGATGGAAAAATAGCAAAATCCAGAGGCTCTTTAGTGTACATGGTGGTAATCAGAACAATCACTGCCATAGTGATATTTAGAGCCAGAAAGAAATCAAGAAGCATTGCGGGCAGAGGAATTATCATGGCCATGAGGATACCAACCATAGCAAGCACCATTGCTATGTCAGAGCCCTCTTTTTTAAAACTTTGAAGGATGCCTATGTTTTCATCAGCCATTTGGGTTCACTCCTTTAAAAGAGATCAGAGGTCAAAAAGACAAGTCAGGCAAGGCCAATTATGCTCTTTTAAACATGCCACCAGCCTGACGGAGATGGTAGTTGACCAGATCTCTTGACGCATACGCCAAAAAAATGACATTCAGAAATTTGATTGCTGGTCTTCCATTCAATGCTATTATCAGCCTCAGTTAAAGCTTTTTCCCCTTTAATTTGTAAACATATGCAAGAAGTTCTGCCACAGCCTGGAAGAGTTCTGCCGGAACTGTCTGACCGATATCAACCATTGAATACAAATTCCGGGCCAGATCTCTATTCTCCACAAGAGGAACACCTGCCTCTTCAGCTATCCGTCTTATATTTGCAGCCACAGCACCTGCCCCCTTGGCAAGAAGAGTGGGGGCATCCATGGTCGCACTATCATATTTAACTGCAACAGCAAGACGGGTCGGATTGGTCACAACAACATCTGCTTTGGGAACATCGGCCATCATTCTCTGCCGTGCTGCCTGAGCCTGAATCTGCCTGATCCTTGATTTAACCTGAGGATCTCCCTCAGTCTGCTTGAACTCATCTTTGACCTCCTGCTTGGTCATCTTCTGATCATCGAGAAACTTCCATCTCTGATAAGAGTAGTCCAGAATTGCAAGCAGAGCCATCACTAAAAGAACTCTAATGGCAATCTTAAATGACAATTGAACAATATAGAGCAGAATAAAAGAGATACTGTTGTCATACAATCTTATAATATTGTCCAGCTCACCTTTGACGGCAAACCAGGCAACTGAAAATATAATTACCAGTTTAAAAACACTTTTGAGAAGTTCAACCAGAGACCTTGATGAAAATTTATTCATAAATCCAGAAATAGGGTTCAACTTTGATAATTTAGGCTGGATGGACTCCCATGATATGTGAAATCCCACCTGAAACAGATCAGATAGAGCGGCAGCAATGAATACCGCTGCCAGGATAGGTATGAGCATCAGAAACAGAATCTCTGAATAGCGGAACAGAAGGGTTATCACCTCTCTATCTGTCAACAGAGGAACCGTTTCAAACCTTAAGGTGTGGTCAAGCATGGCAAGAGATTTTTTATATATCATAGATGCAGAGACCTTCAGCGCCAATACCCCTGCAAGCAGGACAAATACAGAAGGTACCTCCATACTCTTAGCAACCTGCCCCTTCTCGCGTGCCTTGCGAAGCTTCCTTCCAGAGGCATCTTCGGTCTTCTCTCCACCACTTGGGTCTTCTGCCATATTATCCGCCTGATGCCCAGAACAATAGAGAGAGGAAAAGAGCTTTCATGTCGCCTATATAATCCCTTGTAAAGAGCTTGATAATTTCAAGGGAGAAGCCGAACAGCAGAAGCCCAACAGAGATATTAAATGGAAAAGAGACTATCATGATGTTCATCTGAGGAGCAAACTTTCCGGTCAGGCCAAAAGCCACATTTGTAAATAGAAGCGCCGCGATCACTGGTGCTCCGATTTTGATGGCAAGGACAAAAAGCTGAGTTCCCTGCTCAGTGAGTTTATCAAGAATAATATGCTGCAACACGAAAACTCCAGGGGGGAGGATCTCAAAGCTCTCTATGACACAGAGAATCATGATATGATGGCCGTTAAAGAGCAGAAAAACAAGAAGAGTCATCCAGTAGGCAATCTCTTCCAAGATAGAGAGGTTGGCACCAGTGAGTGGGTCCATGATATTGACCATTGAAAATCCCATCTGAAAACCGATGATCTGACCTGCAAACTGTATGGAGCCAAGAAAGAACCTTACACATAGTGCAAGCATCAACCCTGTCATAAGCTCTGTTAAAATAAGCAGAGCAGTTTCAATAACAGTATCTGGAAACATGGATGAGTCAATATTGACAACTGAATAGAGCAGAAGGGACAAAACCATTGCAATGCTTGCTTTTACGACTCTTGGAACTATGTTGGTGGAGAAGATGGGGAGCATGAAGAGGACAACACTGAATCTTGCAAGCACAAGAAGATAGACTTTAAACTCATCAACATTGTAAAGATTTAATATTGGCATATCATCGCCAGACTTCTATCTGATCTACAGCCATTCATCATTACAGCTCAATATGCCCCCGGGTACGGTTGAGTATCTGTCTGGTCTATCACGATCTGCGCTACAGTCGATCATCTTATGTACATTGGAATATTTTCGATGATGCGACGTGTGAACGAGGTAAGCTGCTCAAGCATCCAGGGGGCAAAGAAGAGAAGTCCCAGAAAAACCGCAATTATTTTCGGAACAAATGTCAGCGTCATCTCCTGAATAGAGGTGACTGCCTGAAAAATACTCACTACAAGACCAACAAAGAGACCCAGCCCAAGCATCGGCATGGAGAGCAGCAGAGTCATCATAATGGCCTCTTTTGCAAATTCAATTATAAATTCAGGAGTCATACATATCTCTACGGCTAAAAGTCTATTCCAAAACTCCTCATCATCGACCCGATCAGAAGATTCCATCCATCTACAAGTACAAACAGCATAAGCTTGAAAGGCAGGGAGATCATTACCGGTGGAAGCATCATCATGCCCATTGCAAGCAGAACCGAGGCAACCACCATGTCAATAACCAGAAAAGGGACATAAAGGACAAATCCTATTATAAAACCTGTCTTAAGCTCACTTATTACATAGGCAGGAACAAGAATGAGCAACGACACATCATCCCTGTTTTCAGGCTTATCAACCTTTGCACCTTTGACAAACATGGCAATATCCGCCTCCCTTGTATTAACCAGCAGATAGTTACGTATGGGAATCTGAGCCTCCTGAAATGCCTCCTGATAGGTGATTCTGCGCTCAAGGTAGGGATTCAGTGCCTTATCATATATCTCCTGCCCGACAGGTCTCATTATAAAAAAGGTCATAAAGAGCGCAAGGCCCATAATAACCTGATTCGGAGGACTGGACTGGGTACCTATTGCCTGTCTTAAAAAATGAAAGACAACAATAATACGGGTAAAGGGTGTCATCAAGATGAGAATGGATGGTGCAAGACCAAGAATGGTAAGAAGTGCCACAATCTCAAGCACTACAGCCACATCCTCAGGGGTGCTTGCAGGTTCGAGACCAAGCTTGAGTGATGGAACAGGAAAGGTGACTGCCTGCACAATGTCAGGATATAACAGAGCAGACACGACTGCTAAAAAAGAGAGCGTAAACAGAATGAAGCTTTTAACAGATTTAAACCCCATTGCCCGTCTCCTTATATGCCACCACCTCTTGATAACTGGGGGATCCTGATCTATTATAACCAGCAGGTTCTACATTGCCACCGACAGCCTCCTTATCAATGGTTGCAAGGGTTTTAATACTCTGAGATGTGACACCCAGAAGAATCGTCTTACCCATAACCTCAATCAGTACCACCTTCTCCCGGGGTGAAAAATGGTGTATCTCCAGAACTTGAATATGATTTTGCCGGGATTTTATGATCTTCAGATTTGAAAATTTTTTTAAAAGGTATAGAAGGAATAGAAGAGACGCAATAACAAACAGAAGAACTCCTCCTGTTTTAAAGAAAGCAGACCAGATCTCTGTGGAGTGTTCCATCAGTTTGTCAGACTTTTGACTCTGTCCATGGGGGTAATGATGTCAGTCAGACGAACACCGAACTTTTCATTAACCACCACAACCTCTCCACGGGCAATGAGTTTCCGGTTAATATAGACTTCAAGAGGCTCTCCTGCAAGTTTGTTCAATTCAACTATTGATCCCTGACTCAACTGAAGCAGATCATTTACAAGCATTCTTGTTTTACCAAGCTCCACAGAGAGTTCAAGCGGTATATCAAGGATAAAGGATAACTCCCTTTCGCCTGACTCCTCACCCTGACTGGCTGCTGATTTTGTATCCTGATTGGCACTATCCTGATTTGCCATATTCACACACTCACTATTTGTCTATTATGAGATTCTATTTACTATGAGATTCTATTTACAACTCAATAACCCACCAGCTAAAGCTGGCAGGTTGACTATCAGCGGACTGAAAGACCCCTTTAGGGAGATAAAAGCTATTTAAGTACAAGTTTCTCTTCCACTCTGAATGCCTGAAAGCCTCTTCTTACACCAGCATATCCTTTTATCTTTGGAAGATCACCCACAAATCCTGTCAACATCTCTGTTGCATCATGATCCAGCTGAATTATATCGCCCTTCTGCATAAGCCAGAGACGCTCCCCTGTTATCTCTGTGACACCAAGCTGTATTCTGAGTTCAATGGTTGAGTCGAGAATAACAGATTCCAGCATTTGCCGCCACGCAAGATCTGTCTGCTCAATTTCTGCCTGAAAACCAGAGGCAAGCTTTGATCTTAAGGGTTCTATCATGGAATAGGGAAGACAGACAATAAGATTTCCTGCAATCTGTTCAAGTTCAATCTCAAATCGTGTCACAATAACCAGATCTGTTGGAAGCACTATAGCTGCAAACTGTGGATTCATCTCAGATCTCACGAGGGCGGTTTTGATTACTTCAATGGGGCTCCAGGCTGTCTCAATATTTTTCAGACATGCCACAACCACCTTTTTTGTGGCAACCTCTTCAATTACTGTGAAATCCCGCCCCTCCACTCTTGCCCTGCCAGAACCTTCACCACCAAAAAAAGTATCTATGAGATTATAGACAAGCTGACTTTCAAGAATAACCAGTGCAAGACCCCGAAGAGGCTCCATTCTGAAAACATGCAGGCTTGTGGGGACTGGAAGACTTCTTACAAATTCAGAAAATTTCAATGTATCCAGAGGGTTGGCACTTACATCAACGTTGGTCTGAAGCAGAGTGGACATGCTGGCTCTAAGTTCTCTTGCAAGGCGCTCGTTAATAACATCAAATGTTGGCATCCTTGCCCGGACAACCTTATCCTGACTTGTAAAGTCATAGGCAACAACGCCATCTGGTGAGGGGGGGAGTTCAACATCCTTTTCAACCTCTACCTCACCGGAATCAAGACCTGCAAGCAGACTGTCAACTTCATCTTGGGATAGGATTTCACTCATTGGGCAAACTTACTGTAAGATAAAAGTTGTAAAATAAACATTTTGTACCATCCTCAAAGGCAACGCACCATTGAGTTCTTTAATCAGACGGTATTTGAAATTAAGCTTGCCTTCAGGAGAGCGCAAAACAAGCCATGTCATCTTCTGGGCCTCAGATTCCACTATCTTACGGGCCTGTTCACTATTTGATTCAAAAGAGTTTCTCATATCCGGCCCAATCAGTTCAATGGAAATTTTAAGTGTAAGAAAGTTAAGAGACTCACTCTCTTGCAGTCTGATCTTCTCAAAAGGTTCCAGATCCACAATATCTGGGAAGTCTGGCTCTGCTGGAGGAAGTTTATCTTTGCTATCCTTCTGAGATATCTCTTCAATTTCAGGTTGGGGTGATGTCTCTGCACCATGTTTCTTTAAAAAAAAGAACCAGCCTGCAAACGAGGCTCCGCCAATAATCAGGATCAGAATCAGGAATATAACTATAAACTTCAGGCTGAAGATCTTTTTAAAAAATGACCTTTTTGCAGGCTTTTCCTCTCCTGAAGCCTCTTTCTGAAGCTCTTTTCCAGGAGTTCCAGCCCTTGCCGGAGTTTTATCTTTTTTCCTGAATTTAAACAATCTTTTCCCCTTTTCTCTTATCTCTTCATACTGATTACTGTATTTAGCATATCATCAACTGTCGTAATTGTCTTTGAATTTGCCTGAAAGCCTCTTTGAGTTGTTATCATCTCTACAAACTCTTCCGAAATATCAACATTTGACATCTCAAGAGAGTTTGGTGAGATAGTCCCAAGACCGTTTTCACCTGCTATATTGGTAATAGCCTCACCACTCTCACTTGTCTGACGGAAAAGATTTCCGCCCACATTGTAAAGTCCATTATTGTTCAGAAATTTTGCAAGTCCAACACGAAACAGCGGTATTGTCTCGCCATTTGAATATACTCCGGTTATGGTACCGTCCGTTGATATGTCAACACTCTCTAGACTCCCTGATGAATAACCGTCAGCATCCTGATATACAGTTGTGGACGATTTTGCAAACTGGGTGGTTGACAAGGCGTCATTTACAAAAGATGCGTTAACATACTGTGACCCCATATCAAGCTTAATATCAGTTTCAGTGGTTCCAAACTCTCCTCCCAGAAAATCTGTTGTGAAACTGAAATATCCTGTCTCTTCAAGCTCTGTAGTAGTAACTTCTCTCCACGCATTTGTTCCGACTATATTAAATGTTATAGAGCTATCCTGTGCCAAGGAATCCTCAAAAGTAAAAACTATATCATCAGAATCATCATCACCACCTGATCCGTCCAGATCTATAACGGCTTTATCCTTATCTCCGCTAATAGTTGCTGAAGCATATTCTGCAGGAGCCGTCCCTCCAGACCAACCCCACGTACTTGTGGCATTATCCCACTCAATAACAATACCAGTTGAGTCCAGAGTCATAATATTAGGATTATTTATCTGAATAGTCGTATTTCCATCAGCTGTATCACCTGTGTATGTATCTCCCTCAAGCCCCTGAACATGTATATCCTCTTCGTCGTTAAGGTCAAATGTGATCTGGTTACCTGTAGCAGCAGGTTTATCCAGTTGAATTTTGAGATCAACCTCTCCATCTCCATCAAAGTCAACATTTATATTCTGATCATCGCTGCCTGCAAGTACAGTCATGGTAGCAACGTCATAATACGGAAGACCAGTAGAAGCGTCCAGCGGTTGGCCTGAATAGGTGATTGTCCAGCCGTTTGGATTGGTAGAATCATATTCAAGTTCAAAATCGTATCCATCTTGAGCCATGGTGTCACTGTTTATAATCTCAAAATGCACATCCTCGGTATCATTTTCTCCACCGTTTGTGTCAAGATTACCTATTCTTCCATCCAGTTCGTACATTGTAATATCAATGATATCACCGCTGCTGGGGCTGAATGTGATAGTCCCCTTTGCTAAGAGCCCCTCTGCAGA
>Ga0066603_10001902_pt1 | contig 13014 bp, 15 predicted proteins | sample Higcelweek8metaG_FD_59482 | JGI IMG/M metagenome (GOLD analysis project Ga0066603, IMG submission 59482) | Freshwater pond sediment microbial communities from the University of Edinburgh, under environmental carbon perturbations - High... | ecosystem: Environmental > Aquatic > Freshwater > Pond...
TTTACTAAACCGTCGTACCTTAATCGGTACCGTGAGTTCGAATCTCACCGCCTCCGCAGAGTCGTGCTAGTACGAGATACTTCTTATAAGTATAATTAATAGTATATGGAATCAATTAAGCCTAATAAAATAGAACAGCCTAAATATAAAGACGATCCGACTTATTTAGGAATGATGTTTCTGGTAAAAGATAGAAAAAATCTTAGATCTATTCAAGCTACATTAGAGATAGCCCGAGAGCAACCAGAAGCTTTTAGTGATTCTTTTTTTAGTAAGTTAGATATTCTAGGACAAGTTCTTGATGGGAATATAAAAGAAGAAGAATTAGGTAAAAGAAACTATCCTCCAAAGCTTGTAGATTTTGCCGAAAGTTTGGTTGAAGAATTCGCTTCAATAGCTTTTAAATAAAAAATTAAATTTATTAGTTCCGCACGAGATACGTCGTTATGGTAATATAAAATTATTAGAAATAACGTTACAGGACTTATCAGTGAATGGTCCTAACACGAGTGTTCCCGCATTTTTATTCACAAATTGACTTTAGCTAAAATAAGCGTATATTTTATACAAATTTGTCCTAAACCTATTGTTGTTTTTACTAAACCTATTATGCTAAATGGAAAAAGCACAAGTGAGAGTGATTGGTGGTATCAGAATTCCTGACCCATTATCTGTTCCAAATTTACATTATTCACCAGAAGAGTTATCAGAAATTATTGATTTTGTCTGCGAACGATTAGAAATAACAAGCAGAGAATTAAAATTACTGAAACCAACTGGGGAGAATACCTCGCACAATTTTAATGAGTCTGATCATGGTAAAGAAAACCTTACGATTGAAGAACGCGAACAATCCATTAGACAATTTGAAATTGAATACTCAGAGTATAAATTGGTACTTATTTCAATTGGGAATGGGAGTTTTGGTTTATGCCGTAAAACGGGGAAGTTTATTAGTAAGGATAGAATGAGGGCGTTAAAATACCGTGCAACGACTGCTCTTTAAAAAAGTGCAAAAAACCAAAAAACTGGGGAAAATGATTGGCATCCTGAGAACAATCGGGGTGCCATTTCTTTTGGAAATTTACAAAATTGACCATATTCGCCATATGTGCTATAAAGTAAACAAATAAATCACTTTTCGGTGTTGATAAAGAAATATTGAAGCACTATTTCGACCCCATTATTAGTATTAAGCTATGGGGTAAGGTGTTAATTCTATTTTGTTTTTTGATCATGATATGGCGAGTTATAATTAACGCCAGAAAAATCGTTCTGGAAGATAAAAATGAGAAAACAAGATGGAAACGAAAGAGAGGAATACACCGATCTTGGTAATGTACAAAAGCTAGGCATTCATATATATGGACTGTCTAGCCTTTTTGTTTATTTTATTTTTTGATGATATTATATATGCATGAAACTATCTTTCAATAAATATTGGATATTCATAGCTCTATGTATTATTGGTAATATCATTATCTTTGTTTTTATGTCAGATAATTTGGAAAGTTATGTAACAGATACCCTTATCGAAAATCAGTATGAATCTATGAAATAATAATATTTTAATTTTTTAGTATTACAATGAAAAAACAAGTCAAACTTACAACGGGTCAAATTATAAAAAAAGATATTTGGAGAAAAATATATCCTATATTTCCTTGGATGCAAAAGTATTTTTTAAAGTGGCATTTAATTTGGCATGAAAAAGGACGTCAGCCATACCATATAGGATGGCTTGCCCCTGGTAAAACATTGAAAGAGCTTGAGAAACATCTTCATAACGAATGGGGCTTTGGGAACCACTTCGTAGCTTGGGCAGACAAAGGGCAAGTTCTATCGTGGCGCAAACTTGAGAATTTTGATTATCAATATCATTTGCGAGTTTTTCGAGATGGAGAGCTAAGGGGGCATTATGAATATACTCCTGAAAGTAAGCCCGTTGCGCATTTCACTGAGATAAACGAGCAAGCCCGCATTGAAGAATTTCGGAAATTCTGCGGTGACTATATTGTTCAAAGAAAATATATTTCGCATCTGAAAAAAGATATGACGACCGCACCTGAATCTGAGATCACGATTGATCAGGGATTGAAGGGTAATTAATAATTAAGAATTGAAGTGAATATACGGATGGACACGAACGACACGAATAAAAATACATTTTTAAAAATTACTTCGGAGCTTGAGGGATTTCTGGGTAAGCATGAAGAAATTTCTATAACTATTACAGAAGATGGTACACCGATGGCGGTGGCGTTTTTCGATATTGATAAAACTCTAGCAGAATTGAAAAGTATTCACGGGAGAGCTGTGCAAATGTTATTTAAGGAAGTTCTTGGGAGAGAAATAAAGGGAATTGAAGAAATATATTTTGACGGATTTAAATTAGGGAATTCTTTTCGCGAATTTGATCGCATGGATCATATTTTTGATAAGAAGCATTATGATTGGATTGATCCAAAACTATACATCAAAGAAAGATTGGATTTGAAAAAGAAAGAAATAGATAGTGAGGGGACAGAGGAACACGAAAGAGCACAAATGTATTTGAGTAAATACGTAGAAATTGCGTCAAAAATTGCAGATGAAATTTATAAAAATAATCCAGGGGAATTTGAGTCATCAAAGATTAGGCCAGTGTTTGCTTTGGCGAGATTTTATAAAGCACTTGGAGTTCCAATGTTTGGCATGACTGCGAATGGTGGAAAGTTTGCAAGAATTATCGCGAAGTATTTAGGCTTATCTGATTTTTTTATTGGTATTGCAACTGATGAAGATATGATAGGTGGTGGCAAAGAAATTGTAATTCCAAAATTAATTAAAAAATTAGAAGAAAAAGGTATTAAAGTTTCAAAAGAAAAGCTTGTAGTGGTGGGTGATTCACTTTCTGGAGATATTGGTAGTGGTTATAGATATAAAGATAAAAGCGGTGAGATTTTTATAAAAGGTATCCTTGTTCTAAAAGATATGAATGAGTTGGAAAAAGTCAGAGGTCAGATTAGTGAAAATCCGGAACTATCAAAGATAATAAAGAACACGGATACAGAAGCCTTTGTTGTTGAAAATGTAGAAATGGACACAGATGGAGTTCCTATGCTTTTCTCACACAAAAATAATTTTTTGATTAAACTTTAAAATAAAAACACTCGATAAAAATATTCTCGGACTCACCACGCATAATTTTCTGCTGAAAATTTGCTCTTCTCGGCTCGACAGCCTGCGAAAGGGTTCGATCAAGAACATTTCTTATTTTGTGTTTTACTCTTGATAAGATTATTTGTTTTCGTTTTTTACTATCCACTAGAAACTAGCTACTAGTCACTAATTTTAGATTCAGGGTAAACAACATCCCAGAGTGCAGAAGCGACGTTGTGAGGACGACCCACGAGTGGGAAGTGATGAAGATCTATGAATGGAGCGGAGTTACATTCTATGACTCCACATTTTGGTTGATCCTTCCATGACACTGATACATCATCCATAATGAAATCCACACCAACAAGTGGGTCATTTAAAACTTGTGCGACTTTTTCTAACATTTCTCTATTGTCTGGATGAACAATATCTGTCATGTCAGTAATTCCACCACCAACAGCTCGACTTGTCTTTTGTCCTAGGGTTACGACTTCGTCTTTTTTCGGAATTGTATTTTCTGTACGTCCCCAGTGAATAAGTTCTTTCGTCGCTTCCTCATCTAGTTTTAGTTGATGGAATATCGGTCCTTGGCGAAGAGGATTTTTATTTTCGATTTCTATTAATTCCTTAATATTGTGAATTCCGTCACCAATCACATATGCAGGTTCACGACGTAATACGGCAATGAGTTTTCCTCCAATAACAGTTCCGCGGAAAACATAACCAGAAAGTTCTTCTTCTATCATAACCCAAGGAGAAAGTTGGCGAGCTTTACGAAATGCTTTCAAGAATTCCTCATCAGTACTTAAATGTGTGGTAGTATGACGACTCCGTGATCCTATATTTGGCTTTGTAATGACTGGTTTGTCTAAAGAATGGAAAAACCTGAGCGCTTTTCTTTTAGGATTTATAACTTTTCCACGAGCTACTTTTATTCCAGCCTTTTCAAAATGTTTCTTCATCTCGCCCTTGTTATCCATCCATTCCAAACCTTTTGGGTCATAGTCTTTGGGGCGGGGAAGTACATCGAAGAACATTCTGTTCCCCTTGTAGTTTGAAACAAAAATGTCATGCCCAATTCCAAACAAGCGAAATTCATACATATTGATCCCTCTTTTTATTGCTTCTTCCCAGAGAACTTGAGTTCGTCCACTGTCATCTTTTTGTGGTGTGTATGTAATTTTACCTAGCTTCAGGAAAGTAAGAGTTTTTGTTAATCCCGGTCCCATCCAATCAAAAGCCGATTCAGGAACTATTTTTGCCATCCAGTTTGTCCATGGTTCAACTAATGCACTTAACAATATAGACATATATGTAACAAAGTGATTAACTTGTGCTCCTCCGCAATCTTCACAATGCTTTTTGGTTTTTTTAGTTTTCATCTCATATATAATAGCATGAAAATTTTTCGAAGAAAAATTTTCATGCTATTTTTTCTAGAGTCTAGCTACTAGCTTACTAGTCACTAACTTTAATGTGCCACTGCAAACCCGACGACTTTTTTTGCGCCAGCCTTTTTAAGAACTTTCATAATCTCTAGGATTGTTCCACCTGTAGTTGTGACGTCATCAATAATAATTATGGTTCGTCCTTTAATGATTTCTGGATTTTTAAGAGCGAATACTCCTCGGACATTTTCCAATCTTCTTTTCCTGTTTGTAATTTTCGCCTGAGGAGTATTATTTGTTTTTTTGTAAACGAGATTGTCTCTCAATTCAAACACTCCATTCTCTCCAGAAGAACAAAATCCTTTTGCGATTGCGAGCGCTTGATTATATCCTCTCACTTTTGTTTTTTCTTTAGAAATAGGAGTTGGAATAACAAAAATCGTTCTTCCTGGAACATCGATTTTCATTTCTGAAATTTCTTCAATCAATGATTCGTGCAATAATTGGCCAAGTCTTTCGCCTAAGTATCTTTTGTGGTGGTATTTAAGTTCCCAAATGGCTTTTTTAATAATGGGATTTCTATAATCAAAGACTGCAATTATATTTTCTTCTGTCTCTCTATTGGTGAGTTCAATTTTTTGTATACAGCTGTTACATAATATCTCATTTTTTATATTACAGCCTATACAATATGTGGGGAAGAGTATATCCAACAAAAAGTTCTTTATTTTATTGACATACTGATTGAGAATCATTTCCTTATTTTATAATAGATATGTTATAATAGATAGTGATAAAACATGGATGATTCATTAAAAAAAATAATTTCTGAGGGATTGACCAGTCTATCAGGTATTTTTCACCCAGATAAAACTAGCAAAGATGCACTTGGTATTGACATCGGTTCTTCAGCAATAAAAGTTGTACAACTAAAAAAGAAAAATGGGAAAGCTATACTAGAAACGTATGGCGTTCTCTCCCTTGGTCCATATGGTAATACCGACGTAGGCTCAGTTACGAATTTAAAAGTAGAGGATATCGCTCGTGCACTTTTAGATGTTATGAAAGAATCAAATGTAACTACGCAGTCTGCTGTCATTGCCATTCCATCACTTTCTAGTTTGATTTTTACTCTCACACTACCGAACACAGTTGTTGAAAGTCAGTTACCAAAAATTATACCACTCGAAGCTCGTAAATATATTCCAGTTCCAATAACAGAAGTTACTCTTGATTGGTTTATTATTCCCGCCGAGTCTGAGCTTCTTGAAAGCGATGGTAATTCCACTAGTGTCATGCCATCAAAGATAGAAGTTCTTGTTGTCGCAATACACAATGATACACTAGCTCAATATCAAGACATCTTAAAAAAGACAGAGTTACACTCAGATTCTTTTGAAATGGAAATTTTTAGTAATATCCGCTCAACATTTAGCCATGAGCTTGCTCCAGTTATGCTGATTGATTTTGGAGCATCAAAAACCAAAGTTTCTATTGTAGAATCTGGTATTGTTCGAATTTTCCACGTAGTGAATCGTGGTTCTCAAGATATTAGTAGAAACATATCACAATCTCTCAGCATTCCGTTTGATGAAGCAGAGAAATTAAAACGATCAGTTGGTCTCGACGCAAGTATAGATGAAAAAGTAGAAAAAATAGCTCGCTTATCTGTAAATTATATATTTACAGATATAAACAGTATTGTGTTTGCATATGAGAAGAAGTATAATAAAAGTATCAGTAAGGTTTTTTTGGTTGGAGGAGGTTCACTTTTGAAAGGATTGTTAGAAGCAGCAAAAGCAAATTTTCATGCAGAAGTTGTTTACAGCAATCCTTTTGCGAAAGCAGAAGCACCAGCATTTCTAACTCCAATTCTAGAAACCAGTGGCCCAGAGTTCGCAGTAGCCGTAGGTCTTGCCCTTCGGCAGTTGTCATAAATATATTATGGAAAATTCATTTCAAACATCATTTATTCCTAAGAAACCAATAGTTTCTAGCGTAACCGATAAAGCGCCAAGGAGTCTATTTTCTATAATTGCTGTTTTATTGTTGATTATCTCTATATTAATATCTGGAGGGTTGTTCGTGTATAAAATTTATTTAACCAAACAAAGAGCTTCTCTTTCTGCCTCTCTCAATGTTGCTCGTGATAGTTTCGAGAAAGATACAATAGATGAACTCAATTTATTTGATAAAAGAACAGGAGCAGCTTCGCAAATCTTGAGTAATCACCTTGTTATGACCCCGATGTTTACTTTATTGGGAGAGATAACCATACCATCAGTTCAATACACAAGTTTCGAGCAGACCGCAAATGATAAAGGATTCCTTGTCAGTATACAAGGAGTAGCAAAAGACTATAGATCAATTGCTCTTCAAGCAGACGAATTCAACAGTCCAAAGGGGCTTTCTTTCCAGAATGTATTATTTTCAAATTTAGAAAAAGATAAAAACAACAACATAAGTTTCAGTCTCAAATTCAATGTTTCTCCAGATCTTCTTTCCTATGAGAAGAATGATTTGTTAGAGAGAACAGTTGATTATAATAATGAAAATACATTACCTAACCAGGTGCAACAAACAGTAGATAATCCAATCCAATAATTATATGAAAATAATATTTCCAATTTCATTTATAATAATAGCCATCATCTTGTTTTTCTCCTTTGGCAATCCTCTATTTGGAGAAGTCAAACAGCTTAAATCAGATGTTGCCACTTACAATATTGCTCTAGACAATTCGACTGAATTGCAGAAAACAAGAGATTCTTTAATTGAAATCTACAAAAATGTTAAGACAGAAGATAAAGAACGCTTGGCACATTTTCTACCTAGTTCGATTGGTAATATTGAGCTTATTCTTGAAATAGAGAAAATTGCAAATTTACACGGTATGCCAATTAAAAATATAACTTTCGATACAAGAGGTTTAGAAGGTTCGAATAAAACAGATACAGGTAATGTCGTGGTTGCGGGAAGTGATCCTTCGAGTTTTCTCCCATATGGAATATTCCCAATGGACTTTGTGATAGAAGGTAAGTATGACACCTTCCTTTTATTCTTAAAAGATTTAGAACACAATTTACGCTTGGTTGATGTAAAATCTATCACGTTTAGTACTTCTTCCCCGGCAGCTGGCACCACGGCCTTAAACAATAGCACTTATGACTATACATTAAAAGTTGAAACATATTGGTTAAAATAATATGAAAAGAATATATAATAAATTTTTAATAATCTCTACATTTATCTTTCTCATCGGAGGTGCGTGTTTGTATTTCGGAAGAGATTTAAATTCAAAAAGTATTGTACCTGTTGCTTATGGTAGCTCGTTGGCAAGTTCTACTGGGGCTGTATCAACTTCAGCTACCTCGTCAGTGGGGACTGATATTGCTTCCGATATATCATTTTTGACTACACTGGTATCTCTTAAGAAAATTAAAATAGATACATCATTATTTTCTAATGAATCTTTTAATCGACTTCAAAACAATTCTGTAAAGATAGAGCCAGTCAAAGCAGGAAGATTGAATCCTTTTGCTCCGATGGATTCAGTTGGCGGGAATAGTTTTGCTTCAATGGTAGTTACCAACCAACCATCTCAAATTACAGACAAGACAGTAATATTTAATGGTACTATAAATACTATAAGTGGAGTTACTGATACATATTTCCAGTATGGTGTTTCTGATCAAAGTCTAAACAGCACTACTACTCCAGCAAAGCAATCTTTGGTTGGCACTTTTGTCAAAAATGTTTCAGGATTGACTCCTCAAACGACTTATTTCTTTAAAGCATGCGCCAAGATTAATAACGTAGCACTTTGTGGAGAAGTGATTTCATTCACGACCAAATAAAAATGATTCTTATAGAAGAACTATTAAAAAATGGTGTTCTCAGAGAAGACCAAGTTCCTCAGGTTACCAAACTTGCTAATGAAAAATATGCTGGCAATATAGATGATGCACTTGTTGAGCTTAAGATTGATGAATCCAGAATCCTTGAAACAAAAGGTGAGATTTTCGGCATTCCAACTAAAGAAGTTGATCCGAAAACAGTATCTAGTTCAATACTCAAATTAATTCCTGTTGATGCTGCCAAAACATATCACTTTGCACCTATTGGTCTAGTAGATAATATTTTAGAAGTTGGGATAATTGATCCAGAAAATATACAAGCAGTAGATGCGCTTACTTTTATCACCGCAAAACTAAACAAACCATTTAAATTATTTTTGATTTCTAATTCCGCTTATCATCAATTGATAGATATGTATGATGGGCCAGTTAATGTTGAAGTGGATCAAGCCTTAAACGAACTTGATAAAGAAATCGCGCAAGCGAATACTGCAGATGGGGGAGTAAAAATAGAAAGTGGTATCAAAACCTCCGACAATCTTAAACCTGGAGAGGAAGAAAAAATCGTTGTTGACGCTCCGATTATTAAGATCGTGGCAGTTATTTTACGTAGCGCTATTGAGGGGCTGGCTTCAGATATTCATATTGAGAATACTGGTGATAAAGTGAAAGTACGTTTCCGTGTTGATGGTATTTTGCATACTTCGCTTGTTCTTCCTATTGGTGTTTTCAACGGAGTGATAGCTCGTATCAAAATTCTTTCAAAGTTGAGACTTGATGAAAAACGTAAGCCTCAAGATGGAGGATTCTCAGCAAAAATAGATAATCGTAAAATTGATTTTCGTGTTTCAACAATGCCAGCCTATTATGGGGAAAAAGTTGTTATGCGTATCTTGGATGCGCAGAAGGGAGTCCATCCATTAAGTGATTTAGGATTATCTCCGGAGAATTTAAAACTTGTTCGAGAGGCTATTTCTCGCCCATATGGACTTATCCTAATGACTGGACCTACTGGCTCAGGTAAATCGACATCTCTTTATTCAATGTTGAGTGAACTCAACAAAGAAGATCAAAATATTGTTTCACTTGAAGATCCAGTGGAATATAAGATTGATGGTGTTAACCAGTCTCAAATTATGCCAGAAATTGGATATACCTTCGCATCAGGATTACGTTCAATACTTCGTCAGGATCCAAACATTATATTGGTTGGAGAAATCCGTGATAAAGAAACAGCAGAGCTCGCTATTCAAGCTGCTCTCACTGGTCACTTAGTCTTATCAACTCTTCACACTAATAGTTCTGTAGGGGCAGTGCCTCGTTTGATTGATATGGGAATTGACCCTTATCTTATTGCCCCAACACTGATTCTTTGTATTGCTCAACGTTTGGCTCGTAAAATTCATCCAAAATCTAAACATGAAATACCTATTGATGAAGCTACAAGAGTTATGATTAATAAGCAGTTTGAAGATTTACCAGAAGAATTTAGCTCAAAGTTAAATATTGGGAATACTATATATGAAGCTGTCTCGTCTCCTGGATGTGCTTCAGGACTTTCAGGGCGTGTCGCTCTTTTTGAGATGTTTAAAATAGATAAAGAAATGCAAAATATAATTTTGAAAAAACCTCAAGAACAAGAAATATATAAACTCGCCAGATCTCGTGGGATGATTACAATTCGAGAAGACGCAATTCTGAAGAGTATCAGGGGAGAGATTCCTATGCATGAGATATACAACTTTTAAATAGGGGGTAATTGTATTATATAGATTACTATATAACAATGGCTCTCGGACATTAAGCAAATAAAATCTGTAATTTTATTTGCTTATGCTTCTCGTTTATTGTTATAATAAATAGACATGGAAACAGAACCTAAAAAAATTTTGATTGTTGATGATGATAGTTTTCTTGTGGATATGTATTCATTGAAATTCAACAAATCCAACTTCAACGTTACAACGGCTCTTGGAGCCGAACAGGCTCTAGAGAAGCTTCGTAATGGACTTTCACCTTATGTAATTCTTCTAGATATAATGATGCCTTTGATGGATGGTTTTGAATTGATGGAAAAAATAAAAGAAGAAGATCTTGCTCCTAATTCTATAATAATATTCCTTTCAAATAGGGGACAGCAATCTGACATAACTCGTGCAGAAGCCCTCGGAGCCTCAGGTTATATTATTAAGGCATCAAGTATTCCAAGTGAAGTGGTAGATAAAGTAGTCAATATTATTAATAGTTCAAAAAAAGAATAAAATATTATGGATTATAAAAAAATTCTACATGATTTAATCGAAGATTTGGTAAATGAAGATGGTTCTGACTTGCATCTCGGGGTTGGAAGAAAACCGGCTATTAGAATAAATGGTCAGCTGGTTTTTCTTGCAAACAGCAACGTTATGACCGAGACAGACATACTGGGTATCCTAGAAGTCCTCGCTGGAGAAGAAAGAGTAAAAAAATTTATAGAATCAAAAAATTTAGATTTTTCTAGTAATCTGAATGAAGGAAAAATACAGCTTCGCGGGAATGCTTTTTTCCAACGTGGAATGGTCTGTATTGCGATTCGCCTAGTTCCGAAAGCAAAATCATTTGAAGAGTTAAATTTGCCACAGATTTTGAAAGATTTTGCAAGAAAGAAACAGGGATTCTTTCTTGTTGTAGGTCCTGTTGGTCAAGGTAAATCAACCACACTATCAACAATGATAAATTTAATAAATACCGAAAATTCAACTCACATAATGACGATTGAAGATCCAATTGAATTTATATATCAACCCGATAAATCAATTATTGATCAAAGAGAAATCGGGGTAGACACAGGGGACTTTCTTGGAGCCTTAAAGTCAGCATTTCGTGAAGATGCCAATGTCTTGTTGATTGGAGAAATGCGTGATAGCGCTACTATTGCAGCAGCTGTCACTGCTGCCGAGACAGGTCACTTAGTCCTCTCAACATTGCATACCAACAATGCTTCTCAGACAATTGATCGTATTATTGACTCATTCCCCGCAGAACAACAAGGGCAGATCCGTTTACAATTAGCTTCTTCATTGTTAGGAATATTCTCACAACGTCTAATTCCTCGCATTACTGGTGGTCGTATTCCAGCATACGAACTTCTAATAAACAACAAAGCTATTGCCAATCTTATTCGTGAAAAGAGAACTCATGAGATTGATACAGTGATTGAGACTTCTTCTCATGAAGGGATGGTAGATATGAACAGATGTTTGATTGATCTTGTCCAGAGGGGAGAAATAAGCCTTGAAGTAGCCTATGAGTATTCCATTAATCCTAAGGCCTTAGAGCAAATGTTTTAATATATATGTTATTCACTTACGAAGCGATTACAACTACAGGAGAAAAGAAAAATGGCTCGGTTGATGCGAGTTCAAAAGATTTGGCGGTGGCAGCAATCCAACGTCGAGGTTATATAATCTCGTCAATAAAAGAAGAATCAAATCAAAAAAGTAAATTCAGTATTTCTTTTTTACAGAGGAAAACGATTCCGATGAAAGATGTCGTGATTATGTCACGTCAGATGTCTACTCTTTTTGAATCACAAGTGGCAGCTCTAAAGGCTTTCAATCTTCTTGCAGAAAATACCAACAATCGGATGTTGGCAGTGATTCTGAATGAAGTTTCTGAAGATATAAAATCTGGAGTTTATATTTCACAAGCTTTAGCAAAACACCCAGAAGCTTTTTCTGAATTTTATGTAAACATGGTTAAATCAGGAGAAGAATCTGGTAAATTAACTCAAACATTTTCATATTTAGCTGATTATCTTGATCGTCAATACCAACTTACATCTAAAACTAAAAATGCTCTGATTTATCCAGGATTCGTTATTGGAGTTTTCGTTGTCGTTATGACGATGATGTTTACTTTCATCGTTCCAAAGCTTGCCGCGATTATTAAAGAGTCAGGTGTAGCGGTCCCATTTTTCACAAAAGTAATAATGGCAGTAAGTGAATTGTTTGTTAATTATGGAATATTTTTGTTGATTGGATTGATAATCGTTGTCGGATATTTAGCCCATTATTCTAAGACGACTGCGGGTAAAATGTATATGGATAGATTAAAAATTTCGATTCCAGTTTTTAAAAATATTTATAGTAAGCTATATCTTTCAAGAATTGCTGACAATATGGATACAATGCTTTCGTCTAGTATTCCTATAGTTCGTTCTATTGAGCTTACTAGCGTTGTGGTGGGTAATCGTGTTTTTGAGGATATTTTAAAGAATATTGCCGAAGCGGTGAAAGGGGGAAGTTCTCTTTCCGATGCTTTCTCTCGTCACTCTGAAATTCCTTCTATTATGTCAGGAATGATAAGAGTCGGAGAGGAGACTGGATCACTTGGAAGTATTTTAAAAACAATGGGACGTTTTTATAACAGAGAAGTAAATGAAGCCGTTGATACCATGGTCAGTTTGATAGAGCCAGTGATGATCATTATTCTAGGTCTTGGTGTCGGAGTACTTCTCTCATCCATTTTGATGCCTATTTACAATATTGCGGGAGGGGTCAATTAAAGTACATAAGATATCCACAGGCAGTTTCCTTATTGTGTTTATTAAAAGGTTTTATGATATAATAATATCATTAGAATATAAA
>Ga0066603_10001909_pt1 | contig 12999 bp, 16 predicted proteins | sample Higcelweek8metaG_FD_59482 | JGI IMG/M metagenome (GOLD analysis project Ga0066603, IMG submission 59482) | Freshwater pond sediment microbial communities from the University of Edinburgh, under environmental carbon perturbations - High... | ecosystem: Environmental > Aquatic > Freshwater > Pond...
TATAAGGGTTTGGATAATTTTCAGGCTTTGCAATAAATGCAGCAATCTTTCGTAGATCAATAGCCGTAGTTTTCTTGTCAATAATACCAAGTTTCTTGTACTCTTCCATTGCTCCTACTCGAAGTACAGTCCATCTGAAATAACCTGATTGGATTACATAAAACCAACATTGATACTCTTTGCACAGCGCAATAGCTTCCTTCTTTTTGAAGTAAAATACTGCCGATGAAATTAGACCTATGACCCACTGTAAAAATGCTGTCCATAGACCTGAAATTGCTTGTTTAATCATATTAATTTAGTTTTTTAGTGTATCTTATCTCTTGAATACCGCTTGGGTATAATATTAAACGGGTATTTGGAATTTGTTCGTATTCATTGCTAACTCTTTCTAAATCTGCATTATATTTGTCCCAGTAATCAATTCTATATCTTCCAAACGGAAGTTTTTTTATAAAACACACCGGCTTATAAAATCCAGGATAACATTTTTCATCCTGTACTCTTTTGCTTACCAAATAAAAATATTGATTATTTGCTTTGATGTATTCTATTTCAAAGTTCATGATTACTTCAGTTTTTCGTAAATGGCTTTGATTATCTTGGCATTCCAAAGAGCATCATGCTTATGCTCCGCAGCAAAAGATAAAATCATTTTTACATTTTCTCTATCTTGTAAATCCCATATTTTGCCTATATAAAACGAATATGCTACTTCTTCTCTGTCCCATTCAAACGCTTTTTTTGGAGTAATACCTTTTTTTATTGCAATCAAATCATTTAAATCCTGTGGAACCGAAGAAATGTTTTCGGGAAGTTTTGGAAGACCTATTAAATAATTTGTATTAATAGGGTAGTGCCCATCATATCCACATTCTGGACAAAATTCCTGAATGTATAGCTTTTCTTCCCATTCAGCCAATAATTGCATAATCCAATACCAACTCAACATACCTCTATCTGACTGAGAATCGTAAATGAATTGGATGTTGTAGTCGGAGAATTGGGAAAGCCAATCCGAAAGCCAATCTTTGATATATTTCGTTTTAGAAACGCAATTAACGTTTTCACTATCATTGTCGTATTTATGAAGCGTATGGGGATAGTTCTTCAATTTACTAACAACATTTTCTTTCACCAAATCATCGCAACGGTTAATATCGAAGTCTGAAAACTCAGAATAAAAGCTTTTTGATTTATACTCACAAGGGCTATATAACTTATTTTTATTATATAATTTAGGAAAGTCACAAGGCTTTAAACTATCACTCACAATACCTAAACTTATCGGTTGTGCGTCCGATAAAATGCTGGTAAATTGAATTTTAAAATAAATATTGATTGTTTTCATGGTTTGTGTTTGAATTATATATCCATGTGATTTTGCGTAATCGTTCATTGCACTAAAAAGTGCATCAAATGTTTTTTGGGACCCATATAAAATGTGTGGTTTCATTGAAAATTTTCATTAATTAACATTTCTACATGGCTTATGCAATAAGTACAAACAAACATTTCTCCGCCTGAGTTAATGAGTGTTCTTTCTTCGTCTCCATCCGGGCAAATGTTATCAATAGTATAAAACCTCATAGATCGAACTTCGGTTTCACTTGTCGTTATTCCAAGTTCTGCCAGCATTCCGCCATCAGCATAAAATAATATTGGAAGTAGTACGCTTTTCATAACAAACTTTTTATCATTTGGTCGATAATAGGCTTAATGGTTTCATAATGAGATTTATCACATGGATAATCTTCTTTCTCTGAGGCAAACCAAAATAAAACAGGAAGAGGTACGTTTAGTTTTTTTGATATGGCCTTTAAAAACTTTGTCGAACAATCTCTTTTCCCGCTTTCAACTAAAGAAAGATGGGTTTGTGAAGTACCAACAAGGGAAGATAACTCCTTTTGAGAGATACCACGTTCTTTGCGAAGTTGTTTTATGGATTGGCCGATATTCATTATTGCTCTAATTCTATCATTAAATCAACATGCTGTTCTCGTGATATTATTTCATGCGAATAGTCATAATCTAGGGATTGCTTTTTATTCTCAATACGTTTTTCTTCTATGTATGATGCGAGGTGTTTGGAAATATTATTTTCTTTATCAAGAACGATAATAGCGCAATTAATAGTAAGAGCCACTGGATCAAGTTTTCCATCTACGAAGTTTTCTTTTACCCATTTAGATAGTGCATAACATTCAAGTTCTGTTTCTGAAGATACCGCAAGTATGCCCTCGCTTGTTATTGTTGCTTTCATCATCCAATTATTTAATCTCAAATTTACAACTAAATTACAAATAAACAAATAAAACGATAAAAATATTAACACGGGCATAAATTACATGCTTGCTTCGCTAACAATTGTCTTTCCGGTTGTCCTTCTTCTTTCTCCCGGTTCAATATATGGAATAAGTGCTGGCGGTTGCATGTATTTGTTTGCCAACCAGACCGATCCGGCAGTTATTATGGTTTTGTCATCTTTCTTGCCCGATACCGCTCCGGTACTACCATCTGGTTTCCTTTCGTACCAGTCACATTCATCCAGTGTTCCTTCGTCTCTTTCATTGTAAAGCGGATTTCCATTTACGTCGCCCCTGAATGTTGAAATTAATTCAGACAGTATCATATCCTTGCTGGCACTGTTTGTTTGAAACCCATACTTAGGGATATAATCTGTATTGATCGATTCGTGGTTATTTCGAATAAAAAGATTATCGTAGTATGCAGCAATATTGTCCAGAACGGTTAAAAAATAATCCCCCGATGCTTTTTCTGTTTTTAAACTATTGGATTCGATGGCTAAAAGCATGTTATGATACCATCTACCTATTTGAGCGCATTTCCATGAAAATAGATCCTGGTCCATGTGACAATGATAGAGTGCTGCTGTTTCTGGAACCCCGCCCCAAAGCATCCAAATTCGATCAATAATCTTCAAACAAGAGTAGTCCGCCTTTGTGTTTGTTCCTCCAATATCCGCAAATCCGCAATATCTATTTGTTACAAACCACTTTTTGCCTTGATGTACAATAAACGGTTCCGGTTTCTTCCATACTTTAAAATTACCTGTTCCGTTTAGGCTCTCATGAAATTCAATATTTTCAAGTGCTGATTTATTTGCTATTCCAGATGGATAAATGTCTCCTATAAACGATGGCTTGCGTACAGTCTTTCTTGCATTTGATATGTAGGCATAAGGGAACACCCTTGACCCGGTACTTACAAATGCTTCCTCCGGAGTTGTTGGAAATTCTTCGAACATCTGAGATTCCTCATACTTCTCTGCTCGTTGATATTCGTTGTACCATTTAATTCCTTCCAGTGTTGCCCCTTTGTCCCATGCAAATTTATCATGGTCTGACATGGTTTCAATAAACTGAATATATTCAGATTCTTTTATAGGGGTTTGATACATGTCAATTTCGTACCATGGGACAAATACCGGCGTATAACCCGATTCGCCTTTAATGGCAGATAGCCATTCGTCATGAAAGAAATTTCCTACGCCTTTTGCAGTACTCTCCAAAACAATCATTGAATATGAAACTCTTGGAACCGTGCTTCTTAATGAAGATACTAATTTTGCTGCCGTTCTTTTTGGTGTATCTTCCCAAACGCCAGGTTCAGAAATATGAACCATTGGATAGTTGTATGATCGGAACTGGTTTGGGTTGTTAATTGAACCAACCCCTATAATTCCTCCGCGTTCGTTATTTACAATGTTTTTTGGTGATCTTGCATAAGGCCTGAATGTAATCCTTCCTATTTCAGGCGGATAATATGTAGCTGCCCTTCTGTACATTTCGCTGATGTTTCCTGCCGCCCCGTCATCTTGGGCACAAATAGCAAGGTGCCAATTCTCTTTATGAATAGTCTGTATCCACATCATATAAAACTGGACAAGTGTTGATCCTCCCCATTGTCTGGCCTTTAAAAGAACAACGCGAATAGGAACGCCCATTATTCGCATTGCTTCAAGTACCTTAAAAAGTTTTAATTGTGCCTTTCTGAGAATAAAAGGAAGCTCCTGAAGCGTAATCTTATCCTGAATTATAATTGTTGCAGCACACCAAAACTCAAAGTCATATATAAACCGTTCGTGCATGAAAAGTTCATGTACATGTTCTATTGGTGTATCTATTGAATTTGCAAAATCAGTTACGGAACTAAATTCAGCAAGTGTGTTTATCCACTCGCTTTGATTAAACATCTCTATCGGAAGGTATATTTCTGAATCGAGATCGTTGAATACTATTTTCTGTCTTTCGATGGGTGAACCAATGCCAATAATAGGATTGTATTCTGAATTTAATACTTCCAGCCTACGTTTATTCTCCAATATCATTTGGTCATGGTTCATTTTTCCTTTGGTTTAACTCCTTTCAGCAGTGTTTCTAATGGTGAGGGATTTTGCTTAAATTTATTCGATACATACTCCAATGTATCTTTAATGGAATCGTCCCATATTTTTTTGTCTATCCCCTCAATCACATCCCTGCACTCTTTTCTTGTTTTTTTACTCATGTAAATTTTTGGTCGTAACATGTGATTTGTTTTAGTTTATATTTTCAATCTATTCTCCCAATGATCTGTCTCTATCTTTATAAACTCCCGTTCTTTCTTCATGTTTAATTTTTCCTGATCGTTCGCAATATTGTTTTATAAAACTATTCCTGTCCATGTGATTACTTATAAGTTCCGTTTAAAATCAAATAAATAGTAGTTTCATCATAGATTGGCTTTCGCGGCAACCTATCAATTATCAATTCACAAATCTTTTTTCGATTTATGTGTGGGGCTATTTCTGGTCCCAACTCTTTTAATACTTCTATGTGAATTTGTTTTACAAGATCAATCTTTCCTTGCTTGGTGTCTGGATAGCCGATGTCTTCCATGATTATAATTATTTATATCTAGTATTTATGAAAATATAAAAATACAAAATAAATAGACTTTTCAAAGTTACGAATGATTTTATATTTGAGTTCATTGTTTATGGAAAATTTATTAATAAAAATACTCCGACATGGAAGAAGATGAAAAATTACCAGCAGAAGATACCGTAACGCTGGGAGAAAACGAAAACAAAACACCTAATACTACTTCCGAGGGAGAATACTCAGAAGAAAAAAAGGTCGTTCTATCTGCCATGAAAACCCATTATGGCGAAGATATTCCGGATGAAGAATACGTTCCAAAACTTGAAAAAATGGTTGCCGGTGATTTGTTGCCGAAAGCTGAAAAGCTATCCCGATATGATGAAAGCAACGAAAAGATATTGGCAATGATGGAAGACGAACCCGAACTTTCAGGGATACTTTCGGACATGAGTCAGGGTGGAAAGTTTACCAAAGTGCTTCCTAAATACGTTGATATTACCGCATTAAACCAGCCCGGCGATGATGATATGGCCGAATGGGAAAACAACGTTAAAGTACGTGAAGCCAACTATGCCAACAAAAAAGAACGTATGGCTACCATTGCGGCCAATGAAGAAAAATCACAGGCCACTATTTCTGAGTTTGTTGCGGAAAATAAACTCGACGAACCTACTTCTGTAAAATTTGGTCAAATGCTTGCTGATTTTCTCGACAAAGCATTTTCAGGGGAAATCACCAAAGATTTTCTTAATGCCATGTTCTACTACATGAACAGAGATACCGAACTTGAAAACCAACGAAAAGTAGGTGAATTAAAGGCTAAAAACGAAAGAATATCTGCCGAATTTATGAAAGACGGCGAAATTCACAATGGAGATGGGCTCCCGGCTCTTGGCGGAAGTGGTTCTGAAATGGAATCTGAAACTGTTACTAAAAATCCAATTGCTTCAAGGCTTGATAAGTACCTTGATTCAAAACAGCCAATTATTGGTCGTTCTTAACGATAAACATTAAATACAAAAAAAAGTAAAGATTATGAAAACGAAAACTCTATTTAAGTACGCGATAGGCCTCATTGTTGTGATGTTATGCGTATTCACTGTTGAACCTTCATGGGCAGCATCCGTGCTTCCTCGTTCTTTGGCTGATATATTTGCCAGTGGCAATATAAACCTTATGGATGTTGTTGCTCCAACTGCGGCGGCTCAGGCCATAGATGAAACCGTAACAACTACCGTGGTTAAAACCGCTGTGCCAAATTTATTGAGGCCGGAAATATCCAACACTATTACAAAGGTACGACCCGATGTATTCCCAATGGATACTATTTTAAGAAAAGTTGGCAGGTTAGGAAAATGCGATTCGCGCGAATATAAATATTATTCAAGTGCTGTTCGTGGTGTATCCGATATTATGACTGCTACATATAATCAGGCAGACGTATCAAATGCTGAAATTGCCGTGACTAATCCTCATATTTGGTTGGTTGATGATGTTGGTTTCTTCCCTGATGTATTGGACAATTCTACAAGTCAGTCGGAATTTAGGTTCAAAGTAACTAAAGTTGACAATGCTGGCAAAAAGCTTACCATTGTAGCTGTTAATGGTTGTGGTGCCGGTGGCGTAGGTGCGGGGACTTATATCCCAACTATTGCAATCAGTAAAAAGTTTACAAGGATTGGTAATGCTAAGGCTGAAATTGACGCTCAGAATACTCCGTACGCAAACTTGCCAACCGATACCTCGAACTATGTACAGATTTTTATGTGTCAGGTTGAGGAATCTTTGGTAAACTCTACTCATAATAAAGAAGTTGAATACAACATTAACGACTTTCAGACTGATGCTATTTACGACATGCGAAGAATGGCCGAGTTGACAATGTTGTTTGGATATCCAAAACAAGATGTTTTTGACCCTGAGTCTCAAAAATATGTTGACCTAATGGGTGGGGCAAGATATTTTATAACCAAATCAATATCTTATGACGTAACTACCGCCGGTACGAATGCAGACCTTAATTCGTGGGCAAAACAGATATTTGCCGGGAACAATGGTAGCTCTACTCGTATTTTATTTGCAGGAAATGCACTGGTTGAATGGTTGATGAATATTGATGTTGTCCAAAAACAGCTTGCGGGTAACAAATCTGAAGTTATTGCCGGAATCAAATTTAAAGTAATTGAAACTTTCTTTGGTGATGTTTTGATCCGTAGGCACCAGGCGTTTGATGATGTTGATGGGTTTACATACAACGGGCTTGTTTTGGATATTGATAATGTTGAAAGACGTATCCGTCAAGCAACAGACACTACCGAATTAAACTTGAATGCTACCGGACAGCGTAAGGTTAAGGCTTATCGTATTGACGAAGCATGGACCGTTGCTTTCCGTAATCCAGACACTCATACTTGGATTGAAACAACCGCGGTTCCGGCATAATCACTAATTCTTTAAATCAAACAACGTGTCTAAATTAAAACTATATAATTGGAGGGGATCAGGGTCAATGACCCTGCGCCCCCTGATTGATGGCAAAATTATTGAGGTAGTTTTTCCAACTGGTTCAGAGCGTGCAAAATCAAGCGCCCAGTACCAAACGGAAAATGTAAAAGTTCAGGAAGCGATTGAAAAAACAATACAATTCAAAAAGGGTCTTATTCAAATTGTTTCAGAGAAGGTGGTAGAGTTAAACGCCGATACTGATAATAAACCCAAAGGTAGACCAGCAAAAGGGCAATATACATCAGTATTAACCCCTCAACAGGCCGCTGAAAAGCTTCATGAAAAATACAACATACCAATGGAGGAATTAAATTCTCCCGATGCCATCATGTCAAAAGCCGCTTCAGTTGGAGCAAGCTTTCCGAACCTGAAATATTAATTTCTTAATACAAAAGTCATGTCAAGAGAAAAACAAGCTTATTTGGCCAGTACCCTTACAAGGGAAAACCTCGTAGATACAAATGCAACTTATGGCAAACTTGCTTCAATATTAAGCAAGGCCTTAAAAGTTGAAGGCGATACGGCTACCGCAGCCGCCTTAAATGCGCTCACGAACCCAATGCCTGGGCTTTTAACAACTATTACCACAGGTGGAACATTAACACTTGGAAGTTTAGTTGTTGTCACAAACGACACCGTTTACTTCAATGGGCTTATTTGGGTAAAAGCTCAATGGGTTCAGAACGTAGCACCAACTGCTGCATTTACGGCAGACACTACAATGACAGCCGCAATGTCTGGTATGTTGTTTCTTATTGGTGCCGATGCTAAAACAGCCACACTTCCATCATCTGCTACTGTTGGTGCCGGTATCCGCTATGCGTTCTTAAACGCTGGCGCTGATGGTTCCTATGGATTTACCATCAATCCAAATGCTTCTGATAAGATAATGGGTTCTTTTAGCAATGGGAAAGTAAAAGTTACCATGACTGGAACTGATAATAAAGACCTTGTAAACACCAAAGCAACTGCTTTAAGGGGTGATTATATGGTTGTTGAAAGTGATGGTGCGGATGGTTGGTACATTCTCGATGGCGTTGGAATCTGGACTGAAGAAAGCCAGGTAGCCAATAACGAAAGCCCGAAAACAGTCGAAACTTTAACTGTGGCTAAAACAGTAACTATTGCTGATACCGGAAAATTGTTTATTCTTGCAGCAGCAGCCGGAGCAGAATTAACACTACCAGCAGTAGCAACTTCGGCAGGTTTTAATGCCAGGGTTATGGTTGGTTTGGCGTTTGCCAATACTGCATGGACAATCAAGGCCGCATCAAATGTAATTCAGGGTGGCGCAATTGTGAACAGTACGTTTGTAGGAAGTGCAAATCAAAATTTAATCACATTTGCTCATGCAGCAGAAACGGTTGGAGACTTTATTGACCTTAATTGTGATGGAACAAATTGGTATGCAACTGGAGTAGCAGCCGCAGCCGGTGGAATCACATTTACCGCACCGTAATTAAAAACAAATTTTCTCATAATATAAAAGCCTTGTTCGTGTATCGGGCAGGGCTTTTTTTAAATCATTCAATATGTCAATAGCAGATATAAATACCGCAAAAACTGAATATCTAAATCAGTTCTATCAAACTCTTTTAACGCTTATAAGTTCGGGTGGAAGTAATTCAGGGGACATATCTACACCCAGATTAACGCTTATTGGTCTTACAAGGGTAAAGATTGATGAATACATGTCACAATCAGAGGGCGTACAATTTAATCTTGCCGATGCAGATAATTCAAACGTTATTGACATTTACATCAATGCTATTCTTGATGAAGCAGCAAAACATGTATTACAAACGGCACCGCTTCATATCATTACACCAACCGATGGAGGTTTATTGACTTGTGTTGGCGTTCCTACATCTGCCGGACTTACCGGATATGTAATTTTGCCAGACGATTATTTAAGGTTTGTTTATTTTAAAATGCCAGACTGGTTGCAGGGCGTTGACACACCAATTTTAATTACTGACCCAAAATACAAACTTCAAAAGTATATTGCAACAAGGGGGGGAATAGCAAAACCCATTGTAGTTTTAAATTCTACAATAAAAATTAATACCCCAGTAAAACAAGTTGATACTATTACTTTTGCAGGTACTTCGGGTGCCTGTATTATAAGTGGTCCGGGTGGACTTGATAAGACAGCAACATTTTCATCATCATTAACAACAACGGCAACCAATTTCTATAACGCATGGGCGGCTGATTATTTGGTACAGGGAATAGTATTAACAAATCCATCTGCTGGAAAAGTAGTGTTTACAGCAGAAACGGCAGGGATAGAGTTTGATCACCCAATGATTATTACAACTACGTCAGATTTAACAGGTGACGTGGTAAATACTACTGCAAACGTACCATCAAGAGAACCAAAAAGAACACTTGAATACTATTCAATATTACCAGATGGTGTTCCGGAAGTGACCGGACCTCCATTGGTTCCTGCTCATCCAAATCACACAATTGATAAATTTCTTTACATTGCAAATGTAGGGGCAGAACACGTGCAAACAAATTTACATGATGCTATTTCGTGGATGGCAGCAAGTAAAGTTCTTCAAATATGGGGTGAATTTAGCGGTAATCAGGCTTATGCAGACAGGGCAATGAAACAAATTGAACTTTCGTATCAAAACTTACTATAATGGCAACCACACCGGAACAATTATTAATAGATGCTACTGCTGCCATAGCTAAACTTCTTGCGTGGCTTGATGAACGTGATAAAAGAGGTATTTATTACCTAAATGGCGATGTTGCTTGGGTTGATGAGGCTGAAGCATTGGCGGGTATTCCCGAAGAAGAAAGAGAAATATACCAATTAGTAAATATTGCCGGTGTTGATTATTGGTTTACCGGAAGTTCACTATCTCTTTCTCAAAAGTATTCAGACATGTCCATACCCGATGGGTCAATAGCATTGGCAAAACTTGTCAATATTGCCACTGCATCGTTTTTAGGAAGAAATACGTCTGGAACAGGGGTGCCTGAAGTATTATCGGTAGCAACTGTTAAAACACTATTGGGATTAACTGGAACAAATTCAGGCGATCAGGATTTATCCGGAAAAGTAGATAAGGCAACCGGTTATTCGCTTGTATTAGACACCGAAATAGCAAAAATACACGAATCTGGTTCGGACGATCAGGATTTATCCGGATTAGTTGTTAAGGTTACCGGAAAAAGCCTAATAGATGACACCGAAATAATAAGATTGTCAACAATTTCTGCTCCATACACTATAATTCTTCTCGCCGCTTCAACGGTAGCTGGTAGAATAGTTACCCCAACCGAATTACCTTCCGGGTGGTCATTGTCGGTTGGAACAAGTGCTTTGGATCTTCGTATTACACATGGATTAACCACCAAACATTATACGGGCGTAAAAGTTCAAGCAGAGGTAACTACGGGTATTTGGAGAGAAAGAATAGCCGGGCTTGCTTATACCGGATTGTGGGCACCAACCACATCAACGCTTGAAATCGAAAGTTTGGCTACTATTGAAGTTCCAATTCGTATTGACATATTTTTTAAATAATGAGTGATAATACAAAATATATTACTGATTACTCTTGGAGAACCATTGTAAGCATGGTTATACTACTTCCAACAGCAAATACTTACCGGGCATCAGTAAGTCCTATCGACGTTGGCGAACCTGGCGCATTATTGCCTATTCAGGAAGGTTTTTTATTGGTTGATAATGCTGGTCATATTTTTCCTGTAATATCTGTTGGAACAGGTACTATTGATGTTGAAGATCGGTTATTGTGCGGCGAACATCCCGTAACAGGAATGGTGGGAATAGTTTGTAAGACTGCAAATAAGGGTAACTCAATTTACATTCCACAAGGACAATTAAATTATCTTGACAAAACAGCACAGCACTACATTGATTCAGTTGTTTGGTCTGTTCTTTGGGCTAACGATCCCAACCCAAGACGTATTGCCTTCACCAACGAAGATATGCCACAAATAGCAGACTATACTGCCGATGTTGTGGATATGGATAGCAAAACGTTTAACCCAAGAGAAGATTACGGAGAAAATCCTAAATTTGAAATATGGACAACTGAAGACAACTTAAACTATGCAAAGCAACAAATAGAGCCGTATATCACAAGAAATGGGAGTGGACAAATAGTTTCGGTTATTTTTAGTGGAGATGGATCAGCAATAACAGGTTACATAATAATTTCAAGATAGATGAAGAATTTACTTTTTATACTCATAGCAATAGTGTCGTTTTCGTTCTTAACACCTGACGACCCACCACATATTCCTCCTACGGTTAAATTGCAGACACCAAACAACCCTGCGTGGTGGTGGGAGGCTGATAGCACACGCCTACACCTGTACATGGGAACTTATGGGTGGTTGACGCTAACAGACAGCGCAGAGGTGTGGAATAAGTTCTTTCCATATAGAAACGCTAAGGACACAGCGATAACGACATGGCCTATCATATCAACTAAATTGGTTGGCGATACAGCACAAATAAACAATGTTCTTGTTTGGGGAAATGACACTATTTTAAAAGACAGTCTTGTTTATGTTGACGTTAAACCCGATTCAATAAGGCTAAGATATATTGACGGAACATACTCAAAGTGGTATTGGACAGCAGAATCTTCAATAAATTATGCGGATTCAAAAATATCAAATGATGCGTATTCCTTACTTTGGCAACCAAACGATAGCACAGGAGCATCCAAACAGGCTATTTTTAATAAAATAAGCACAATGGAGGCTATCGACTACTGTCCAGACACATTAATAGTAAACACAGGAACATTAGATCAAGGAGATGCTTCTGATTTGTGTGCTGTTGGTGGAACAGATGTGATAATATCGGAATCGTCCGGAGCAGACCCATTACGTGTGACATTTGAGTTTTCAGGTGTTTCAAGAATGAACTATTTTGTATTTTTTGGTGATTATGACGGTGGGGCGTCACATGTATTGTGGGTAGAGGCATATAATTGGACTACATTAGCGTGGGACTATTTAGGACTATTAGGGAATTCAAATGTAAAGCAATGGTATTCATTTCCAATATTTACACCTAATACATACATATCTTCCGGAGCAGTTCAGATAAGAATATCACATCAAGGAACGGGAATAATATCACATCAACTTGTTCTTGATTATGTTGATATTAATTTCGGAGGAGCTGGAGGAGGAACAAGTATAGAGGCCAGTACTGTCGGTTTTACTCCAGCAGGAGGTGTTAGTTCTACAAACGTACAAGCAGCTATTCAGGAGTTAGATACTGAAAAACAAAACGCCGCAAATGCCGTAACAGCCACATCTGCGTTTGGAACTGATAACCGATTGATAAAATCAAACGGCACAGGTAGAGATACTGAAGTTACAGGATTAATCGTTGATTCTAATAATAAACTGGGAATAGATGTAACCCCACTTGCGGAATTGCATCTTGACGGAATTTACAGACAGGAAAGAACTGGATCACCCGCACAATACGCGACTTTAACTTTAGACAATGGGTTTACCGAGTGGGATTCAAACGCAAATGGTGGGTATAAATGGTTATTTGGTGCTGCTCAGAAAGCTGCATTAAGTGCTGACGGAG
>Ga0066603_10001930_pt1 | contig 12904 bp, 6 predicted proteins | sample Higcelweek8metaG_FD_59482 | JGI IMG/M metagenome (GOLD analysis project Ga0066603, IMG submission 59482) | Freshwater pond sediment microbial communities from the University of Edinburgh, under environmental carbon perturbations - High... | ecosystem: Environmental > Aquatic > Freshwater > Pond...
TGGTTTGTAGCACCCTCCAATCTTGGTGATATTGTGCTCAGTTTAAACGGCCTCAAATTCAATTTAGGGATATACTGGGGTGATACAGTGTATAAAACTAAAGTCTCCAACTCACTTGACATGGAGTTTAGGAGAATCAAGCCAGGGATGTTTATAATGGGGAGCCCTGTTGATGAGACAGGGAGAGTCATGAGCTACAGTGGCAGCGATGTTGACCTTGAGCTACGCCATCCGGTCACATTGACCAAGGGTTTTTACATGCAGACAACAGAGGTGACACAGGGGCAGTGGAAGGCAGTGATGGGAAATAACCCTTCTATTTTTTCCTTATGCGGGGATGATTGTCCGGTTGAGAATGTCTCATGGAATGATGTTCAGAATTTTATCGCCAAGCTCAATGGACTCTGGCAGGGTACCTACAGGCTGCCGACTGAGGCAGAGTGGGAATATGCGGCGCGGGCAGGATCGACAACTCCACTGGCCACAGGACCGACAACAGCTCTGGCCGATGGTGAAATTATCAATTCTGAGCCTGGTTGTTTCTATGAACCCAGTCTGAGTGTAATGGGATGGTATTGCAGTAATTCATATGTAGATTATGAGGGGTATCTGGATATGAGTTCATGGGGAGGACCGGATCGTGTAGGGCCCCATCCTGTAGCTCAGAAGATAGAGAACTCCTGGGGGCTGTATGACATGCATGGTAATGTCTATGAGTGGTGTCAGGATTGGATTGAGGTGTACCCGTGGTACGCTGTCACTGATCCTGATGGAACCAATGCTACCTCTGGATCCAAGATAATCAGGGGTGGCAGCTTTGCCAACACTGCTTTTGATTGCCGCTCTGCATATCGCTTTGCGCAAAAACCGGATCTTCCAAGCTTTGTAATTGGGTTCAGGCTTGTGCGCTTGTAAAAAGAGGAAAGTGAGATTGCCAGAGATGTGATTGGTATATCAATTATGCTTCTTTTATATGAAAGTCTAGGGATACAAACTGGTTGGTACCCAGTAGAGACGCAAGATCTTGCGTCTCTACAATTTTCATGCTTTGTTGTGCCTGTCAGGGCATGGCTGTTTATAGAAAAACAAAAAAAATACTCAAACTTTAAATTAGTAAAATAGATATGTATTTCAATATTTTATATGTTTTTTGATCTGTTCTGTATTGCAATTTTGCTGCTTTTATTTTTTTCTGAATATCTCTCTGGTTTCTTAAATTCAAATTGGATATTCAGAAAAACATACCAAATTGATCATCTGTGTTTGCTTGTCATGGTGCCATCCAAAGTATCAATTCCCAATTTTGCTGAAACATTTAAGGATAGAACAGCAATTCGTGTTTTTCCGAAAGGAGACTGAATTTGCTCTCTAAAAATTTAAATTGATACTTCCGTTTCTTTACAAAAAGTGCTAATCATCCTTTTAATCAAAATTATCTTTATGGGCATAATGATTCTTTAATGCTGCTTTTAACTGTGAATGGTCTCTCTTTAAATAGTGCTGTAATATGTGCCATATGGAATTTGTTAAGAAACATTGGATTAAAATTAAAGGGGTATGAATGAAGAAATTTGCATTTTTTCTTGGCGGATATGACGCTGAAATGGTGTCAATTCAAAAGATCCTGACGGAAACTGGGGAGAAAATATTTGATAATGCATTGTCCTGGAACAATGCCAAACTCTCAACTTACAAACAGGAAATGGAGAGTTTGGCCGAAGATGAAATTCCAGTATTTATAGAGCTTCAATTAGACTGCTCCTTTTCTGATAATTCAATAATCATTGATCACCACAATGAAAATGCAGGAATAGATAAAGCAACATCAATTGAACAGGTTGCTGCTCTTATTGACATCAAACTCAACAGATTTCAGCAATTGATAAGCGCTAATGATAGGGGCCACATCAGAGGCATGATGAAACTCTGCGCGACAGAAGATGAGATCCAGAAGATAAGAAGGTTTGACAGAGAAGCTCAGGGAGTAACTGAAGAGGATGAAAAACTCGCTGAGAGGTCGATCAGAGAAAGACTTGAAGTGATAGATGGTCATACTGCGATAGTGGACAGTCTGACTGAAAAGACATCTCCGATATTTGACGCACTTTATGGAAAACACACTCATATATTCATATTAACACCGGAAGGAGGGTTGAATTACAGCGGCACAGGCGAAATGGTGGACAGGCTTGATAATATCTACTCAGGATTAAGAGAAAAAGAGCCTGATTTTAAATTCTGGAAAGGGGGAGAGCTGCCTGAGAGTGGTTTTTTTGGGGCAGACAAACAGTTCAGCACAGATATGAGGAGGGTGATAACCAGTATGGTTGATGGAACACCGAACAAAATAATATCCAATCACATTTTCATGTTTCCTTTTACGATAGAGATGAAAAACGGTTGTACTGAAAATAGCAGTATGCATGACACAAAACTCTTTTTTAATAATATCACCGCATCTCTTCAGAAATCGGGGTGGTACAATAAGGCATTCAGACCTGACTCCAGTAATCTGGCATACAATGAATTCTTCTATTTTCACAAATTTGCAAGGAACGCGATTTATGACATAGGCAGTCAGTCAGAGTGCGATAATTCAAAGTACAAAGATAAACCGAATCCGCTGATCCTCTATTTCACAAGAGATACAAAAGATGGTAAATTTGAGATCACTCTGAAAACCGGGGAGACCTACTCCCTGGACCTTCAGAACATTTCTATAAGAATCTATGGCACGGAGATAGGGATACTGGTCATTGAGGCTTCTAACAAATCTCACAGGAACATTGAAGATATAATAAAGATCAATGACTATGGAAGGCGTTTATATCCCCAGTTTTTAGATGAGATTAATGGCGTAGATACCACGAAAGATGTATTTCTTGCAGATAAGATTCTGATGAAATTCAAGGGATTTGAATCTTCAGAGAGTTTTGAATTGAATGATTTCAGAAAAAGACACATTGTTGTCGCAGAATACGTCAGGAAGCTTCTTGGTGAAGATTTTACAACGGATGACTCTGGAGATTCAGTAAAAAGCCGCAGAAGACCATATTTTGTCTATTCCCCGATAATTGATGATCGTATGTATGTGGTGTGCTGGTACGGATCTGATGAATATTCTGATAAGATTAAAGAAAAAGATCTCAATGGTGATTTCTGTTATGAAGATGATCAGATGTGGTATCGTTTTATCTTTTTAGATGGAAATGACGTTAATTGTAAGCATCCTGGGATGATGAAAAGTCTCATCAGAGGAACTACTTATAAAAGGTGGGCTGGAGATGGTATTTTATATGGTATCAGCAGATACAGTCTTGTCTGTATTAGCGGTTCATCAGGTAATATAGTCAGGGGTCATATGAGAAAAATGTATGCTCAGATGGCGGTTCTTCTCCTTGCACAGAGAGCAAGCATTCTGCAATTTTCCAATAGAGTTGCTCATATAAGTAAGCAGATAGAGATGCTTTCAATTATAAAAGAGAATAATGAAGTTGAGTGCATAGCCTCACAGGTTGAAACACTTCATGCTGAATACATCCGTTTTGTCAACAGTCTCTGGTTTACTGAAGTGACTCCACAGGAGCAGGGGATTGAGATGTACGAAATGGCATTGGATATCATGGATCTTAAAACCAGTGTGGCTGATCTGAAGAGTGAAATAAAAGAGCTGTATGAATTTGTCAGCCTCTCAAATGAGCGTGCCAGCAACCGGCAGATGAATACGCTTACCATATTGGGTGCGGTTTCGCTGCCTCTTGTGGTTACTACCGGTTTTTTCGGAATGAATCTGGCTTTTATTGACCCAGGTATATCTGAAGCTAAATGGTTAGCATGGATTGTAAGTGTGGGGTTGTTTACTGGTGCATCTTTTTTGTGTTTCAGATGGATGAAGGGATATCTGAAGAATATGAAAGCCCAAATGGTATTGAAAGAGCTGAAGTGTTCAAAGCTTTTTTATCCATTGGAATGCATAATTGAAAAATGTTGTAAAAACAAGGAGGGATGATGGCATCTTATTTACTGCGAGTAGAAGGAGTGAACCTGTATAATTTTATTCAGGATACTCTGAATCTAAATGTTATCAGAGGTTCAGGTCTGATTCTTTTGAACACTGTTCAGAAAATACAGAAGAGCTTTCCTTACTTATCTTCAATCAGCACTGGGGCATCAATTGGACTTTTTTCCTTTGATGCAGATACTCCTGAAAAAGCGTCAGACATAAGAGATGAAGTATCAAAATTTTTAACTTCAGATAACCATTCTAAATATGCAACTTTTGTTGTTGATATGCAGGCGGTAGATAATACAGCAGTAGAAAAGGATAACTTTATGTGCGCTTATGAATATGTTATCTCAAGAAACAGATGGCGTCAGTTTCAGCAACCTACTGTTGTTTTACCAGAATCTAACAGTGTTTTAGGTATAGATACACCTTGCGACTTAGATAATTTGAGACCCGCTGTTGAGTACAGCAGGGAAATTAAGAAGAAGGTATCACAATCAGTCGCCAGAAGATATGAATATGGAAAAAATGAAAAGCAGCAGTTCTACAGCAGACTGTCAGGAGACCTGGTCGGATTAGAGTTTGTACATGCTCTGGAAGATTTGAGTTCATCTCTTGATATGGGAAATCTCCACCATAAAGTTGCAGTGATATATTTAGACGGAAACAGGTTTGGCAGAATACGGGAGCAGAATTGTCGAACGTCAGGGAGCTTATATGAATTTGATGAAGTCTTGAAAGGGTATCAGAGAAAGTTTTTGAAAAGTATTATTGAAGATAGAATGTTGAATGACGCAGAGGGATATCAGACAAAAGAGAGAAAATTAAGAATAGAGACTCTGTTATGGGGCGGTGATGAGATAATGTTGGTTGTCCCTGCATGGAAAGGTTGGAATATTCTCAAAGCATTTTATGGGTTATCATCAGGATGGAATTTTAAGGACGAACGACTTACCCATGCTGGTGGAATTGTATTCTGTCATCATAATGCTTCTATTCATCGAATCTCAAAGTTATGTAAATATCTTGCAGAAGAGGCAAAAAAACATTTGCCTGAGGAAAATGCCTTTCAATACCTGGTTCTGGAATCTTTCGATACTATAGGGCATGATCTTAAAACATTCAGAAAAAAATATGTTCCCTTTGATTACCAGTGTACTCTCAAAGGTGAGTATATGGGAGACATGGATGGCATAGTAAGAAATTTTGTCAGGACATTTCCAAAAAATCAGATATACAAAGCTGTTCACGCCGCTATCGCAGATGCATCAGATTCCACAGCCGGGGATATAGAGCTGAGCGGTTTTTCAGAAAGACTGAAACAGATTCTTCCTGAAATAGATTATCAATATGCTGAAAATATCCTACAGAAAAGTCAGCATTTTGGAAAATATGCTGGCTCATGGATTCATCTTGCTGAACTATGGGATTACATCCCACAGAAGGAGAACTCTTTATGAAAGAATTTATCCTTGATGTCACAATCACACTCAGAGGGCCAGTTATTTCAGGAGCAAGCGCCGCCGGAAGTTTCGGTATTGATATCCCTTTCTCCAGAACTGGAGATAATAAACTCTATTTCCCTAAATCACACATCAAAGGGCGGCTGAGAGAGGCCCTCTGTCAGATTGTACCTTATATAAACATGAATAATGGCGATATTGAAGCCCTGTTTGGGAAAGAATCTCCAGATCGTTCAGACGATAGCCCTTCCCGTGGCAAACTGATTTTTACCGATTTTATAAATGATAATGATTCCTCTTCAAACACCCATACCAGAATAAGAATGGATTCAGCAAGAGGTGCCACTGCTGAAGGCGCATATGTGATTATAGACAAACCTTTTGCAGCAGGTGAAGAGATAGATTTTAATGGAACAATTTCATTTATATGTGAAAACGATCCTGGCGCAGATAGTATCAAAAATTTAATTGAAAAAGGTTTGCGGTGGATTCCTGCTTTAGGTGGTCAGAAAAGCGCAGGATTTGGTCATATAAAAAGTATTAGAGTGGATTATAAAACTAAAACTGATATTTCACTCCCATCTATTACGAATAAGCCACCATGCGAACAGATTGATAACAGCGGATATTTGATAAAACTTATTCTGTCACCATCTTCTCCATTCTGTCTCTCCAGACATAAGAACAGCGATAATTTATTTGAATCAGAAGATTTTATCAGTGGCGGTGCTATAAAGGGAAGTCTTGCCAGCACTCTCAACTATATTTTGAACAGGCCATTGGGTGAACCTGTAGGAGTGTTGCCAGAGCCATGGCGTGAAATTGGCCAGCATTTTTCTAAAATAAGAATCTGTCATGGATTTCCTGCAATAAATAGCGGTTTTGACAGGCCAACACTCTATCCATTATCTGTTGTCAGGGCACCTGAATCTAAAAATGGTGAAGTGAAGAGTACTTATGATGTACTGCTTTGTAATGGCCCCGGACTTATAAATAAGCACGCCCCTCTATTTTCAATAGACTGGAAAGATAAAGATTTTGAAGCCGTTGCAGACACTCTTGAAAATGTTGATTCTCTTCATAAGGTTGTACCGCCTTCGTTTCCAGCCAGGACTCTTGATGTACGAACAGCTATAAATTCTGAAATCAGGAGCGCCGAAACAGGGAAATTGTTTGCCATGGAGAGCATCAGACCTGACGGTATTTTGTGGCACAGTCTTATTGATATATCCAGAGTGCTTGAAAAAGACAGGCATGCTGTATATCTCCAGATAGAGTCGCTTATGAAATTCGGCTTACGTTTTTTCAGTAAAACAAAGACAGAAGTCTCCTGCACAACAGAGAAGACAGGCTGGAAATATTTTTCAGAATTAGCTGTTCCAACGGATAAAACTTCTTCACTGCATGACGGTACTAAGCAATTGTGGGCTGTAACACTCCAGACTCCGGCAATTATGATACCCTCTGAACCAGCATTGAATAGATCCTTGATCAATAAAAATATACTGTTCGCTGCATACGATGATTTCTGGAAGTCAGTTTCAGGTGGAAGACTCTCTCTTATCAATTTTTTTGCTCATCAGAAGATGGTTGGAGGAGGTTATCTCCATAGACGATTTGGAAGTGCCAGACCCTATTATCCGCTATTACTTACTCTGGAGAGAAGTGTCTTTCTTCTGTACTCCGGAAACAGTAAAGATGAAATTAACAGATTGTTCGAATCCTGGTGTAATACGGGCCTGCCTGTGCCTGAATGGGTAAAAAAATATTTTGATCATGATACTGATTTATGGAAATTCTGTCCTTTTATTCCAGAAAACGGTTTTGGCGAAATTGTTGTTAATCTGAAGTGCCACAGCGGCTTATTTCCGGGGAATTCGTATGAGGAGGTGCGTGATGGATTGTTGTAGATATAAAATTACTGGATCACTGGTATGCACAACTCCTTTACATATCGGTAATGGTGATTTCCTTAAAAATGGTGATAGAGAGTATTTACCTGAGATCAAAATTGAAGATGATTTAAATAAGACATGTCAGGTCAGAAGCATATCCATTGATTGCAATAATCAGCCTTATATCCCTGCAAGCGCAATAAAAGGCGTACTTCATCAATTTGCACGTAAGCTTGGAAAAAATAATAAATCTCTGACTGAGGTAATAAAACGGCTTTTCGGTGCAGAGCCGACACCGGGGAATGAGGATGGTTTCGGAGGATCCCTTCTTTTTGAAGATGCATTTATTATTGGTTCAGAATCAATAATCCCACCTTTATTCAAAGAGCAACCTGATCCTCCTCCAAGTGGTAAGTTACCTCTTTACTGGGATAGTGCACGTCATACATATATCACTACAGGTACCTCTCTGAGCAGAATTACAAGAACAGTTGAGAAGAATCATCTTTTTTACTATGAGGCTGTCCCATCCGGTACCAGATTTAATCTATCCATACTTTGTGACTTTATTTGCAAAGAAGATCTATTACTTGTGCTGGAACTTCTGAAAAAATTTACCGGTACTCCAGATGGACTGAAAATCGGTGCTGAAACTTCTCATGGGTTCGGTCATATAAAATGGCAGAGTGGTAATATTTCCGGATTGATAACTGAGGATTCAATTATACGATGGATTGAGGGGAATAATTCTCCCTTTGAAGGTTACCCAGATCTATCCGAGGGGTATTTGCAGCAGATTCTGCATACCAGAAGTAATGAATTACAGTTTCTCGACTATGTCTCGACTACCTCAGTGCATCAAGCCACTCTTTCGTTAAAGCTGGAAATAGTATTTGATGGACCATTTATGATTAATGATCCTTCACAGACATATCCTGATCAAGGGAACGGAAGTTTAAATCATGCATTCCTGAAAGATGAGTCCGGCAGAATTGTTCTAACATCAAGATCTTTGCATGGTGCTCTGAGGATGCAGGCCGAAAAAATAGTAAGAACAGTTGCCCCTGCCTCTAACATGTTGAAAAAAGCATGTTATCCTGAAACAAAGCCCTGCTCATGTCAGCCGGTTTTTAAAAATGACAGTTCTTCTGAATCAAGTCGTGATAATGAGTCCTCTCTTTCATTTGAAGATGATCAATATATGTGTATTACCTGTCGACTGTTTGGCTGCAAAGGATGGCGCACTCCGGTTTCAATCTCTGATTTCAAAATTGTAGGGCAGATTAGTGAAATGGGCCAGGAATTTGTTGCTATTGACCGTTTTACAGGAGGGGCTTCAGATGGGCATAAATTCAATACAGTTTATTGTTATAAACCGGTAATGGAGGGGACTATGACGATTGATTTAAGCCGTATTGAGCCATGCCATGCAGGTCTTCTGATACTATTGATGAGAGATATGATTGAAGGGGATATCTCTCCTGGATTTGGTCGCAGTAAAGGCTTCGGGCATTGTACAGCCAGGATTAAAGAGATCGCTCTTTCCGAATGGCCGGAATGGAAATGGATCAGGGAGTGTGCAAAGGAATATATCTCACCAGATATTTCTGATCTGGCGAAATGGCCTGATGATAATCAGAAAATGATTTTAGACCTGTTAGTACAAGAATTCAGAGAGGAGGTACAAAAAGATGGCATTTCATAATCCATATCATTTCGTCCCGGTTAAAGGGACCATTCATGGCTCAATTGATCTTACTGATAATAAATCTTTATCAGAGCAGACTCTAAAACATATCTCATTCGACAGATACCATAATAATAGCTTTTCAGGAAGATTGCTCTGCCGTATGGAGACAGTGGGACCGGTTATAGTAGGTGATAAACAGAAAAATGACGAGGAGACTCAATATACACCTATATTACCTTTTGAAAGAGATGGGAAACCTGCCATCCCAGGATCTACAATTCGAGGTTGTATCGCTTCAATTGCAGAAGCTGCAAGCAATTCAGCGCTCCGTGTTCTGAACAACCAGCCTTTTTCTCGCCGGGTTGATATGAAGGAGGAGGTAGGAGAGAAGATTGAAAATTTTTCTGCATTGGGGATGATAATAAGAAAAGGTGATAATTTTTATCTGAAGCCTCTTACGCTTCCTACTCTTGTAAAAAAGCGTAATAATGAATATGAAATACCTCAACCATTCAGACGCATGTTCCCAGAGCCTGATGTAAAGTTAAAAGCGTATTGCTATAATCGTGGTAATTTAGATGCAAGCACAACATTAGAATCTTATTCCGAAGAACACCCTGATGTATATTATGCAGAACTGATTGGGACATATACCAGAAAGGGCAATTCAATAACTGGATCTGGAGGGAAAACAGTAAAAAATATATTGCTTGGGTTGACATCAACAGATCCTGTAAGCTCACATGAAATTCCCGTTGCTAATAGCCGTTTGTATACACGGGGAATTATAAGATCAATTTATAAATCTTCACGTAGTGATGATATTCCGAAAGAAAAAAAACATGAATTTTTTATCCCATTTTCTGAAGATGATGAAAATGATATCAGAAACGGGATAAATCTTTTTCCAGTTAAAAAAGAGGCTCTTGATCGCTTCTATCGTCTCGCTTCAGGGCGTAAGACTGAAACTGATAGACGTTTGGGAAAAGGAGATTCTCAAGACCCTTTACCGTTCAGTCTTAAAGGATCTGAGGATTTTTACAATAGAGCTGAGCCCTACAGATTGAAAGATAGGGATATAGTTTTTTTTGTTCCTTCAAGTGATGGAACAGAGGTGGAAAAGGTATTTGTTTCTCAGATATGGAGGGAAGAATATAAAGATGATCTTTTTACTTTTTTCAGAGATGTTAATCCTGAACTTCTCCCTTTCTCAAATGAAAGAAATAAAATAACCCCTGCTGAGGCCATATTCGGGTTTGTAGAAATTAATTCTGATTCTGAAGACAATTCTGCACCTGACAAATTTACACGGGCTCTTGCGAGCCGGATCAGTTTTACTGATGCCACACTGATACATTTTGTGGATAAATATTATGAGAAAGAGATGAAACTGAAGATATTGGCTTCTCCAAAACCACCCTCTCCATCATTTTATTTCAGGAGAAAAAATTACAGAAGATCACCTCAAAATCCCTCTGACTGCTATATTTCTAAACTTGATTTGAATAAAAGAGAGCATATTCCACAGGGTAGAAAATTTTATCTCAATCATGATATAAATTCAGTTCTCTATAATGCAAGAACTCAACGTCCTGGTGAAAATCAATCTCAGAAAAATATTGTAACACCTATTTCAAAAAGTTGTCATTTTCTGTTTCGTATAGAGTTTGAAAATCTTTCGGAAAAGGAACTTGGTCTGCTTGTCTATTCATTAAATCCAACTGATTCTTTTCACCATAAAATCGGAATGGCTAAACCTTTGGGGTTCGGAACTGTAAAATTTCATATTGATGGCTTGTTTCTTATCAATCGTAAAAAACGCTATTCTGATGATGAATTTTTATCTGATAAGCTATGCCGTTTTCATGAAGTTTGGTTATCAACAGATATGAATGAATACTTTGGTCTGGAGAGCCACCTGGATATTTATGAGCGATCAGTGCCGACATGTGGAGCGGGAGTGACTCCTGACAATTTTAAAAATAGCTTTTCGCAGGATATGATTCCTGAAATTGCTAAATCTATTGAGCTGGTTGGTTTACCTGATATTAACAATGTGAAATATCCGGTAGTTGAAAATCCAGCATTACCTGAAGATGAAGGGTTTGGATGGTTTATGAATAATGATAATCCGCCAAATATTGATTCTATTAAGCAAGGGCTTAAACCGCTTGAATTCGAAACTCAAGGTACGATTACCGGCATCAGAGAAAATTGATGTCTCTTATTTTTAACCTGATTGCAGGAATAAAAAAACCATGCCCTTCTCACAACTTGAACACATCAGATTAAAGATACACTACCAGGCTCAGAGCGACCTTTTTCTGACCGATAACAGATCCTCAACCTTTGCGGGGCTCTTCAAGAGCGCATTGAGGCAACTCTGCTGCACAGAAGCACGTAGTCAGTGCAGACCTAACAAGCGCAACAAAGGAGGAGCGGAAGAGGATCGCTGGTGCCATAATGTAGAGAGGTGCCTTTATGCCTTTACAGCCGAGCATGTATCTGAAATGGGTGAAGATACTGTACTTCCCTATCTCATCTCCACGTCAGGTACAAAACAGCGCTATTTCAGGAGTGAAGCTCCTCTTGAATTTGAACTTCTCCTGATGGGGCCTCTTGTGGAGAATTTCCATGCAATTATTGCAGCACTTGCAATGTGGGAATCTTACGATCTCTCCAGATTCAGGGCATTTTATACAAAAGAGGAGATAGATGCTTTCGGAGATCCTGAAAACTGGCCGAAGCAGATCCGGCCGAATGGAAGAGTCAGGCTTGCAAAGGTGGAGCAGATTCTGCCCGGAGAGCCCCTCACCATATATGAGCATGGCAACATTGCTGCTGCTCCCATCACTCAGACTCTGGAGATAAAACCACACACTGAAGAAGATACCACCATATCCAGAGTAAAAATAAATTTTACCTCTCCTGTACAGTTTAAAAAGAGAAAACAGATTGTAAAAAATGATGCCTTGGATTTTAATATTTTCTATCATGCATTGAGCAGGCGTTTCACATCACTGGTTAAATATTTCGGATCAGCCAGTGATGATCCTGATGGTGAACAAAAGATGCTCACATATTGCCATGAACTGGCATCAGGTGTGAGAACCTTGCAAAGTGACCTTAAAATGGAGAAGATTATAAGAGGTTATGATACAAAAGAGAGTTATGAGATCCTGAAAGGAGAGATCATTTTTGAAAATCTCCACCCCTGTTTCACTCCATGGATCAAAGCAGGAGAGATTATCCATGTGGGGAAGTTTCCAACGCTTGGCTTTGGTCAGTTCAGAGCCGAGTTTTTCTAAATTGCTGACTATCAGGCTATAATTCACTCTATCTATCAGGCTGGCATGCTCAGACTTGGCGGACTTGAGCAGCTGGATGAGCTGTTTGAGAATCTGCGGAGCCAGAATGTTACCAGAGGAGGAGATGTCTTTTACATTGCGCTTGATACCAACCTCTTGTGGGACAGATTTTTCACCCTTTATCTTGAGCAGATTCCATTTTGTAGCAATCTTGATTTTATCCTCTGTGAAACTGTTCGGGACGAGATGAAAAACAGGGATGGAAAAGTAGGGCAGAAGCTGTTGAAAAGCATGCATCCGATACCCTATGACCTGCTCAAGGAGTGTTTTCTTAACCAGAATTCACTGGAAGACAGGAGAAGATATATTGGCTTCCGGGAGTATAACCATATGAGGTCAGTCACATCCTGCGAAGAGCTTGACTCTCCATCAGACAGATCCAGCATGAAAAATGATCAGCATATTCTTAAGGCTTACAGTGATTTTGTAGATATCGGCCGTAAAGTGATCTTTATCTCAAAGGATAACGAGGCTGTCCGAAT
>Ga0066603_10001963_pt1 | contig 12727 bp, 10 predicted proteins | sample Higcelweek8metaG_FD_59482 | JGI IMG/M metagenome (GOLD analysis project Ga0066603, IMG submission 59482) | Freshwater pond sediment microbial communities from the University of Edinburgh, under environmental carbon perturbations - High... | ecosystem: Environmental > Aquatic > Freshwater > Pond...
TTTGAAAGAAAATAGAAAAGTTTTTTCGTATAAAATAGATACGGTTACGGGTAGTGTAAAAAATAGAGAAAAGACTCTCATCTCCTCCGGTGCTAAAACTCACTTTATGGTGGACGATGGCATTAGGATAATAGACGATTTTATACCCCTCACCATTGGCTCTCCAAACAAAATCGGTATCGTCATAATAAACGAAATAGCGCTCATCCATCATCCCGACCCGCTGAAAAACCTCTTTTTTGATCAACATAAAACACGTCGGAGCATACTCGATATACTCGATAGCATCATACTGACCCCAATCCTTTTCACCATCCCCGCGATGGGGTGAAATCCCTCTGACCTTCGAGATATGCCCCCCCGCCATCCAGAGGACATGGCTCCCGTGATAATAGATTTTAGGGACGATGATCGATTCACCCTTATCCTGCGCATACTCAACCATAAGGCGAATCGTATCCTCATCAAACTCGATATCATTGTTCAGCAGCAGCACATAATCGCACTCTGATTCCAACGCTTTGTAAATCCCCTGATTATTCCCCCTCGCCACCCCGAGATTCGCACGATTGTTGATAAACTCAGCGCGGATACGATACATCTCAGCCAGCCGTTTCGCTTCATCCAGCGCGATATCATCCGGTGAATTATCGATCACATACAAAATAGTGTTGGTAAACGTTTGCCGCGAGAGACTCTCAAAAAATCCCTCCAATACTTCAACCCCGTTAAAAAGTACACTAACCAACCCTATCTTTGGCTCACTCCTCATTTATACAACCCTTTTTCCTTCATCTCTTGGATACTTTTCTCATACTTATCTTCCATAATCTCTTGCTCTTCTACCCATTGGGTAAATCGACTTATCCCCTCTTCAAAACCAACTTTGGGTTGAAATCCGAGTTTCTCTTTGATCTTTGTTAAATCCGCATAATTATGACGAATATCCCCTAAGCGATAGTTTTTTGATATCGTAATCTTAGAACAGCTATTATAAGCCTTGATGAGACTATTCGCCACCCTAAGCACGTCGATAGCCTCACCAAGCCCAACATTAAATACCTCTCCGTTCGCTTCATCTTTGTCGATTCCTAAAATCGTCGCATCGACGACATCATCAACATACACGAAGTCCCGACTCTCCAACCCATCCTCAAAGATGGTAATATCATTCCCATTTTTAATACGTGTTGAAAAAATCGACAAAATTCCGGTATACGGATTGCTCAGTGACTGCCCCGCACCATACACATTTTGGTAACGAAACGCCACAGCAGGAATCCCCAGAGATTTCCCCATAACTAAAAACATCTGCTCTTGAACTTGTTTCGTAATCCCATAAATAGATGAAGGATGAATTTTAGACGTTTCATCAGTTGCAAGCAGTTCCACATCACATCCGCAAACAGGACACTTAACACCGAAATCTCCATGTGCCATATCACTATCTTGACGCTCAGTCGGATACACAACGCCGTGTTGCGCACAGCGATACTTCCCCTCACCGTAAATCGAGCGCGAAGAGGCGATGATCATCTTTTTGACGCTATGTTTTTCATTCGCCAAAATATCGAGAAAAATCGAACTCCCTTTGATATTCACATCGGTATATTTTTCGATCTCATACATCGATTGCCCGGTTCCCGTTTCAGCCGCGAGATGAACGACAACATCGATCCCCTCCAGAGCTTTTTTCCAATCATCATAGTTGAGCACGCTCCCTTTTATAAAACGTACTTTATCTTTGATGCTAGCATAAAGTACAGAATGCTCACCATGTATTTGTGGAGATAGATTATCCAGTACGGTAACATTGCACCCTTTTTCAATCAGCTTTAAACTCAGATTAGAACCGATAAATCCAGCTCCGCCTGTAATGAGTATATTTTTAGTTTTCATCCGTAAATTCCTTTTTCAAAAAAATGATAGTAATTTTTCTTCTATCTCTTGGCTGCTTGGGAGATATTCTTTTAAGTTGCTAGGTAATGTCTCAGAGAGACAATAAGATTATCGTTTGCTTTTTGAAATATCACGACATTGTGTGACCAGCCAATTTCTGCAGACAGTGTCTGCAGTTTTTCATTATCTTTGTATTCTAGGTAAAAATTTCGCATATTCCAAAGATTTCTTTCACTAAAACCTTTTATCCCCACAAACTCTTTTTGAAGCTCATCGGCAAGATTTTTAACGACAGATTTACCCCATCCCAAAGACGCTTGTGTCTCTACAATACTTTTACCGATTTCCCAATTCAAAGCTATAAGCTCTTTATTCACTCTCTTGAGAGCATTGTATTGTGCTGATAGAATTTTTTGTTTGATTTCAATAACAAAATTATTAAAACCTACAGTATTAGTCAGCATCCGTAAATTCCCCTCTACTATTCGTTCTCTCCCACGCTTTACTCACCTCGTTATACCGCTTAACAATCCTTGCAGGAACCCCTACAATCACACAGTAATCAGGAAACTCTCCCCGTACCACCGCATTCGTCCCGACGATACACTGTCTCCCCAAAACACTCCCCGCTTGTATCTTCGCACCGCTCCCGATAAAACAGTTCTCCCCGATAGAGGTGGGCTGTACGATCAGCGTTTGCTTCGAGATAGCCACATCCAACACCCGATATTCATGGTCGATATCGGTAATCATCACATCGAACAACACCGTCGTATTCTTGCCGATACGGACACTCTCCGCCGAGGTAATATGACAATTTTGCTCGATCCCGACCCCATCACCGATGAGTATCTCCCCCTGACCGATCACCTCCAACCGGGCGAAATCCCGGATGAAAACACCGCTCCCCAACGATATATGAGCGACATTCCCTAAAAACAGTGGGTTTTTGACCACCGATCCCGAACCGATAGAACGGAAAAAAAGACGATAAAACATCCCCGTTTTCAGATAGGCAAAAAACAGCTCAACCGCATTATATTGTTCATAAAAAGGGAGCCGAAGCAATCGTAAAATCTTATTCATGATACGCAATCCACTCCCCTTTTTCCACACAAAACCGTTTGATAGCTCGCGCCGGACTTCCGACGATCATCGTATAATCCCCAAATGAGCGGTTCACGAGAGAATACGCACCGACGACGCAATGCACTCCGAGCTCAACACCAGGTGCGATAAAAACATTTCTCCCGATAAAGCTCCCCTCACCGATCACGATCTCTCTCCCCTCACTCAGCGGCTGATCCATAATCATCCCCCCATTAGGGTCAAATCCATGAGTACAATCGCACATAAAAACATAATCGCTCACCACACATCCATCACCGATAGCGATACGCGCTATAGCCGAGATATTGGTAGCAATGCCGATATAAACATGATTCCCGATCTCGATACTAGGCTCACACCTCACCCCGCAGTTTTCGACGATAGGGGTGATAAGAACATCCCTATGAATAAAACTATCCCTTCCGATAGATATGCACCCTCTATGGCGCAGATACGCAGGGGTAGTGACATAGCTCCGCTCCCCCAAAGCTCTCAACCCACGGGGACGATAAAGGAAGTTTTTGATCAGAGATTTAATCCGGTGTAACATTTTTAGGACTCCGTCGGTGTAAGAATGAGTGTAACAACTCCCGCATGAGCTTCTCTCGCAGGATAATCCATCCCAAAACACCCCCACCAAAGGCAGTAAAAACACTCATCACGATCAACCCATCTCCCCTCAGCACCACCGAAACGCTCACCATAATCGCTAAACTAAGCGCGATAATGAGGCTAAAGCGTTTCAGCTCATGAGGAATCAACCCTCGACGGGAGAGAGAGTGTTTCGGATAGAAATCATTCAGCAAAAATAAACTGCCTGAAATAATCGCAAAAGTATACCCCATAATGATCCCGATTCCTCCAAAAAACCGCTCCAATATCAGCGCGAAAACGACATTGCTCAGACCGATAATCACCTGAGCTTTTGTATTCACACCCACATCCCCGATCCCCATATTGGTAAAATAAGCCGCTCCAACGAGAGTATTGATAAACATCCCTACCAAAATAATATACGAAAAAACGACGAAATCGAGTTCCCATCTTCCGATCCACACGAGAGCGATCCAGGGGATACACAGCGCGACAACGCCATAAATTGCGAGGGAGAAAAAATAAAGATAGCGGTAGGTAACATGATACAAAGAGAGAATCGCATCCGTATTCTTCTCCTGCAAATCGGCGACGACAGGGACTAAAACCTGATTCACATTGACGATAACGGCGCGAAATTGGGAGACCAGCTTACTCGCCATATCGAAATACGTCACCATAGAGAGGGTGCCGAACACCCCCAGCAATATTTTAGTAGTAGGCTCCAGTAGCATCGATGCGATAGAACCCAGTTGCAGATGGGCATTGTAGCCGATCATCTCCAAAAAAACATGACGATCCCACCCCAGAGGCAAAAGAGACCTATAATGGGATAACCGACGCAGCACCACCCAGCTCACGATGAGCAAAAACAACGATTGAAAAAGCTGCGCATACCCAAGCCCGATAAAACCATACGCATCCGTCAGAAAAACCAGCAAAACAACATACACGAGCGTACCGAAAATCAGGATGATATTCCGTAAATCCGCCCGCTGCAACCCATCCAAAGAGGCTAAAAATATCCCCGAAACCGCCAAAAACCCAAAAGAGACGATACCATAAGGGAGCAAACCTATCGCATCCGCATGATGCACCCCCTCAAACAGCAAAGGGATACAAACCAAAAACAAAAAATAAAGAACCACAGAGATAAAAGTGACGATAACCCCCAAAGAGATCACCCCCGTAGAGATCACCCGATGAACCCCGGAGAGATCGTTACGGGCATTGTACGCAGCAATGTATTTAGTCATCCCCCCCGAAAACCCCATATCACTGATTTTAGTAATCAGAGCGATAGCCATAACGATGGACCAAACCCCCAGCTTTTCAGCTCCGATACTCCCCAACAAATATTGGTAAATCAAAAACAAAGAAACACCCGAAACGATTACATTAAGAGCAGAGAGAAATCCGTTTCGGAACGTTTGTCGAGTATTAATCATAAAATCGCTTTATTAAGATGTTTTGAGTCAAATTGAAAGTGTAAATTATGACACAACTCCTCTTAAACCCCCATCCCCCTCCGTTCGTGGTGAGCTAGTCGAACCATGAACATCCCACCATCCCCCCCGTTCGTGGTGAGCTCGTCGAACCATGAACATCCCCTCATCCCCTCCGTTCGTGGTGAGCTTGTCGAACCATGAACATCCCCCTCCAAAACTATAACAAAATCAAATCCCCCATCGAATATTTGAGCAAAATAACAACATCCCACCGTTTTTTACGGATCCCCCTCACTGTTTATTCTGAGTTAAGGTTGGGTTAAATAACTTATGTGGTATAATTCGTGGACATCGAAAGTAGTTAATTCGGTGTGCGCACATCAACTATACTATAAATCAAAATACAAGGATTCCTATGGAACTCGCAACAGCACGTTTAGACATCGCTAAATTATATTTGGCATCATTCAACCGCGTAGCGGACACAACAGGTCTTGACTACTGGACAACCCGTTATATGAACGGAGAAACTCTTTCAGACATCGCACAGCTTTTCACAGGTGAGCCTGAGTACAAAGCAAAATACCCAGCAATCATGACAGAAGCTGAATACGTAGCAGCAATCTACTCAAACGTATTCGGACGCACTGCAGATACAGCGGGACAAGCACACTGGGAAAGCATGCTTGCAAACGGTACAGCAACAAAAGCAACTTTGATGAACTGGATGGTATCAAGCGCGTTAAATGACGATGCACTTCGTTTGGCTAACCAAGCAGAATTCGCAGTTCAATCAGTACTTCAACACCTCGATCCAGTAGTAACATCAGCACAATTGGCATCTATCACGGCTAACGCAGCAAGCGTACAAACAGCATTGACAAGTTCTGCTAATGGGGAAACTTTCACCCTTACAGTTGGTATTGACCAAGGTGCATCATTTACTGGTGGAACGGGTAATGATACATTTACATCGAACTATGATGGACAAGCTAATGTTCCTCTTGATACTTTAGGCGCACTTGATGTTCTTGACGGTGGAGCTGGTACAGACACATTGGCAATTACCAGTGAAACTATTGCTTTCGTAATGAAAGCGGCTACAATCTCAAACATCGAAAACATCACTATTCGTGCTGAACTTGGAGTAACGGCTGATGTAAGCGGTTCAAATGTAACAGGTCTTAACTCTATTTCTGTTACTAAAGCGACAACTGTTAATGTTGATGCTGCTACAACAACTGATGTTACTGTAGCTGGTGCGACTGGGGCTACTATTGATGTTGATGGTGGTAAAAATATCTCTGTAACAGATGCAACTGCTGCTAACACTATCAAAGTAGGTGCTGCAACGGTTAATGCTGGTACAATTACTGTAACTGATACTGACCAAAGCACTGGTAATATCGAAATTGATGGTGGTACAACGGTTAATGTTACTGCTTCAGCTCGTACAACGGGTACTATCAAGGTTGGTGACACTACAGCTGCTAACGTTGCAACTGATATGGCAAGTGGTGCTATTACAGTTACTGCTAACGAAGCATTGACAGATGGTGATGCTGCGGCTATCATTACTGTTGAAGGCGGTTCATCTATCTCTATCACAGAAAATATTACTGCTACTGCTGCTGCGATTACTACTGCTGCTACCGATACTACTACTGGTGATATTACGGGAGCTGCGATTACTGCTACTGGTGGTGCTGCAACAACGTCAGTTACTGTAAATCAAACAGCTGCGGTAGATGCAATTGACTATGTTGCTGAAACTTCAACAGATGCTGCAGTTACTGGTGTACTTGGTGTTGTTAATGGCGCAGTAACCATTGCGGATAAAAATGCTGGTACAACAAGTGCTAATACAATTGCTACTGTTTCATTGACTAATGCAGGTGCGACAACCATTGATTCAAATGCACTTTCTACTTTGAACCTTGCTGGAAAATTCACTACTGTTAACGCTACAAATACGAGTACAGCAACTACCCCAGCTGTAACTACAGTTGCTTTGGGTGTTGCAGGTGTTACATCAACTGGCGCAGTGACAATTGATTCTGAAGTTACGACATTAAATATCGCAACTTCAGTTGGTGCTACAACACTAAATGATTTACAAGCTACTGGCGCAACTACAGTTGCTATTACTGGTGATAAAAACTTTACGGCAACAGCGCAAGGCTTTGCCGCTACTGCAGCAATCACGAACTCTGGCACAGGTAATGTGACATTGGGTACGGAGTTGGCAGTAGGTCAAACTTATACGGGTGCTATTGGTGTTGACTCAATCAAAATCGCTGCAACCACTAAAACCATCGTTATGGGTGCTGGTGATGATACAGTAACAACATCTGCAGCAACCATTGGTACTGATGGCTCTTTGGCAGGTGGTGATGGTACAGATACAATCGTTATGACCGCTGCTAATGCTGTAACTGCAACAGCTGACGCAACAGCTGCTGCTTCGTTTGCTGACAAGATGTCTGGTTTTGAAAAATTAAGTTTGGGTGCTGTTGCAGCTACTGGTGAAGTTAAGCTTAATAACCTAGACAATATCAATGATATTAGCGTTGCTGGCGTTAATGCTGCTCGAGCATTAACACTTTCTGGTGTTACAACTGGCGTAAATGTTCGTTTTGCTGATGCAGTACAAACAGCTGCAACTGTAACACTTGGTACAAATGGTTCGGCTGACGTTGCGAACATCTACACAACAACAGCGGATAACGCTACTACTGTAAGTTCATTGACATTAACAGGTTTCGAAACCGTTAACTTCACAACAGCTGACACCGATACAGACACCGATACTGCTGTAACTACTGTTACTACATTAATTGATGCTGATGCGAAAGCAATCACAGTGACTGGTAGTGCTGGTTTAAATTTAGGCACATTCGCTGGTACTGCATTAACATCATTTAACGCTTCAGGCGTAACAGCTGGTGCGGTAAGCTATACGACTGGTGCATTGACGGCTGCTGCTACCCTAACAGGTGGTGCTGGTGACGATACACTAAATGCAGCGTCATCTACTAAAACAGTTAGTATTTCTGGTGGCGCTGGTGATGATGCGTTAACAGGTTCTGCAACTGCAAGTACACTTAACGGTGATGCAGGTAATGACACTGTTACTGGTGGTGCTGGTAATGACACCATTTCTGGTGGCGAAGGCAATGATAGCATTACAGCTGCTGGTGGTACTGACAGTATTACTACGGGTACTGGTAGCGATATCGTTGCTTACACAGCTGTAGCTAACTCAACAGGTGCTACTGCTGACACTATTACCGACTTCGTGTCTGGTACAGATAAGCTACAGTTTACGATTGCTAGTGCTGCTGGTACTGCATCAAACATTAACGTAGGAACCTTTTCGTCAGTATCTAGCTTCAATGATGGTTTGATTTCATTGTCAGGTACAAATACTGCAGGTCATGAAGTATACGGTGATAGCTTCTATGATACTTCTGCTGGCAAAATCTATATCGATGCTAACGGTGACGGCCAAATCAACCAAAACAACGACTACACAGTGGTAGTTGGAACAGTTGCAGCGGCTGACTTAGCCTTCGATATTACTGGTAGCACAGCTGCTGATACTATCGTTGGTGGTGCTGGTGATGACACCATTACAGGTAATGGTGGTAATGATACGATCACTTCTGGTGGTGGTAATGACACCATTACTGACTATGCTGCTTCAGATGTGATTAACCTTGCTGGCACAGAAATTATTGCTACTGCGGTGGTAACAGCTGTTACACCTCAAACAAGCGAGTCTTACACAAGCAATGCTGCTGGTTTAGTGACGTTCACGGCTGACACTGAAACAACGGCAACTGCTGCATGGACCCTTGCAGAGAAAAAAGCTGCGGTTCAAGCAGATGCAACCTTGTCTGCTGCTAACAAAGTTAGCATTTTCACAGACGGTAGTGATTCTTATGTTTACTACGCTGGTGCAACCACTGCTTCAACTGATGATCAGTTTATCAAGATTGAAGGCGGTAGTAGCTTTAAATCGATTACAGCTTCAGGAGCAGCTGATACTGGTATTACACTTGCAACAGCTGGACTTGCTGGTAGTGTTGTTTCGCTTGCTGCTTTTGCTGGTTCAGAATACTCGTTGCACGGTACTGACTTTACGCACGAACTTTTCGGACTAAGCCACGTGTCGTTGGCAGGTTATACTGAAATTACGCTTGACGTGACTACTCCTGCTGGTGCTATTGATACAGCATTAGATAATGCTACATTCACATTGTTAAATGCTGATACTGCTAATGCTTCTGCTCCTCAATACGGTGCAACTGCTACAGCTAGAACGGTAACAGGTGGCGCAACTAACGACCTAATCCTAGGTGGTACTGGTGCAGACACCATTGATGGTGCTGCTGGTGACGACGCTATCTTAGGTGGTAATGGTGCTGATTCAATCACAGCAGGTGCTGGTGACGATATTATCTCTGGCGGTGCTGGTGATGACACAATCGTTATGGCAGCAAACTTAACGACTGCTGATGTGATCGATGGTGGTGCTGGTACTGATACATTAACCTTCACGGACGATTTGTCTGGAACAACTGATCTTGATCATGTAACAACCGTTGAAACCATTACTTTGGGTGCGGCTATCACATCGGTTACAACTGTTGATGCTTTGGTAGCTTCTGCTGCAACTTTGACTGTAGACGGTGCATTAGCAACAACATTGACTTGGGACGGTTCTGCTGAAACAGACGGTAAGTTCTCTGTTACGGGTGGTACAGGTGCTGATACGATCACTGGTGGTGCTGGTGATGATACCATTGATGGTGGTGCTGGTGCGGATACGATTGATGTTGATGCTGGTACTGATACTGTTGTGATGACTGGTGCTTCAGCTACTGACGATGCAGTATTTGCTGATGCTGATACTAGTAGCTCAATTAATACTAATGATACATTTACTGGTACATTTGATCTTGTGACTGGTTTGACTTCTGGTGATACGCTAAATCTACCAGGAACATTGACATCAGCCGCACTTACAGGTGCGACGGGTGCTGCTACGGCTACTCATTACGGTACAGTACTCGGTGATTACGCTGCTGGCGTGTTTACTGTTGATACTGTTGGTGGTGCGGACACATTGGTTGTTTATCATGATGGTGTAGCTGGTCTAGATTCTGTTGTATTAGTTGGTGTAACGGATACAACTGGTATCGTTATTGGCTAACTCTGATGCCTCTCGCCGTCTTCGGATGGTTAGAGGTTCAAAGCCTATCGATATAAGACTCACCTTCACAAGAGGTGAGTTTTTCTAAATCGCGTAATCTCTCCAAAGTCTCCGAACTTTGAGAACCTAAAATCCCTAAAAAGTTTTTAGCCTCACTTATCTTTACAGATAGTGAGGATTTTTTTAAGCTATTTTTGAATGGTTTAAAAAAATTGTATTTGTTAAGTTAGAATAAAATATAATAGCGTCTAAATAAAAAGGTATTGGGATATTAGTTTTTATGAAAGTTTTGAAAAAAGAGATAGTAAAGTTTTGTAAAACGTATAAAGAACTCTCAAAAAAGAGAGATTATAAAATTTCTACAATGCAAGTAAACCATTCTATAGGGCTTGAAGAGTTAGATATTGAGCAAATAAGCCCTGCTGTATTTGCACAAAGTTTTGTACATCTGATTCAACTCAAGCATTAAATAAAGTCCTCCTTTGAATACTGTATCTAAAGATAATAATATTTCATTTTTCAGGGAAAATATCAGTAAAATTCACTATTCTTTGTACAACCAAGAGCTAACACAAAGTACTCTAGATACAGTAATGTCGAATTATAAAGAACTCAGAAATTCACTAAAAGCATCTATGTTTACTTTAGATGAGACAGATAATGAAGTGTTAGAATCAAAGCGAATAGATGTTCACAAAATAGCTTCTTGTTTACTTATTTCAATTTATATTAGCTTAAAAAGTGATGATAAGTATTATGATTGTCTATTAGGCTATGTAAATGGGCTTTATTTGCTAAAACTTTTCAATGGCAATCAGGACTATTGCAAATATAAAATGGACAAGCCAATCTTCAATAAGAACAAAGAGTATGAAGTTGAGCTCTATAGACTTATTGCCAACAATATTGAGGAATATAAGAAGCCGACCATTTCTTGCATACATAATATTTCTCATATATTTTATTTAATCGATGAAATTTGGATGTCACAAGAGGTTTGCAATACACATAAAAGTGCTATAAGAAAAGGGTGCCAAGAACGCTTTAGGAATAAGAAAACATAACAACAAAAAGCTTTTATGCTGCGAAGTTTAGCTTGGTTCGTTAAGATGAATTTATTAAAGGTAGCGGTATGAACATCCTCTTTATCCATCAAAACTTTCCAGGACAGTTTAAATTCTTAGCTCCAGCCTTAGTCAAACAAGGTCACACCGTCGTTGCCATGACCATGCAAAAGAGTGATGCTAAAGAATGGCAGGGTGTACAACTGGTGAAATACAGTGTCAACCGTGGCACAACGCCCAATGTCCACCCGTGGGTATCGGATTTTGAAACCAAAACCATTCGTGGTGAAGCTTGCTTTAGAGCAGCTTTACAAATACAAGCGCAAGGCTTTACCCCTGATGTTATTATCTCGCACCCAGGTTGGGGCGAAAGCTTGTTCTTAAAAGAAGTCTGGCCTAACGCAAAGCTTGCCATATATTGCGAGTTTTATTACCACCCGCATGGCGCAGATGTAGGCTTCGACCCTGAGTTTCCTGTTAAAGATGCAGGCGATGTCTGCCGCTTACGTCTTAAGAATCTCAACAACCTATTGCACTTTGAAAGCGCCGATGCAGGTATCAGCCCAACCTACTGGCAAGCCAGTACCTTCCCAGACAGCTTCAGAGACAAAATTACCGTCATCCACGATGGTATCGATACCAATGCGTTATCACCCAACCCTCAGGCTAGTCTCATGCTTAATACCAGTGCAGGGAACAGCATTACGCTCACCAAAGCCGATGAAGTCATTACCTTCGTCAATCGCAACCTCGAACCCTATCGTGGTTACCACATCTTTATGCGTGCTTTACCAGACTTAATCAAAAGAAGACCCAACGCACGTATCCTCATTGTTGGCGGAGATGATGTCAGCTATGGCGCACGACCCGAACAAGGCAAATGGAAGGAGATCTTTGCCGCCGAAGTGCGTCCACGCATCAGCGATGACGACTGGCAGCGTATTCATTTTCTGGGTAATCTGCCTTACCAGTATTTTATTCCACTGTTACAGCTCTCAACCGTGCATGTCTATTTAACCTATCCTTTTGTACTCAGTTGGAGCCTGTTAGAGGCCATGAGTGTCGGCTGCGCCATTGTCGCCAGCGATACTAAACCCCTACATGAAGCCATTAAACACAATGAAACAGGCAAGCTCGCCAATTTCTTCGACAGCCAAGCCTTAAGCAATGAAGTCTGCAACCTACTCGACAACCCAGAGGAGCGAAGCAGACTCAGTGCTAATGCCCGGACTTTCGCCCAAGAGCACTACGACCTCAATACCGTCTGCTTACCACAACAATTGCAATGGGTTAACGGACTCACGATAAAATAGGTAAAAAAGGTGTCAGTCACCATTTTGTGCATTTTCTTATTTCTACCTTTATTTCCTCCGCCTTCCCCTTGCTTAACCTAA
>Ga0066603_10001981_pt1 | contig 12666 bp, 8 predicted proteins | sample Higcelweek8metaG_FD_59482 | JGI IMG/M metagenome (GOLD analysis project Ga0066603, IMG submission 59482) | Freshwater pond sediment microbial communities from the University of Edinburgh, under environmental carbon perturbations - High... | ecosystem: Environmental > Aquatic > Freshwater > Pond...
GCTGCCAAGCAGAAAAACCTCCGCCTGTTGTAATTGCATGCATTTCAAATCGGTTTTTGGCACGTTTTACATCAGCTGGGCCAATTGTTGCGGCTCTCGGAGGAACATTTGCTATATCTCCGCTGCAGCCGAAAACCCCGTGAAGTGAGTTCTGCATTATTGTCATAGGGTCTAATGTAACAACCCTTGCATCCATATTTATAAATTCGTCAACTGAATTACAAGCAAACTCAGGCGTATTAGGATCGATAAATGCAATATGTCCTGCCCATCCAGGCCCGCTGTAGCATATGTCCGCACCGCCGTTTCCTGCTTCTGTTATCAATTTTGAATAATCATTTATATTTTGTGTTGTCGGATAACAAATATTACTCTCTGGCATTCGCAAATCAGGATTAATTTTACCATAAAAATATTTCATAAAAGAATATGAAAACCCTGACCTATATGTTACGGGAGCAATATTTCCGTCATTGTCTGCCCATTCATCCATTGTAAAGGCAAATACATTACGACAGTTAATATTGAAACGGTTTATAATTTCAGCAACCGTTTCATAAGCAACAGAGCAAGGATTGGGCATTATCATAACCAACTTTTCATTCAGAAGGTCAGAACGCTGTATTCGTGCGACCATATCCGAAATCCATATGCCCCCCACATCCTCAACAATTTTAATTTTAAAATTGGTATTATGATGCTTTTCCATATCCTCTCTCTTTATATTCCTGGCCTTCTCAAGAATTTCTTTATTCTTATACGGTACAAAATCCGCAGGTTTAAATTCAAACATTAAAACATCTCCTTTACTGCTTTTATAATCTCACTGCCTGCATTTTCGGTGAGCATTGATGTGCCGACCTCATAACCGCCTTCGACTGCGGCTTCAGGTGTATAAACATATCCCGGCAATGCTCCGTTAGTTACCTCAAAAACAAAGGTTTTCGGATATGGTGATAATTTCTTTATTTCTAAACCGTATTCCACAAACAGTTCCCCTTGTATTCCAACGATAGCTGTATCCCCGATTGAAATCACCTGAATTTCGCAAGGCAGTTCTTCACTTTTAAATCCCTGCTTTGTCAATTTTGAATAATTCAAAATATTCTCAGCACCGAACAATGCAAGCTCTGCGTTACGCATTTCTATGTAATCACCGTCTTTTAAATCTTCAAACTTTTGCCTTGCCTTTATCATGTTTTTTTCCGCTTCTTCAATTGAAGGGTATTCCCTTAAAGGCAGTTCAATTTCTCTGTTTTTTACATTTAAAGTAATTTTATCAGAAAAGCTCATTTTTTCAATACATTTATTTACTTCAACGCCTATGGTTGTTCCAACTCTTGCAGCTTCTTCAAAATCCTGACCCACCCTGTGATAGCGTGAGCTTTGGTCACCTGATGTTCCTTGAGCAAACATAGCAACTGCTTTAGGCTGTGCAAACGAAAGAAATCTTCTTATATATGCGGGATAATCAGAAGTTACAAGCTCATTTTCCGCATGAAGATATGTTGGATGCAATGCATAGTTTACAAGGCAAGCCCTTATATCATTATTTATATTCTTTACCGCAAGAACATTAACCGATGAATCGCATAAACCGTTTTTTACTCTGCGATTTCCGCCGACCCCCTGCTCCGCACCACAATGACCGACATAAGTCCCCAATTTCGCATCAAAGGTGTTCCGCAATGCTTCATTAATGCCCTTTTCAAGCTTATCCATTAACTCTATTATATAATTCTCATTGCATTTAATACCCTCCGCCGCTTCCGACGCAAGCACTTGAGATGCCCACGGTCCAGAATGAGTATGAGTACAAGTAAACATAATTTTTTTATTAAACTTATCACGTAATTGTTTAACATACTGTTTGCCGAAATACAGCAAATCCAAAGTTACCATAACTGCTTCATTTTCTCCGTCGTTCAAATACAAACAGCAAGCATACAGCGGATCGTGAACTCCTTTGTTTGGTCTTGGACAATGAGGATACCCTGCAAGTTGCACTCCGATTTTAGGTGATATATCAGTTATTGAAACTCCTGCTCTTAACATTTTTTATTCATCCTTCTTTCTATTTTTGCACATGGTATTTTGCCTTGTGATGCAAGCATTGCCGCACCAAGTGTTGCAGTTTCACAGGTTGACAGCCTACACACTTCAACTCCTGTTATATCAGCAAGAATTTGACACCAAATATTACTTTTAGCTCCCCCGCCGAATACTCGTATTTGCTCAGTTCCGCCTAAAACGTCAACATACTCCTTGATTTGGTGGCAGATGCCTTCGTATAACGCACGAACAATATCACCCTGTGTCGTAGATAATTTAAGCCCTTCAATTTGTCCGTTTTCAGAAAGATCAGACTTGAACTCAACACCATTTGCACCTTTTGGAGATTGCTCAGCCAATTCATTTAACTCTTTATATGTTTTTCCGCCAAACAATGTATTTGCCACCCACTTCAAAGCGGCTCCCGTTGTGGGAATGCATGCTTCGGTTACCCATTGTTTATCGTTTAATACAAAGCACGGAAATCTCATATTTTCATCAAAAGAGAGATTATCAATTACTTTGGTAATTGCTGTTGCCGTACCGAATGATACAGTACATATTTTATCTGTAATTCCTGCACCAATTGCCGCAAGCTTCTGGTCTTGACCGCCTAATATAACGGTCGTATTTCTTGACACACCAATTTCATCCGCTATATGAGGAAGTATTGTTCCTATCACTTCACCCATACATCCGATTTGAGGTAATTTATTTTTGTCTATGCCTGCAAATTCAAGCAACTCGTCGTCCCATTGCCTTGTATTGATGTTATACATCATTGCGCCACTTGCCATAGAATGATCAGTTACAGCACATCCTGATAGCCGAAAGTTTATGTAATCAAGAGGCATTAGAATTTTATACGAATGTTGATATATATCAGAACAATTATTTTTAAACCACATTAGTTTTGGCAAAGTATATACTGATTTTAATTGCTTACCTGTTTTGGAGAATATAGCTTTCTCACCGAATTTCTTTCTTAATAATTCTGTTTCATGCTCCGCTCGTGTATCCAGCCAGCTTATGCCGTTATATAATGGCTTTCCGTTTATATCCACAGGCACAAAAGAAATCCCCTGAGTGCTGACACTTAAAGCTTTAATACTTTTGCCATATCCATATGAAGCGGACATAATTGCTTCTTTAACAATTGACCACCACAAGTTTGCATCCTGTTCTATATATTTTCCTTTTGTTATAAGGTCATATTCTTTATAATATTCCGCCAATACTTCCCCATTGCAGTTGTATAAAACACCCTTGCAACCTGTTGTTCCCAAATCAATTCCTATATACATAAAGAATCACCCTTATAGTTCAAATTTATCTTTTTTGCTGAAGAGTATAATGAACATCATATGCCTTTTCTTCATCAGTAAACTTATGTAGTGTAGCCTCATTATATTCTGTTATTGTCACTCGTCTGATTGGCATATCTATTGTTGCAACTGTATGTATTAACTCTGCTTCGCCACAAGATGGTGCATTTCTAATTGTTTTCTTGTTCAACTATTAATTTAACTCTACTTTCGCAGAATTGCAAAAAATTCGTCCAAAGATTATTGTCAATAAACTTGTTTTCGCTTGTTTTCCTTAGAATTTTCCCATACTCTTCTGTATTATTATTCCAAACATGGTTTCCTATAAACACATCAACTTTTTCGCCAAGCAATCTGTGTACCGAATTTATGTAGTCATCTCTGCAGCCTATATAGTCAAAGCAATTTTGCTTCAAGGTATTTGCTCCCGCTCCACCGAACATTCCAACTCGATATATTTTATTATTTTCTTCAGTTTCAAAGAAAAAGGATATTGTTCCCTTTGTATGCCCCGGTGTTTCTAAAAACTCAATTTTTGTTTTACCCAATTCCAAAGCATCTCCGTCTTTAATAGAAATTTCCGCTTTAAAAAACTGCTCAGCTTTTTTTGCATCATTTTTGCCTATTAAAGTTTTTGCGCCGCATAAATTTGCCAAAGCTTTTGTTCCCCCTGTGTGATCACCATGCCAGTGTGTGTTTATAATATATTTAATTTCGCTTGGTTTGAAACCTAGCTTATATATTGAATCAATAACAAGATGTAGAGTTTCCATATATCCCGGATCAATTAAAACAATTCCATCACCAGTATCAATAATATGAGTTGACGCGAGAAACGAACCTACAAAATATACGTCACCTACAATTTTGAACGGTTCTATTTTTCCTTCCCAGGCATTATCGAATTTTTTTCTCTCAAACATTATTTCATCCCTTTTATAAATATTCTTCAAATAATTTCTACAAGCATAATTGTTTCTTTACAGAGCTTAAAGCTTATTTCCGTTTCACTAGACACGACAGTTGAAAAAACCTTATCAAGATTGCTATTTTTTGCAATCAGCTTTAAAGTAACCTCAGAATTCCCTTTAAGGCCTTTTAATAACAGCGAAACACTTTCGTCCTCACTCTTATAATTTGAAATGAGAATTGCTCCTTTATCTCCATCTTTTGCGGCAGAAGCATATATTTGCTCACCCTCGCAACTTACGGCTATGCTTTCTCCCAGCTCATAGAGCTTACCGAAGGCAACAAATGAATACCACGGCGAGTCTACTGATTTATCGTTTTGATTCAAAAAACCGTTATACATTCCCATATGTGAAAAGCAGTAATACATTGCCTTGTCAACATAGTCAGTATTTTGAAGCATCGCGAGTACGGCGGCGTTAAAAGATGCTCCCTCAAGAGTATGCTTTGCAGCAAAGCCATGACCCTCAGAATGAATATTCCATTCGTTTAAGTGTGATTCGGTGTTATAAAAGCCATATTTATCAAGGGTTTCTCGAGTAAATTTTGCATGAGCCAGAACCTCCTGCACATCACCTGTGTATATGTGCCAAGAAAAAAAGTCAAGTGGACAGTTTTCATTTTTCACCATTTCAAGGAAATCCGTAAAATAAGGCACAAATTTTTCAAAGCCATCAGGTGTTACGTCTCGTGTTTCGGTATAAAAGCCACAGCTTCCGTAGCCGCCTACTAATATATCGGGGAATCTACTTTTTAAATACTTTGAGGATATGCGATACAGCTCAAAAAATTCCTCCTTTGTACCTCCCCACATGGATGGCCCAAAATCATTTCCTGGATTTTCTGGTTCATTCCAAATTTCCCAGTATTTAATACCAAATCTAAAGCCATTTGCCCAGCCTTCATTATAGTGCATAATAATATGTTCGCAAATTCTCGTCCACTTTTCAAAATCGGGAGGAATTTCGGTCGTATACTTTTTACTTCCCCATTCTATTGTTACGCCAAGTCTGTAATATACTTCGCAGCCACTGTCCACAATAGCCTTAATATATTCATCTGAATAATAAAAATCATAGTTATCAGGATTATTTTCGTCCGCAGAGGAATCATGGAAAATGTTCGTAACGTCAATAAAATGCGTTCCTCCGTAGCTGCCGCAGCAGTCGTGAAGCCTGCAATAAGGAATATGGGCTTCTTTAAAAAACTTGTCGACATACGTTTGATTTGGTCCCAGCAAAGGGGTGTATGGTGCACAACATACTCCGTGAAGAGGCTTTATTCCCCCGTTATTTTTGTGAAAATCAACACTGATTGTATTCAAGATTCTGGCCTCCCTATTTATTTAAAAACTCTGCAAGATATACGCCGACTTCCGATGTTTTTGCACAACCTCCCATATCTGGAGTAAGCACACTGCCGTCTGTCAGTGTGGCTTCAATGGCATCCATTACCCTTTTACCCCATGTATTTTCCCCCAGATGGTCAAGCATCTGGCTTGCCGACCAGATAGAAGCAAGAGGATTTGCGATTTGTCTGCCCGCAATATCTGGGGCAGAGCCGTGAATAGGTTCAAACATTGACGGATACCTTTTTTCAGGATTAATATTTGCACCTGCCGCAAGACCCATTCCGCCAGAAATTGCCGCACCTAGGTCTGTTAATATGTCGCCAAAAAGATTGGAAGTTACAACAACCTCGAATCTTTTTGGATCTTTTACAAAAAACATACTTGCCGCGTCAACTAAAAGAGAATCAGTTTTTACATTTGGGTATTCTCTGCTTACTTCGGCAAATATGGAATCCCAGAAAACCATTGAATAATTTAACGCATTACCTTTACTGATGCTTGTGAGCTTTTTATTTCCCCTTGCGGCAGCTTCATAGGCATACCTTATGATTCTCTCGGTTCCCTTTCTAGAAAAAACACCCGTCTGCAAAACAACCTCATTATCCTGCCCTCTATAAAGCCAGTCACCGGCACCCGCATACTCACCCTCACTGTTTTCACGGATAACAAGCATATCTATGTCCTCATGCTTTACATCCTTTAAGGGACAGGGCGCACCGTGCAAAAGTTTTACCGGTCTCAAATTCACATACTGGTCAAACTCATGACGAATAGTCAAAAGCAGGTCCCAAAGCGAAATATGGTCCGGTACGCCAGGATATCCAACTGCACCAAGATAAATCGCGTCAAATCCGCTTAGAATTGATATTCCATCACTCGGCATCATTCTGCCCGTTTTCAAGTAATACTCACAGCCCCACGGGAAATATGTAAACTCAAATTTGAAACCGCCGTCTAATTCAGCGACCCTTTTAAGCACCTTTACACCCTCTGCGATAACCTCGGGACCTATTCCGTCACCGGCAATAACAGCTATTTTATACTTATCCATTTTTTTCCTCCTTGATATCTACTATTTCAATTTCCTTAGGCACCGAAAGCCTTTTGATAATCGTACCTCCACAGTCCTCAAGCTCAATTTCAATGTTTCCGTATGGCGTCGGATATGCACCCTTCGCCCATGAAAGACCCGCAAGACATGGGTTAATTTCAACACGCCTACAGCCCGGTTCAACAGGTCTTATTCCTAGCACGTACTTTGAAAGAAACGGTGCAGGACCACTTGCCCAGCCATGACAAAGGCTCTTGCGAAACTGTTTGTAGCAGTATTCTCCGAAATCGCCGTGTATATCCTTTTCAGATGGCATGATAATTCTGTCTATGCCTACAGCGCCAAACGACTCCACATAATCAAAGGATTCCCAAAAGCTTGTAGCACCAAGCTTTATCATTCTGCCCCAATATTCCTTAATAATCTCAACGGCACCCTTTACGTCTCCTGCTTCTCCTTTTGCAATCAATGTATAATATCCCAAAAAAGCCGTGATGTTATTGATTTGATTTTTTTCTGAAATAAGGTCGTTGAACTTTCTTGTATCGCAGATTCCAGCTAGAGCCGCAAGTGCAGCGATTTGCTGATTCTCACAGACCAAATTCTTGCATTTAGTCTGTAGTAATACATTTACAGCGCATTGCTTAGAAAGAAAACTTTCACCTAGTATTTCACATATTTTTTCAGCAGCTTTAAGTGCCATTACAAGTATCGAAGAAAAACCTAGCTGCAAATCCTTACAATTCTTGGTCTCCCAATCTATAAAATAATCATCAAAATGGATGTTACCATCTTTATCGATATGACTAAGGATATTTTTCGTAATTTCAATCAAATAATCTCTATTTTGATTTAAATACTCATATCTTCCGTTTTGTATATACCAGTCATGCTGGATAATAAGCCACCAAAGTGTATAGCTCGGCAAGCCATTCATCCACTCATTAGAGGGTGTTGTATTCATGGAAAAATCAAGGGTCTTCTCCACTACATCATCATATCCGAAGGCACAGCAGATAGTGCTGATTTCAGGGTGCATATCCCCGACCCAAACAAGCCTGTCTCTTTTAACTCCGTCCCAGATATACTCCTGCATATTAAGATGAACAGTTCTTACCGCCGTATTCCAAATTGATGTAAGCATCTCATCACTGCATTTGAAAAAGCCTTTGATTTCTGCATTTCTTATTTTAGAAACCGCTTTGACACAGCTTATAAAAACATCTGTGCCAACAGCCTCTATTTTAATAAATCTAAAGCCTGTACGACCCACTTCATATGTACTGAGTAGCGATACATGGAAGGTCATATCCCTCATTCCATGGTCATTTACGGAATTTTTTAAACCAATATAGGAAAGTGATTCGGATACACTTTCGCCAAAAACAATTCTAAGTTGAGCGTCCTCGCTGGAAACCTCCTGAACCGTTACGATTGCACCACCACATATTTCCATATCGAAGTCAAGCAGTATATATCCGCCATCCCTTATACAGCATGTGTTTTTATAGTGTGCCGCCTGATGCGGAGTGTCCTCAAGCAGAACTCCACCGTTTTCTGTTTTGCAGCAGTCAACAATCCTCTTAGCGATTAAATATTCGGTTTTAATTTCACTGCATTTCACATTTTCTGTCATATAGCACTTCACTTTCTTATACAATCGGGAACGGTGTGAATGTAAGTCTGTTGTATATCGGGAGGGGAACAGCTGAGACTGCGTCCTCCAACTTTTCATCGAGCTCATTAATTTTATCTCTTTTTCCGTCAAGATACTCGGAAATCAAATCCCGTATATTTTCAAGTCTTGAAATCATTGAAGCATATCTTGCAGCATGAACCTCCCAGCCAAAGATTTTGCAGTATTTATTCCAAATCCCTTTATGAAGGCTCCACAGACTCTTGTACAGCGTAATTAGCTCCGTGATTTCCGTCACTGCATTCCTCAGTTTTTCTTTATCCCCTGCGCAATAAGGCTCACGCAAATAGAATAGTGGGCATTTTTTTTGCACAATTGAGAAAAGGAGCAACGAAAGCTGATGGAATTCATCAAAACCGCAGCTTTTTTGACTAAGCATATCCAAAGTCTCACCGTAAAGCTGAACAGCTCTACCGTAATCAAAACCTTTGCCTAAGGGACTCCAAAAAATATCTCCGTACAGAATCTCACGTCCCTGATTTTTGCGGTTCATTATATTGTCATATCTTGAAATCAGCAAAGAATACTCATAATCAAAACCTGTTACAAATTCCATTATAGTTTTAATATCGTCCTCTGTGCAGTCAAGCCCTTTATAGCAGTATTCCGAATATGCAGGAAGACCGGCAAGTGACATGAAAAGTGGACATTCCGCCCCGTCTCCCCCCCATACAGTTGCAAAGGTATCACGAATACCAAGATTTATGCACGCCTTCATTGCTGGAATAGTTGCATCAAGGCTTCTTTTTATAGACGGAAGAAAATTCAAAAAGGTATAGACACTGCCCGCAAATATAACCTTTCTGCCAAGCTCATTATGCTTTTTCAGCATAATATCATAGTGTTTTTCCTCAGTATTATCATATTCCCAGTAAGTAAGGTTTACATTCGGAATTTTTTCATTAATGTCCTCTGTAAACTCAACTTCATAATCGTTGTATTTACCCATCTTAGAATTTAAAACAAAGAACATGTCCGACCACATTGAAGGCTTGAAATTGTATTTTTCGCAAATTTCAATAATTCTGTTAAGATGCCGTAGGAAAATATCGCGGTACTCTACATAACCGTTCTTCATAAAATAAACGCCCTTGCCCATATTAAATGCTTCATCAAGGCCGACATTGATTTTTTCGGTGCGAAAAGTATTTCGCATAGTCCTCACCATATCATCAATGAGCTTATAAGTATCCTCACTATCACAAAGAAGTGTATCGTATGCATCGGTAACGGAAGCCGCCTCTCGCCATCTGAGATAATGCTGCATGTGAGCAAGTGTTTGAATGCAGGGAACCACCTCTATTCCGAGAGAATATGCGTAATCATCTATTTCGCAAAGCTCGGAAAGAGTATATCTGCCGCGCATATATCCGAACATAGAATACCCCTCCAACTCAAACATATCTTCCATATAAAAATACAAAGTGTTCATACCGAGAGCCGCCATATAAGCGAGGTATTTTTTTACATAGTCGATGCGAAGTGCAGCACCCGACGAAACGTCGAGCATTACTCCACATGTATCAAATGCTGGCATTTGTCTTACCTCAAAATCACTCTCTCCTTTTTGCATGTTGAGAGCCAGAAGCATAGCAGAGCGCGCCGCAAAAATTTTAGATTGTGCGCCGATTTTTGCTTCCCCGTTTTTTAAAGAAGCATACACACCGTCCTCTTCCACACGTGTAATACTAACATTTTCTTTAAAACCAATAATTTCAAATACTGTATTGGCTACAATCTTAAAATCATCTGCTGATATCATATAATTCCTACTCCTTCTCTATCTAATAACGACTACATCTTTTAACTCCGCTGAATATGTTCTGACTACCACCGTATCCCCTTTTCCTGGACTTTGCTGAGACGATACAATAGAACTGGGGCGAGCCGTATTAAAGGTCTTATTCTTCGTATCAAAAATCCAAACGTACGCCTTGTTAAACACGAAAGCAACCGGATATCCCTTACCGCCCGTTGAGCTATCAAGAAGATCTATAGACATAGAAGTATTCGAAAGCGCATTAACCGTACCATAGTAAAAATTCACCGGATAATTATCTCTCGACGCAAGCAGAACCATTTTCGGATTTACGGGATCATAATCATAATCCAACTCAATAGCCAAAAGCCGTGCATTACTACCTTCTTTATACCTGATGCCGTCGCCAATGCCTAAGGTAAAATTGCTACTACCGTCCGTGAATTTGGCAGCAAGCTTCGAGTCTGCTGGGATAAAATAGTTGTTAAAGGTGTTATTGTTGCAAATCGTAACTTTGTATGCCCTGTCTCCAAAGGAATCAAGCGAATTGGTAACCTTAGAGATAAAGCCGAATTTCGTACTATTCAATGAAACGGAAGTGCTGCTGGAGTTTTCCTTATATACCAGTATAGATGCGGCACCCGATTTATCAACATTATATGCAAGCAGCCTGTTGGACTCAATTAATGCGTCGTTCGCCCATGTCGAAAGCGAGCCTATGTAAAATCTCTCTTCTTCTGAGCGTACCGCATCAGCATCGTCAACAACAATAATCTTTGTATTTTTGTTAATGGTAAAGTGTGGAACGAAGTAACCTATTATTTTGTAATAAATTTTTGTTTCAGTATTGTATTCCTTAAAATTGTAGCGTTTAAGACAGTTTACGGAATCAACCGTGGAGTCAAATACACCCATCAAATTTTCGGTGTAGATTCTATTTATTTTGCCGTTCGAATCAAGACAGTATCTAATAACCTGTTCCCCAGCTGCAACAAAACTGTTATACATTACTTCGAAGGATGCTGGCTTCTCATCATTAACCAACACCTTCTTCGCAGTCTCAAGAGTTAAAAGCTCACCCATCTCGTTAAACAAACGTATTTTCATTGTATTGGCAATCTTTGAGGGCAACCCTACTCCTGTAGCATAAGCCAAAACTGCGGTTGTCGCTTTTGATTCGAACACGCAAGCGATAACACCGTCTTTGTTAATCACAAAGGTGTATTTGTCATTAAAATTCACTGAGTTTAGATTGTAGTTCTTAAAATAATCGGAAAAGCTATACTCCTTATCATCAATAAATACGATCTCATCACCTATACCCGTCAATGTCCCTGTGATACTGTCACCGAGAATGTTAATCTCTGTATATTTTTTATCCTGAGACTGATAGTATTCGATTACGGTACCTTTTTTAATTGAGTTAATATAAGCCTCTGAACCGTTTTGATACACTCTAACATTAGAATTATTTGAGAGATTTATGGAGCTGCCCGAAACAGCATCATACAAGTATTCCATGTAATCGTTCACGTTTCCCACATTCATAATACAGCCATCCATAACAATACAGACATCGTATTCGCCGTCGGAATCGTTATCAACCAAGGTTATGCCGCCCGTTGCCATGTTCGAAACAACGCCGGAAAGATCATCAAAGCAAGCCTTGCCGTTATAAATCATTGAGTGAAGCCCCTCAAGGGTGTAGCTTATATCTTTTCCATTTTTGCTATAACATGTAATCTTGCCGTCAGAAACACCTGTGACTTCAGCAGCCGGAATATAAACTATTGTGTTTCTTTTGCTCTCTTCGATAAATACAACTGTATCGCTTCCGCTTTCGTCCGAGTTGTAGCCAACGACACTTGCACCGAGGGTATATTTAAGGTTGCATTTATAGAAGCTGTCGCCGATTAAAAGACCATCCTTATATGTTATTGTGTTGTCGTAAAGGGAAGTGTTTTCGTCTCCGTTTATAATACCTTCGAAAGAACTCCAGCCATACAGCTGTTCGAGAATGCTACTTCTCTCAACATAATCGTTGATAATGTCACCGTTTATTAATACAAACCTTTCTGTCAGCCTCAAATTCGCTTCAAGAAAGCTGCGCATCAAAATATAAAAATCACCTATGGAAATGGAGTTAGCCGCTGAAGTAGAGATATTTTTTGCAAGCCCCTCTCTTGAAGCAATCATCACATATCCTAACGGATATCCGCCCTTATACATAGCTTCTTCCCCGTATCCGAGAGCCGTAACAAGAATTTTTGCCGCCTCAACATAGGTGATACTTTCGTCAGGATTAAAGTATTTTGCGGGTTCTGTAAGGCCAAGGGCAAGTGCGTACTCAAGTGCTTTGCCGTTCACAGAATTTGCCTTTACATCGGCAAAAAGCTGCTTCCCATCATTCGGTGTTAAATCAAATTTCAGTGCAGATGTAACACAGGTTATAAAATCTCCCCG
>Ga0066603_10001986_pt1 | contig 12648 bp, 10 predicted proteins | sample Higcelweek8metaG_FD_59482 | JGI IMG/M metagenome (GOLD analysis project Ga0066603, IMG submission 59482) | Freshwater pond sediment microbial communities from the University of Edinburgh, under environmental carbon perturbations - High... | ecosystem: Environmental > Aquatic > Freshwater > Pond...
ATGGACAATAAAGTGGAATCAGCTATGCTTGGATGGTATACTTCAAAGTAAGCCTATGCCGACAAAAATAGAAATATCCCATCGTACCGTTATATTTACTGTCGTATTTCTGTTGTCATTGTGGTTTTTCTATTCAATTATCGATATTCTTTTACTGCTATTTGTGTCATTTATTCTTATGACATCCTTACGGCCTATGGTTGAATGGCTGGAAAAGCGTCATTTTCCACGAGCAGTTTCAGTTCTTTTAACATATGCTGTATTTTTTGGGTTATTGGGAAGTACTTTATTTAGTATAATTCCCAATTTGATAGTTCAAATGACGAAGTTTTCCCAAGCGCTTCCCGGTGTATTGCCCCAAATTGTTCCAAATATGTCAATTGATGTTGCTTCAATTTCGCGGCAATTGGCCCCGATTGGGCAGAATTTACTAAAATTAACGGTTGGAATATTTTCTAATATCATTACTCTTGTTACGATTTTAGTATTTACATTTTATTTATCTTTAGAACGTAAAAAAGCAGAAGATCACATCAATACGTTATTCGGAAATACCTTTGGAACTTCTGTTATGGAACTTTTAACTTCTATCGAAAATAGATTAGGGTATTGGATTCAGGGGCAGTTTATACTGATGCTGACAATTGGAGTACTCACATATATTGGTTTGACAGTTCTTCGGATAGAATATGCATTACCGCTTGCTATTATTGCCGGCTTTTTGGAAATAGTTCCTACAATAGGTCCTATTTTATCTGCTATACCGGCAATATTGATTACGATTGCGGTTTCTCCGATTTTAGCCCTATCTGTTGCTGCGCTCTATTTTATAATTCAACAGCTTGAAAATAATTTAATTGTTCCCTTGGTTATGCGTTCAAGCGTAGGATTGTCACCTCTTATAAGTATTTTATGTCTTATGATCGGAGCACGAATTGCAGGTATTGGCGGTGCTGTACTTGCTGTTCCTATTTTTCTCGTCATTCAAGAAATAGTCCGTTGGTATTTACGGAAAAAATCATCAGAAGATTCATCTGTTGCTTGATGCGCCCGGATATCCCGTAAGCCGGATTCTGTGTTTCAAACACCCATTCATCTAGTGCCCGCAGTCTTCTTACCGCGTCCTGGTAAACAGGATATTCATGAATGCATTTTTTCGCGATAAAGTCGTCGGTTGCAGCGGGTGGGATTGTCAGCGTTTCACCCCGGATTCATGGCTCAAATGAGCTGTAGAATCAGGATCGTCTCTGTGACTCTCTCAACCTGTCGTTTCAGGTATCGTTTCCGTCGGCTTTTGCTTTCGGAACACCGTTTTGGGGAAAATCCCCAAACAGCGCCTTATAGGCGGTTCCCCTCGCATTCTGCTGTCCGGACTTTCCTCCGGAGTAAGCACAAGTGCTTATCCCGGCGAGTGCTTGGAATACCCGAGCGCGACAGAAGTATATCACGCTCCTATTGATAGTGCGATTGCACTCTGGTGTAATGGGTATATGATAGATGCCTCATCACTTATTGCGCCAATTACCAAAGCACAGCGGATTCTTCTTGAATCAATGGATGTTACCATGGCAGTTCATCAGGTTATGGACACATTAACGCAAGCGTTTGAAGATAAAGGAATTCCTGTTTCGCTTATGTATCTATTGCTTCATGATAGGGAGACGGAAAGTTTAAAGCGGGATTATTTTTCTCACACAAAAGCCTGTAGGGAAAAAATTGGTCATACAAAAATTCCATTACTTCCTGTTGATATTACACTTGTTGATACGCAAAATGCATGCGTCCGGTCTTTTATTACGGGGCAATCGGTTATTACAGGTGATTGGAAAGAGATTTTTTTTCCTATGCTGACAGCAGAAGAGGCAAAGTGGAATCAGGATGCACTATCAATTAAAAATGTTTGGATCACACCAGTTACATCACGGGAACGGCAATTCGGTGTTCTTATGTTTCATACAGAAGCATCATGGGAACAGATTGAGGAATATGAGCCATTATTTGAAGCGACTTCAGGGCTTGTTGCATTATCGCTTAAACATCTGAGGCTTCATGTCGGAACAGAAGAGACAAAAAAACGCCTGACCGATTCAAGCAGGAAAATTCAGGAATTGGATAGATTAAAAAATGAATTCGTAACAATCACATCTCATGAGCTTCGCACTCCGATGTCAGCAATCCGAGGATCACTATCAACAATTCTTGAAGGGTTTGCGGGGGATATTACTCCTGACGTCAGGGAATTTCTAACAGCCGCATACAATGAAAATGAACGATTACTCCGACTTGTGAATAATCTTTTGAATATTTCACGAATTGAATCCGGACGCTTTACGTTTACCATTGGTCAAGTTCATTTAGATCCGATGATACATGAGGTCGTTGAAAATCTTACAAGTGCCGCTCACGAGAAGCATATTACTATTCAATACGAGCGTGTATCAGGGCTTCCACCGGTATCTGCCGATGAAGATAAAGTAAAAGAGGTGCTAATAAATATAATAGGTAATGCAATTAAATATACGCATCAAGGAGGAGTAACTATCAGGGCAATGCAAAACGATGATATGATTGTCGTTTCAGTAGAGGATACCGGATCCGGTATTGCACCTCAGGATCAAATGCGGTTATTTAAAAAATATTCTCAGGTAAGCCGCGATTATAGTAGACCCTCAGGAGGAACAGGATTAGGGTTGTATATATGTAAATCAATAGTGGAAGGGCTAAAAGGAAATATCTGGCTTGACTCAACTGTAGGGAAAGGAAGTACGTTTTACTTCTCGTTGCCGATAGCGGGAGTCGATACGGTATAATACTTCTATGGCAAAAGTGTTGCTAATCATTGAAGATGATCCATTAATCGTAAAGATTTATTCAACCCGCCTAAAAGCAGACGGATATGATGTATATTCGGCTGAAAACGGGGAAGATGGAATAGTACTGATTCGGGAGAAAAAGCCGGATGTCATTGTACTTGACGTTATGATGCCAAGAGTAGATGGTTTTGGCGTTCTTGAGGCTATTGCGTCTCAGGAAGATACAAAAAATATTCCTGTTTTAGTGTATTCCAACCTTGCATCAGAGGAAGAAATTGCCCGTGCAAAGGCGATGGGTGCAAGGGAATTTGTTGTAAAAGCAGATATTTCGCCTACAGAAATGGTTACGAAGATTAAAGGGTATCTTACCGGTCCGGGGCAACCCGTACAGGCATAAAATAGGTGTAAAGTATGATTCTGCCCGAACAACTTCGACACGTAATTCTTACGTCAGGTTTTATTACCCCGTCGGATTTTGATGGAGCCGTTAAAACATCTCAGGAATTGGGAAAATCATTAACAGATATTCTTATTTATCGCGGTCTTATCAGTGAAGATGTTTTAGGTCAATTGATAGCTGAATATTACTCGGTTTCATATGTTAAGCTCTCCCATAAAATTATTCCACAGGATGTATTAAGTCTTATTCCGGAAGAAGCGGCAACGTCATTCCGAATGATTCCGTTTTCCAGAGAAGGGGATACCTTATATCTTGCCATGGAGGACCCATCAGATTTGGAAGGTAGAGAATTCGCCAAACGTAAAACTGGTTTGAAGCTTCAGATTTTTTTTGTAACTCCATCAGATTTAACCTCTGCGATAGGGCAATACAAGCGAAATATTAAAGAAATTTTTAAAACAATAATTGATGAAAATGCACAAAAAGCACCCACCACCCAGGACGTTGAAAAACTTGCCTCAGACGTCCCGGTAGTAAAAACACTTGATACGATTGTCGAGTATGCTTCAGCAGAAGGAACATCGGATATTCATTTTGAAGTGCTGGAATCAGAATTTCTTGTGCGGTTTAGGATAGATGGAATTCTTCATGACACTTTGACGCTTCCAAAATCAATACACCCGGCAATTATTGCCAGGATAAAGATATTATCAAAATTAAAAATTGATGAGCATCGGATTCCTCAGGATGGTCGGTTTAAATTTCAGATCAGGAACACATTTATTGCACTTCGTGTTTCAATTTTACCGGGATTTTATGGTGAAAATATTGTGCTTCGTATTCTTCCTGAATCAGCACGACCTTTGTCACTTGAGGAGTTAGGAGTAACAGGACATAGTCTTGAGTTGGTTAAAAACAATATCAAAAAACCTCACGGAATGATTTTAGTTACTGGTCCGACAGGATCAGGAAAAACAACAACGTTATATTCTGTTTTAAATATTCTCAATACAACATCGGTAAAAATTTGTACGGTTGAAGATCCGGTTGAATACGGAATAAGAAGGGTAAATCAGATTCAGGTAAATCCTCAGGCAGGATTGACTTTTTCTGCAGGGCTCAGGTCTCTTCTTCGGCATGATCCGGATATTATTATGGTTGGTGAAATTCGTGATCAGGAAACGGCAGAAATGGCAATCCATTCATCGCTTACTGGTCATCTTGTGCTATCAACACTACATACAAATGATGCAGCAGGAACGATACCCAGATTTTTAGATATGGGAGCGGAAGGATTTTTAGTTGCTACAACATTAAATCTTATTATTGCCCAGCGGTTGGTAAGGAAGATTTGTTCGTCCTGCATCGAACCGTACGAACCAAGTGAAGAAATTAAACAGTATCTTGCTAAAACTGTCCCCGATACATTGCAGCTGAAAAAATTTTATCGGGGAAAAGGGTGTCAGGAATGTAATTATAAAGGATACAAAGGCAGAATAGGAATTTATGAGGTGCTTGAGGTAAATGATGCAATACGTGACCTGATAATTAAACGTGTATCAGGTGAAGAAATTAATCGCCAGGCATTAAAGAATGGAATGGTATCTCTTTTAATTGATGGGATTAACAAAGCAAGCGGTGGCTCGACAACAATAGAAGAAGTATTGCGTGTCGTTCGGGAATAACAGGGACGAAGGGGAAAAGTATGCCGAATTTTAAATATAAAGCCCTCGATGACCAGAAAAAAATTATTGAAGGAATTCTTACGGCTTCATCACGGGATGAAGTAGCACAAATGCTTCGGAAAAAATCTATGACCCCCTTAACGGTACGTACTGCAGGGGAATCATCTTCAATTCATGGACGGGTTCCCCAAATAGATAAAATTACATTTTGCAGATATTTAGGAGTAATGCTTAAATCTGGTTTATCGTTGTCTGAAGGTTTGGAAGTACTGCAGAGCGAAACAAAACATCCGCTGATGAAACGAATATTGGGTGATATGCTCTATAGTCTTGAACAAGGTCAGCAGCTTTCTGAAATTTTTAGCAGATACCCAGATGTTTTTGAGCCGTATTTTTTAACGTTGACAAAGGCAGGGGAAATGAGCGGAAAACTTGCCGATGTATTTCATTTTCTTGAAATAGAAATGCGCTCGGAGTATAGATTAAATGCCAAAGTTAAGGGTGCGCTTATGTACCCGACAATCGTTTTATCTGCTTCAATCGGAATGGGATTTCTTATGTTTTTTTTGATTCTTCCGCAGATAGGAAAAGTATTTTTGAGTATGAAAATGCCTCTTCCAGCGATGACTAAATTTTTACTTGAAACCAGTATTTATTTGTCCAAGCAGATACTCTATGTTGGAGCGGGATTAATTCTATTTGGAATAGTGGTATTTATTTTGTTTAAAAAAGGAATAATACAAAAGGCGATTTCATACATCATACGTCCGATACCATTTGTTCGTGAGCTGATTAAAAAAATTGATATGGCACGGTTTAACAGGATATTTTCAACGCTTTTAAAAAGCGCAGTTCCGATCACTGATGCACTGGAAATTTCACTTCAATCATTATCATGGTATGAATTTTCTTCTCTTAAATCAAAATTACCCGATGAAATCCGTAAAGGGAAACAATTATCAACAGTTATCCGTGAACATCCGGTTTTTCCGTCGCTGATGGTACAAATGATTGCAGCAGGGGAAAAAACAGCAACACTGGATGAAACACTTCTTGATATGGCTATCTTTTATGAGGAAGAAGTCGATGAGGAGCTAAAAGGATTAACACAGATTTTAGAACCGATTATCATGTTGTTGGTTGGAGTTATAGTAGGCGCATTGATTTTGTCAGTTATTTCACCAATCTATTCGTTGGTTGGCAGCGTGCAGCAGGCGGCCGGCGGAAGATAGGGTAAGTTAGCGCTATTTTTATTAAGCTTCAATATTGCAATTTATTCTTCTTCCCATGATATGAATTCATATTCACCCTGTGTCGGGAAATATGGTGGAGGCTCAAAATATAAATTCGGATCATAGGTAATTGTCCGTGTGGTAAATCCCGATGTTGGTACGGTTCCCCAATTCCAGTATGATTTTTGGTTGCTGATCAAAGACCCATAAAGTGACAGTGAATTTCTTACCGCATTAGAGTACAGACTGCATGCGCTGTAATAATAATTATGGCGTATAACACGCCCTTTTTGTGCTAGTAATGCTCCGTTTATTTCAAATGCCGTTGGAATGTTCAATCCGAAATAAATATTATTTTGTGCAATGAGTCCAAGTGATGTATGACCGTCTTTTGCTATATACGTAATATTATTCGGAATCCAGATATTCATGTAATTTACATCCAGTGGGAAGCGTGCAGCAACAACAGTTGCCCTGCCATTTATTACACCTTCGACCCAAAGGTTGTCTTCTATAAAAATAATCGGCTTAGTGGCAAGCGAATATGTTCCGACATTGGTTTCTGTTGATATTTGCTGGTATAAATTCTCGCATCCGTTTTCACTGCTATATCCTCGTCTGTTGAGTGCAGAGGTTACTTTTCTGATTGTGACAGTTCCTGCTGAATTAAAAATCAGGTGGTATCCATATGCTCCGGATGCTCCAAGATAGACACCGTTTGTCTGAGAGGAATTTTTCATTGTAGAAAAATCAACTGCGATACCATTAAAGTCTATAATCGGAACGGGGAAAGTCCAAAGTTCTTTCGGGCCCCCAGTACCCCAGACACCATCCTTGACCGTTGGAACGGAACAACCAGTTTCTGTTCCACATGTATATGTTGATTTTGCGCTTTGGACTGTTGATCCATTCGTTCCATCCATTCTGATTCCACCATTTGATAAGATTTTCCCGTTTACTGTAATTCCTGTTCCGAACCAAACATTCGCATTATGCAAGAAAGCATATTTGGATAAAGCCGGAATGCCAAAACGTGCTTTTATTGTGCGCTTGATAGACGGTTCAGAGTTAAGCCACCCAACGGAAGTAATAGTTGTGATTGATGAACCGGATGCAGGCGGATCAATAGAAAGCGAAAAGGTACCTGAATCGTTTCCAAAGGCATCTGTAAATATATGTTCATATGGCCCAGCTTGTCCTGTTCCATCCTGAAAATCAGTTGGTGTGTGTGCGAGGTGCCACCGATAATATTCTATTCCCGCTTGGGATATCCCAAGCGCTTGTTCAAATTTTTCAGTTCTGGTTGCTGAAGAGTGAGTAACAGCTGCAACAAGAGCAAGTGCTCCGATGGCAGATGAAAAAACAATACCAAAAACCAACACGAGTATGGAAATGCTTGCAGCTTTTTTATAACCAGAAATGGATATAGGATTTTTTATCATAAATTATCTTTCATGCTTCTAATTTGTACGGATGCTGATGACTCGTATGGCTGGGACCCTGTATTTGGGGAAATATTCAGGCGGATATATACCCCAATAAGTCGGGTAGATAACAGTCTTTGGGACACTAGTAACGGGTTGGATGTTGTATCTGCAGGATAATCACCGTTGTAATATGTAAATATATTGTTACCATTTTGTTCGATATTAGACACTACAGTAGATACGATTTCAGTTGAAAGTTGGTATTCAACGGGAACATTTGAAGGTTGAACAATACCGCGCTTAAGTTCACTACCATCAAGAAAATATCGGACTCTGTCGGTCCGGCCGTCATTAGTTACATCGCTATAAAATATAAATTCATTATCCTGAGCCGATATGATTGGCCAACCGCCATGATCACCGGTGCGTGCTTCCCGGATTTCCCTGGTTAATCGTGTTAACGCTCCATGAATTTGATTAACGGATTGTTGTTCTTCCAAGGAGAAAGAAAAATTATTCAAATAATATCCGCTCAATGCTGATACTCCGACAACCAGACCTCCAAATAGGAAAGTGGCAATGATAATTTCAAGTAATGTAAATCCCTTTGTGTATCTACGATTCATATATTATGGTGCAGTATTTAATATAACGGTTTCCGATTGATTTTTTGTAATTTGCGCTGTTGTAGAAGCATCAGTATATCCAGGAAGCGATACGGATAAGGAATATGTTCCTGGTAATAATGCTCCGAAAAATGCTTGTCCGAAATCAGCAGCCCCTGTCGCACCTGTTGTTTGTGTATATGTCGTTCCAGAGGGCGTTGCGATGAGCATAGCTGATGCACTGGCGAGCAGATTACCTGTGGATGACTGTACGGCAACGAGATAAGACACATTTGTCCGCGGAATACAGGTTATTTTTGCCTGAATGGTAACACCCGGCACAAGGATGATCGGAATGGAAGGTATTGAGCCTGCAAGCATGTAATTGGATGCGGATAAATCTAGTGTATAGCTATCCGTTTCAAGACTTGAGAGACTAACAATTCCACCACCTGTATTGAGGACTTTTTCGTATTTATATACGGGATCATCCGATGTTGTGTATCCAATGACTTTTGCTCCTCTCAAAGTAAAAATTACATTAGCAATGGCAGGATATCCTGCCTCACGGGATCCATACGAGTACAAAGTAATAGTAGACAATCTATCAATGGAAAATGACCTGTTAGTTATTTGTCCTTCAAGCACGGTTGCATGTGGTTGGAGAGGATTTGCCACCTCAGTGCTGTCATATGTTCGGTCTTGTGAATAGCCGCTTTTTGTAGCGCTTATTTTATAACAGGTAGTACAAATTGGGGCGCCGGGTAAGACAACGAATCCCTGTGCATTTGTGAGGGTAGACATATGGATTTCAGGGGTAACGCTTGTATTGTCGATTTGCACCGTTGCATTTGGAACAGCACTTCCGCTTGCATTGATAACTTCAATCATAAGCGTGCCGCCACCTGCAATTGTTTCAATTCCACGCGGTACGATGTTTGAAACAAGGGTAACAGGTTGTCCGGATGAATATGCTCCAGTCCAGGTAACCTGGATACGCACACGTTTATAGTCAGTGTTAATCGTATCACTAGGAATTAATCCATCATATGGATCGTCAACATATTCAATAGATGTTCTGATGGTAAAAGGCAAGCTGTTTAGATTGACAATTTCTACTTGAGGTAAAGTCCCTTGAGGTATACCGCCGACTGTTCCTACTGATGCATAGGGAAGGTTTCTAATTGTCTCCATTTTAGATTGCGCAAGCGTCAAGGCAACAGATCGTACTCTGGATTGTCCTATATCGGTAATTACCTGTTGAAAAAGTTGAGAAATTGCAGCAAAGAAAATTAATAGGATTCCTGTGGCAACAACGGTTTCAATTAACGTAAAGGACTGTGTTTTTTTGTATAATTGCCAAAAATTTTGGGGCATTAGTATCATAGTAATGTGTTTGCCAAGTTGCCTGCAAGGATGAGCGTGTTACAATAAAGTGAGAATATGGATTTCCTGCCCGGACTTATTGTTCCCAATGTTCGATATTTTGGTCTTTCTATAGACCGTTCCAGTCTTCGTGCAGTTGAATTGGCGTCTCAAACACTTGTTCGAAGTTTTGCCGAGATTTCTATTGATGAAGACCTAGTTAAGGATGGGATACTCATACATCCCATGGAGTTTACAAAAGCATTACGTACCCTTTTCATCAACGGACATTTCACAACTCCCTATGTAAGTGTATGTTTTCCGGAAAGTTACGCCTATACCCGCGATCATACTGTGCCGGATATTTCAGCAGATGAAATTGATGAAGCAATTGCATGGAAAATCAAGGACTTATTTCCACTTCCGCAAGAGGATATTTATTATGATTGGAAACGGCTTGACGTCAAAGATGGTCAACTACACATAGGTGTCGTTGGTATTCAGAAAAAGATTTTGGACCCCCTGGTAGATGCAATAATTGCAGCAGGCCTTAAACCATTACGCTTTGAACCGGATGCCTCAGCTGTTGCTAGATTAATCGGATTTAAACCTAAACAGTATGGATTAATGACGGAAGTTAATAAGCGGAATGCATACGTAACTCTCGTTGAGGGGGAAAAATCGTTATTTACAACAGTAATATCATATCTTCAAACAGATACTCCAGTAACTTTTTTAGAAAATATTACGAATTCCCTTGATGATATTGCCAAATACTACACAGCAAAAGGCATGCTGGATACAAATAATGCTCAGGTTATTGTAACAGGTGAAATTGGATCAAAAGATTGGGCGGATTATATGTCAAAAAAAATTCCATACCCGATTAAAATATTATCTACACCGGTTGGAAACCCTTCATTTAACAAGGCATATGCATCAGCCTCAACCTTAATTGCCCCACCGAAAGATGATTTATCAATTAATTTAATGCCCAAGGATGTTCAGGCTATTTATGATGAATCGTGGAAGATAGGATATTTGCAGAAACTTGCTGTCAAAGTATTTGTTGCTGTTGTGTGTTTATTGCTATTTCCTGTTTTTGTATTACTTTCTGTGCTGTCTCAGAAGCAGGCGTTACTCACACAGGTCAATACGCTCACATCAGTTATTCGCTCTCAGGATTCATCTATAGGAAAAGTTACTGCATTAAATGGTCAGCTTGAATCTGTATTGGGGCTTGCACCGCTTAAAAAAACTCCTTCGGAAAAAATAATGAGCGTATCAACGCTTCATCCTGCTGGGATACGCATAACACAGCTTGAATATGATGACAGTAAGCAACTGTTTACTATTTCAGGTACTGCAAATGAGCGCAATGATTTATTGGAGTTTAGGAATAAGCTTGATTCATCGAAAGAATTTACAAAAATTGTATTACCATTGGGATTTCTGGAAACAGATGCGAATACTGATTTTTCCATGACATTTATAGGTTCAAAATAATATGAAACCAAGAATTTCAAAACCATCCCATACGCCTTTACACATGGTAGTAGCAAGTATAGGCGTCGTAGTTAGTGCAATCATAATTTTATTACCGATTATTGCATCACAGAAAAAATCTGTGGAATTATTACAGGGTCAGATTCAAGCATTGGAAAGCGATACTGCACTTATTGGTGTTTCAAAAGAAATTTTTAGCTCACAACAAAGGAAAATCGAAGTAATTGAAGATGCATTTCCCGATGAAGAAACAATTCCGACGTTTATAGGGCAATTTGAATCGGTTTTGAAAAAAAACACAAAAGAAAATAAATTTAAGATGACGGATGCACCGATTTCTGAAGCTGGAAGAAATTATTTACTCTTTACTGTGAATGGACAAGCGGAGTTTTCTGGGTTTATGAAATTGCTCACTGACATTGAACAATTGCCGTACTTGATTCATATTCAATTAATATCTTTGCGTACACCGGAAGGATTGGCAAAAACTGTCGATTTTTCCTTTAGTATGAAGCTTTATGTTAAAAACCCGTTTTCAATCAGATAAAACTGTAACAATCGCACTTGCCGCTTGGGTGGCTGTAGTGTTGTTATCTGTTGTGGTGGTTTCAATACTTATACCGGCAGTCTTACCCAATACAAGTCCGAAATCTTTATCCTCACCCAAGCCATTTATTGATACACAAAAAATTAACAAGGTGTATACGATTCTTGTCCCTAATTGACATAATCGTTACCCCTTGATACGCTAAAATTGAGCACGAGAAACGGTTGGTTTCCCGTTGCATACTGAGAGGAGGTGATTCTGATGTTCAGAATGAAGAAACACGGTATACACCGCGGTTTTACCCTCATCGAACTGTTGGTGGTAATCGGTATTATCGGTATTCTAGCTGCCGTCGTTTTGGTTGCAGTCAATCCAGCGCGGCAATTCGCATCTGCCCGTGATACTCAGCGGAAAGCTGATTTATACGGTTTGACCAACGCAATCTATCAGTATGCGACTGAGAATAACGGAAATCTGCCGGATGAAATCACAGCAACTCCGACAAATGTTGGAACTGGTACAAATCTTATTAATTTGGAACCGATTCTTTCACCCCGGTATATCGCAGCGATTCCTGTCGATCCGTCGACTGGAGACACTGTTGATACACAATATGTTATTTTCCGGGATGTTAACGGTCGCGTTGTAGCATCTGCTGCAAGCGAATTAAATCCGGGACAATATATTAGTGTCGTACGGTAAAATCGAATACATATTCGTAAGTATTACAAATTCCTCCCGTAAGGGAGGAATTTGCGTGAATGGGGTATATGGATTATATTTGCCCGAAGTTATTGGAATGGGATACACTGTGAGTAAGAGTATGAAAAATTCAAAAAATATCAGGCCTCTTCTGTTAGTTGGAGTATTATTTATTTCAATTGTCCTATTAATTATTCTAATGATAACAAGGATTGGAAATTCGTACGAACAACGCATCGATACACTTGAAAAACCGCAATCAAAGACAAATATGAACATTCGTACGGTAAAAATAGTACGGAAAGTGACTGTGCATGATGAAAACGGGCAAGGGTGTACTGAAATTACACCGGATGGTGTCGTCAG
>Ga0066603_10002005_pt1 | contig 12565 bp, 8 predicted proteins | sample Higcelweek8metaG_FD_59482 | JGI IMG/M metagenome (GOLD analysis project Ga0066603, IMG submission 59482) | Freshwater pond sediment microbial communities from the University of Edinburgh, under environmental carbon perturbations - High... | ecosystem: Environmental > Aquatic > Freshwater > Pond...
ACGCAAGATCTTGCGTCTCTACAACTTTCATGCTTCGTTGTGTCTGTCAGGGCATGGCTGTTATAAGAATACAAATTAATAACATGCTGTTAAAATAAATCACCATAATTTATTGATCTTAAGGTACTATATCTAATCAAGTCTCCATTAAAAGATGGACGATTTGATACTAAAAGGTTAAAAGTAGAATATGATGTTCAATCAATACATAAAGACCATTAAAAAATATGCTCGCAACCTGCTTTCGCATCTTATACCTTTTAGAGACAACTATTGTTCTAAATATCAAAAGTACAAAGATAAGAGCACAGGTGTTATAACATACATTCCAGACGAAGTACTTTTGAAACAATGGGCATCAAGCGAGTGGAGTGAATATCAAGCCTGGATTTTTCACAAAGAATTTATAACATTAAACCAGTGGAAAGTACTGAGAAACGACTCCTTGAAGCTTGTGAACCAACCATTCATCAGTATTATAACTCCTTCTTATAATACTGAGCCTGAGATGCTCAGGGAGTGTATTTATTCAGTTCAAATCCAAACATACCACAACTGGGAAATGTGTATTGCTGATGATGGCAGTACAGATGAAGCTACTATTGCAATGTTAAAACATATTGCCTCGGAAGATCCTAGAATCAAGGTATCCTTTTCAGAAGAGAACAGAGGTATATGTCATGCAACCAACCGCGCGTTAAGACTTGCCAAAGGTGAATATGTTGCATTTCTAGATCATGATGACCGTCTGGCTGTCAATGCTTTATCTTGTATCGTTCATGCAATCAATAGTAATCGATCAATTGATGTGATCTATTCAGATCGAGATATGCTGTCACTCAGGGGACTCAGGTTTATGCATCTTCTAAAACCAGACTGGTCTCCAGAGCTTTTATTCTCGACAAATTATATCTGTCACCTTCTGGTGTACAGAACCGCACTGATCCATAAAGTAGGAAACATTCACCATGAATTTGAAGGGTCTCAGGATTATGATCTGATTCTCCGTGTGATGGAGTTGAATCCTGTAGTACACCATATTCCAAAGGTTCTTTATCACTGGCGCCAGAACGAACAATCTGTATCCTTAAATCACGATGTAAAGGCTTATGCATATAAAGCAGGTGTGCTTGCATTAGAACATGCTTTAACAAGAAGGTCATTAAGAGGTGAGGTAAGTGAACTTTTAGATTTATGGAGAGGACATTATAGGGTCAAGCTGGAGCCCCCACCTGATGATACGGTCTGTGTGCTTGAGTTGGATAAAGAGTTACCCTCTGATGAATTTGTACACTGTATTTTAAAGCAAATGGAAAGTGCTAAAAAAGCATGTTATATTGTTTTTATTTCCAGAAACTTTTCTGCTGACACTTCACTGTCGGCAGTCCAGGAGATGACATCCTGGTTTCAAGTGGCTGGTGTTGGCTTGGTGACAGGCAAAATCGTTAATGGTCTGTCAAAAATTGTTCATGCTGGAATAATTCAGAGAAAGGCAGCCTCTCCTCTGTTCATTTTTGAAGGTGCTGATGAGTCAACTCCTGGATATATGGGGGTAACTCGTATTGTGCGTAATGTAAGTGCGCCTCACCCATACTGTTTTGCCATAAAAAAGTCTCTGTGGGATGCGATGGATGGTTTTGACCCTGTGTTTAAAGGGCCACATGCTCTCCTTGACCTGGCATTCAGAGCATCAAGAGCAGGGGAACGGACTGTCTATACACCGTTTGCAAAATTCATATTGGAGAGCCAGACCTTTGAGCAACCTTTATGGTTAGAGTCCGATGCAGTGTACTTTGCAAAAAAATGGGATGATTATCTTTCAAAAGGGGATCCTTATTATAATGAGCATTTGACTCTTAAGTTGACTGACATGGGGTTAAATGCAGATGTTGCTGAACTGGCTTTAAAAGGCCAATCAAATGGATAATTTCAGCACGATCTTTTTTTTAAATTGCCTACTAGGAGTTGGCATTGCCAGTTTGATATTTATTATTCCTGGTATTTCTATTCAGTATCTACTTGGAACAATTACAACAATCAGAAATTCTTCTGCACTGTTCTTTGCACCGATATTGGGAATGAGCATATATGGTCCTGTTTCATTAGTGTTTGTTTATCTTTTTGATTGCTCATTTCATAGCCTGATATTCGTCATATTGGGATTTAATATTGTCATACTCATTGTCATTAGAAGATATCATTGCATCTCTGATGAATATCTAAAACAAATTCCCTATATATATGTGTGTCTCTTCTTCTTCTGTGCTGCTTTTTTTGCAGTGTTAATAACCATTCATATATATCCGTTAATATCAGAAGACGCTCTGTTTATTAATGGAATGATATTTGATCATGCCAAATGTGCCATCATAGATGCCATTGGACGCGAAGGATTACAACCATCAAATCCATATTTTACCCCTTTTGGCAAAAGTCTTCCTCTAAACTATTATTATCAATGGTATTTTTTAGCATCACAACTCAAAATATTAGTAGGATTAAGCGGATGGCAGGCAGATATTGTCATGACATGGTTTACAGCCTTTGCTTCGGTATGCCTGATTATTGGGATAACGTTGCAGATATCAAAGCCCAGAGCTGGTATTTTTGCCATCATACTTCTTTTAACAAGCCCGATGTATTCAACTTTATGCTGGATATTTGGTACAAGATTTCAGAAGATTTTCTGCATAGCACCTTTACGTAATCTGGAACCTGTGTGGTTGCAGCTCTCCTGGGCACCACAGCATGTTTTTTCAGCTCTTTCCATAATACTCATACTGTTTTTATGTTCACGGATTTTAAGCAGATCAACTCCTGTTTTGAGCTATGGCGCAATAATAGGACTGTGTGTCGCATCATCGGCTGGCAGTTCCATATGGGTCGGTGGCATTGCGTTAGCCTTAACAGCACCAGTGATTATAGTAATTTTGGTATTGGCAAAAATACCAAAGGAGAGTATGTTCAGATTGATTAAAACATCTATTATTGCTCTTCCGTGGTGCTTTATATTTTTCTGGCCAATTTTATCATCTATTACAGGAGTGCCTTCAGGATCTCCTGAATCAAAGTTTCCAGTTGCATTAGCTCTGCTTTCTTCAACTAATTTAATCCAGAGGGGGACTTGGGTATCTAATGTTATTCATCTGATTATGTTCTGGCTGCAATTATTGCCATTAAGTTTAGGCGTTATGTTTATCGCAGGGCTACCCGCATTATTCATTAAAATATCAAAAAACAGGCAAGAACAATATCTCAGGCAACTAATGATAGGAGCCACCATAGGGTTTTTGTTAGTATCACAATTTTTTAAAAGTGTTGTTTTGAATAATGACTTGGGCTGGCGTGCAGTTATAGTGCCAGAACTGATACTTATAATCTGGGCGTCTGTCATGATGTCGGATCTAATCTATGCCAAAGATCCTGTTAAATATGAATGGAGGTTCAGTTCAATTCTGTTTCGCTGGCGGGGCTTCCTGTCAATTATAACCGCAATACTTTTAACTATTGGGCTTCTAAGTTTTATCTGCACATACCATTTTCCGATTCCTGCTGCTCAGGTAGATGAAAATACGTTAAATATCCGGCGAAGATTTCTTCTCCAAAAAGAGGCATGGGAAATTGTACGCAAACATGTCAAGATTGATGAAATTGTACAGTCAAACCCGGATGGCTATAAAGAAGTAACTCCATGGCCTGCCAATCTTCCCTTTGCACTCTTTGCTGATAGACGATCTGCATTTGCATCTCCAGAATTTGTATATGCTTATGCCCACAATTTCGATGATGGTTTAAGAAACAGCAGATATAAGCTTATACAAAATATTTTTTCACAACACCCAGATATTGAATCTATTCATAAAATAAGAGAGGAGTTGAACATTAAAGCCCTTTTGATAGATCAGTTCGACGATGTATGGAACAGCACCCAGATTGAAGATTCAGGGATCTATAGAAAAATATATTCAGATAAAAATTTTAAAATTTATATTGCAAATGAGTGAACACAGTAGAGGATCAATAAATATGAAACTGAAAAAAATGCCCTATGATTTAGTTATAGTAATGCCAGTATATAATGAGGAAGAGTGTATTGTTAATGTTATCCAGTCATGGCTTGATATATTGTCACACATTGACATTCGATTTCAAATTCTTTTACTAAATGATGGTTCAACCGATAGTACAGCCCAAGTATTAACAGTGTTTAACAAAGATCCACATATTAATATTATTAACAAACACAACAGTGGACATGGGCCAACCATACTCATGGGATATCGAATGGCGCTGGATATGTCTGACTGGATTTTTCAGTGTGACAGTGATGATGAAATGAAAGCAGAGCATTTTCCAGATTTATGGCAAAAGCGCATGAATTATGATGTGTTGTTTGGTATCAGGCACAATAGAAGCCAGAGTAGTGGTAGAAAAATGATCAGCATGGTCTCCAGACTAACTGTCAAACACCTTTTTGGTAAAGGGATTTCCGATGTGAATGTCCCCTACAGGTTAATTAGCAACCATGTGATGAAAAAGATCATTGCACATATTTCTGACAATACTTTTGCCCCCAATCTCATCATCTCTGGCCTGATAGCAATGTATAAATACAGGATTTATGAGATATTAGTTCCACATGAGAGTCGAAAGACCGGTAAAGAGTCTTTGGTGCAACTGAAGTTATGGAAAATGACTCTAAAATCATTTAAGCAGACAATTACTGCACGATACAACTGTTCTGTTTAATAGGTAGGGGGGAACTCTCTATTAATACATTGATAAGCAATATAGATTTTCAGATAAGTCTTTTTATCCAGCCAGAGCTAAAGCTCTATGCTAATTTTTACCCAAGCCACCCTCTTAAGGGGGCTTCCTTTATGAGTTAGCCGAGGGCTTCAGCCCCACTGCGGTATAGTTCCAGAAAATATTTTCTGCCCATTTACTTATCTGGAAAACTATAGAAACTACAACGACAGTTTACTTCTCCTTGATGCTGTAGGGTGCAGCTGATAAGAGTCAGAATTTATGAAAGGAGTTCTTTTGAACGAAAATTATATGGAACAATTCAAAGGGCTGGAGGCTGGCCCTTTGGTTCAGTTTATAAAATATGGAATTGCGGGTGGTATTGCCACTTTTGTACATATAATTATTTTCCATCTTGTTGCATGGAAAATTTTCCCGTCATTGCAGCAAAATGACTTTGTTATTCTCCTTTCCGGTCTGCCTATTAAAGAAGTTGATGTAGCAACCCGCGCACTCAATTCCATGCTTTCAAATGTAGCTGCATTCCTCTGTTCCAATATGGTTGCATACATTATTAACATCTACTGGGTATTCAAACCGGGCAGGCATAATAAAATTATTGAAATAGTCCTGTTTTATCTTGTATCAGGAGTAAGCATGATGATTGGTACAAGCATGATGGGCTTTCTGATCAGGTATTACAGCATGCAGACAACATATGCTTTTACAGTTAATCTTGTCTCTGCTGTTATGATAAATTACGGTATGAGAAAATTTTATATCTTTAAAGGCTGACAAAAAAGAGAGGTTCATGGCCATCTATTAAAATGCCCCCCTGTGTCAGGATAGATGGCTTAATTTCTGGTAATGCATGAAAAAAAGACGCTTCATTGAATAGTCCCTACCACAGTTACTTAATGACTAATGCTCTGATACAGTATTGCCCCTTATTTTTTCCTGGATCAATCCTGAAAAGACCATTCAGGCCGCTATCATATAGTTTTTTGTAGATTGTATTACGCCCCTTATTGATTGGAAATGAGATACTTTTGGATTCAGAAAAAAAAGGTTCATCCTCTGTCTGATAAAAGAGCTGCATAATACCCCCTTCAGTAACATCCATATCAATTTTTATTGCCACACTCTCTCTACCAGCCACTGAATCAACTTTTTCTATCTCAATAAAGGGATCCTCGCCCGAAGAGTTTATCACCAGAACACTCTCTTTCACATCAATACTCTGAATATCCTTACTCTTACCGCAGATCATGGTGTTGATTCCGCTGCCACTGATATCAAGCAGAGAGGCTCTTTTTTCATCAAGCAGAAGCTTCAGATCCTGATAATGTAATAGATCTTCAATACTTAACGGCTGAAGGAATCTATACAATAACAGCCGTTCTGCAATCTCAAATATCACAATATCTGGTTCAGATTTTTTGACCATTTCAACAATGGAGAAATCTGTCTTGTCAATCTCAGCATTGGAAATGTATGTCACCTCTTGAAAAGCGCGGTTAAAGAACTTCGCAATAGCATTGCAGAATGAATCTCTGAACAGCAACAAATGATAACCATTATCTGCTCTCCAGTTGGTAACTTTTACATATTCAAAAGTCTCCAGATTGTTATCATGGTTACTGTTCTGAGGCAGACCCAGGTCTGTTCTCAAATCATGAAACTTGAGATTTTCAAGCGGTTGAGAGAAAGCTATATCAGAATAAAAATCATCCACCCGACGCAAGTTTGCCATTTGACTCAAATCATACCCATTCTGATTCAGATCAATGGAATAATCCACCATCTCAGGGATAATGATATCGCTGAAACTGATACCATCGTCTCTGCCCGGGATTACTGAAACAGCATCCATGATAGCCCTGTATCCGATATATGCTCCAAGATCTGACCAGTGGCTGTCAGTTTTATAGTAGAGCAGGTCACCGTACTGCCTCTTTGACTCTGTCAACACTCTTTTCAGATCAACAAAGTGGATATCAGAGTGGCTTAACCTTGCTACAACCTGATCATACACATTATGACCGCTCATGCTTTTTCTGAATCTTGATGGCAGATATTCAGGATAGATGGAGTGTTTGTTGGGGGCAATGACAAAGAGAAAAGCAACGCCCTCTCTATTGAGATATGACTGGATATTTTCTAAGGAGTCCATAAAGGCAGTCAACTTGACTTCATTAAAATACTCAATATTCATGGACTGTTTTAAAACATTCTCAAAAGCATCACCCAGAAACAGATAACCATTTTTACCTGCTACAACCTTATGGATCTCCATACTTTTTCCAAACAGGTCATACTCAAGTCTGGCACATAAAGAAATCAGATCACTTCTAAGTCCGAAATTGTCTTTGAACCAGGTGTCAATACTGTTAGGTAGCGCTTTCAATGACCGCCAGTCAAATGGCCTTTCAATCTCAAACTGGACTCTGTCACGCTTTTCCTGTTTGCGGAACTGCTCATCGTCTATCAGACGCACGCCTGAAATCTGAACAAGCACTGGGATAAAGAGTGCAACTGAAATCAGCAACGCAAATATAAATTTCATCTTATGGCAAGAACTGTTTTCCAAAGTACCTTTTGTAATTTAATCTGTACTAGAATTTAAAATAGATAAAAGGGTTATAGGCCCCTGAGGAGAGAGTGATGACTGAAAGTAAAAATAAAATTGAGATATACATATATCCTGCAACGTGACAGAACTGAAGCAGTGTATTGAAACCGACACCCACTGCGTAGTGGAGTTTGCTGCTGCAACAGGTATTCATTGAACAGTTTACTCTGTACAATGAATTGAATATACTCCTAATGCTATTCATGATGGGCATGGAGGCAATTATGGCTGTTATGAAGGTCAGTGTAAACAAAAGATCACAGTAAAGTGCAAATTCATAGAGATTATCTACTGTTGGCGAACTGAAGCCAGCCATGATCTTAAGATAGGTTAAAGCCTGCGTAAGGGTCTCCGCTCTGAACAGTACCCACCCCGCCATTACTATCACAATGACATAAATGTGTCTTAAGATTACATGGAGTCGTGTAAGAATTCTATTCACTCCCATACGTTCCATTACAAGGAAACAACCATAATAGCCCCCCCAGAGAACAAAATTCCAGCTTGCCCCATGCCACAATCCGCATAAAAAAAATACTGTCATAATGTTGAAATATGTCCGATACTTGCCCCTCTTGTTTCCCCCAAGCGGGATGTAGAGATAATCTTTAAACCATGTGGAGAGAGAGATGTGCCATCTGCGCCAGAACTCCTGAATCGAATCTGCAACGTAAGGGTAATTGAAATTCTCCATAAACCGGAACCCGAACATACGGCCAAGTCCTATCGCCATATCAGAATAGCCCGAAAAATCAAAATATATCTGGAGTGTATAGCACAAACAGCCAAGCCAGGCAAAGGCAGTGCCAAGCTGATATGATGGTAGAGAAAACGCTGCATCAGCAACCTGTGCCACAGTATCGGCAATGAGTACTTTTTTGGCAAGCCCGACAACAAATCTAAAAACACCCTCTGAGAAATAGGAGCAGCTCATTTTGTGGCTGCGAAGTTGAGTTTGAATGTCACTGTATCTGACAATGGGACCTGCGAGCAGTTGAGGAAAAAATGAGACATAACAGGAAAAATCAACAAGATTGTGTGTAGCTTTTACCTCTCTTCTGTAAACATCAATGGTATAACTCATTGCTCCAAATGTGTAAAAGCTAAGACCAATAGGTAATAATATCTCTTTAGATTGGATAGATGAAGCACTCTCAGGGTTGAGTAAATGTATCAGAAGATTAAAGTTATCCATAAAAAAACCTGCATATTTAAAATACCCCAGAAGCAGAAGGTTGGCTGCAACAGATAGAATCAGACCTGTCAGTGCACAGTTCCCCTCTTTATCAAGGTGAGCTTCAATGTAAAGGGCGGAGATATAGTTAATCACAATGGTGGTGAGCATAATCCATATAAGATAAGCCTCTCCCCAGAAATAGAAGATAAGACTTACTGTCATCAGAAATAAGTTTTGTAATCTTTGAGGCACAATAAGATAGATTATCAGCACTGCTGGAAAAAACAGAAACAGAAATGTTATGGAACTGAAAACCATGTAATTCCTCCTGAACTTGTCTTTCGGGAAATGGGTGCTTTTGTTACATCCCGCAAGTTGCCCTGGGAGAGGCAATTGCTCAATATCAGACAGATCCCATATTTTTTCTTTATTAAAGAGCACTTTTGATATATCTTTGATCACTAAAAATCAAGTCTATCCTGAGTTTTTCTGTTAAAAAATCAGAAAATCCCTGATATATTGCATCTTTATTGAGAAGTTTAATCAAAAAGATGGTTCAGCAGGATAAAGAAAATTATCAATCATACAAAAAGCATACAACGGAGGTGGTGCATTCCTCCGCTACCCTAAATGGATAGCGGTTTCCTGCACCTGAATTTATGAATATTATTATCATCGGAGCAGGCCCATGCGGCCTTGGTGCAGCGTGGCGCTTGAACGAACTTGGACACCACAACTGGTCTCTTTATGAAAAGAGCAGCCACCCTGGAGGTCTATCAGCCTCATTTAAAGACAGTGAGGATTTCTGGTGGGATATAGGAGGCCATGTGCTCTTCAGCCACTATCCATATTTTGACCGTGTCATGGACACTGTTATGGATAAAGAGTCAGAGTGGCTATACCATGACAGGAGTGCATGGGTCTGGATGGAAAACCGCTTTATACCCTACCCCATTCAGAATAATATCCACAGGCTCCCCAAAGAGGTGTTCAGCGAATGCCTTCATGGGCTGCTTGATATTCAAAACGGCACATCAGAGCTGAAACACTTTGGAGAGTGGATTGATGCCGGATTTGGCCAAGGTCTTGCCCGACACTTCCTGAGACCTTACAACTACAAAGTATGGGCATATCCTGTGGAGGAGCTGAGCCACAACTGGGTTGGGGAACGGGTGGCCAAGGTGGACATCAAACGGATTATTGATAACCACATCTTTGACAGAGATGACATTGGATGGGGGCCAAATTCAAGGTTCAGGTTTCCCAAGTTCAGAGGAACCGGTGCAATCTGGGAAAAAGTTGCAGCACACCTGCCACAGGATAAGATCCATCTGAACAGAAAACTCAGCAGAGTCAATATCAAAGACAAAACAGTTGAATTTAAAGATGGCACAATCCAAAGTTATGATCTTCTCATCAGTACCATTCCAGCTACAGATCTTGGCTCTCTCTCTTATTTTAATACAGCTTCAAAAGCTGACACAGAACTCTTTTCAGAGATAGCTGCCAGAGCATCTTCAGACTTGAGATACTCATCAACCCATGTTGCAGGTCTTGCCTTAAAAGGAAATCCGCCACAGCACCTTACTGATAAATGCTGGATCTATTTTCCTGAAAATGACAACCCGTTTTACAGAGTTACAGTATTCAGCAACTACTCTCCAAATAATGTGCCAGATATAAAAACATCATGGTCATTGATGTGTGAGGTGAGTGAAAGCCCAATGAAACCTCTCAACCATAGCAGCATAATGGAAGAGGTGATACAAGGGGCAATCAATACAAAACTGATTCAGGATAGAAGCCAGATTATCCATACCTGGTATAAGAGGGTAGAAAAGGGTTATCCAACTCCAGCCATAGCGAGGAACAGAGCTCTCTTCCCAATGCTTGAAGAGTTTAAAAAACATGGTATCTGTTCCAGAGGAAGATTTGGTGCATGGAGATACGAGGTGGGAAATATGGATCACTCCTTCATGCAGGGGGTTGAGGCCGCAGGTTACGCCCTTTATCAGGCAGAAGAGCTTACACTTTGGTACCCGGAAGTTGTAAACTCTCCGCATCCATCAAAAAAGCACTGACACTTTAAAGAAAAACTTTTTTAAAAGGGTTTGATAACTCTTGAAAAATTATCAAATCTTTACCAAACTCAATTTAGAGTGTAGTACCTTGGCAATCTCTGTCTTTTTTCGTATACTCCTTCCAAATTACTCTCAATCATCGGGGCAGTTGAAGCAGTTGTACGTAGATTTAAGGTTGCCAGGGTATTAGTTATTTTGGGTTAAAGAGAAAAATCTAGAAAAAATGCGCATCAATACCATACATAATATACCATTACAATAATGATCTAAAACAGACCCTTTATTGCATTATGATCCTTTAATATTGATATAAGCCTGTGCACAATTTTTTTAATGGTCATCAATAGCCCATTATTATGAATGCTCTTAATAGTCTTTAAAAAAAAATTTTCACTCTTCACAAAACTATCTTGAGAAGCATTTTCTGGAACATCCTGATGATAGGAGCCATTATGATGAGATGTAGTGTTAGAGATATTATTACCATTGCGGCACTGCACCATCAGCTCTTCAAGCATCTCTCTGGCATGGAAATGGCCATCCTCAATACGACGGCCATAGGCTTCAGGGCAGTTGAAGAGTTCATCAAGAGCAAATTTTCCAAAAAGAGAGACCTCATCCCACAAATATTCGCGATATCCCATAATGTTACGGAAAGGATCTTTGAAGAGTTTAAAAATTTCATCATCCTGCCTCTTTCTCATGGATTGAACATAAGCTCTTTTTTCAGTCAGAACCTTAAAGTGACTGAATAGATCATCTAAAGCTGCAAGATGAATACATGCCTCCTCATAATTGTCAGGCATACCTCTGATGGCTTTTTTTGAATCTTCCCCACATGCTTTCCCCACCCCATCAGAGCCATTAGCTGGTATCCCTTTATTAAGAGCATCTGCAAGGCACTTATGGTTGCCATCATCCTCAGACTCCTCATTCCAGAAATAGAATGAGTTCTTATTTACCCCCATAAACAGAAGGGCTCTTTTGACTGCAAATATCAGGGCAAGTGGAAGAATCCGGTTTAAATTTTCATCACTGTAATTTTTGATCAGTGTCATCATGGCATTTCTGTGCATCAGGTATCTTTTTTTTGACTCTTTTTTTGTATCAAGAGTCCCGTGTCCTTTATGATAGACAACCGAATTTGTTGCCATCACAACCTGATACCCCATTACCCAGAGGCGCCATCCCAGATCCACATCCTCAAAAATGGCAAAATAGTCTCCATCAAAACAGCCAGCTTCAATAAAAATATCTCTGTAAACAAACATGGCCCCTCCACAGGGGAATAGAATCTTCTCACCATTGTCAATTTTTTCCACATGGAGCTGATCTGCAAAACCAAGGTACTGGAGAGTCCCTCCACAGAAATCAATATTTTCTCCTCTCCAATCCATGATTTTTGATGAGGCACAGACAATATTTTCGCTTCTGTTGAGCATGGAGATACCATTTCTTACCCAGCCTGGATCTACTCTCATATCATTATTCAAAAAAGCAAGGATATCACCGGTAGCCTCTCTTGAAGCAGCTTCATGAGGTCTTGCAAACCCTGTATTACAGCTGCTTTTTATTATCTTTGCATTGGGATAACTCTTATTTACAATCTCAAGAGAGTTGTCCTTTGAACCATTATCAAACACAATCAACTCAATCTGAGATTCTGGATAATCAAGCTGTTTAAGAGAGGTGAGATTTTCTTCTAAATGGTGGGCTCCATTATAATTTACTATGATGATTGAAACTTTATCCAAAACCATTGCTCCTTTTCAAATTAATCTCTGGATGAAAGAGGGGGGGTGAACGTTCTGTGCCAACATAGATGGCAGGCTGTCTGCTGATTTAAATTTAAATTACTATATTATAACAGCCATGCCCTGACAGAGCACAACGAAGCATGAAAGTTGTAGAGACGCAAGATCTTGCGTC
>Ga0066603_10002009_pt1 | contig 12549 bp, 6 predicted proteins | sample Higcelweek8metaG_FD_59482 | JGI IMG/M metagenome (GOLD analysis project Ga0066603, IMG submission 59482) | Freshwater pond sediment microbial communities from the University of Edinburgh, under environmental carbon perturbations - High... | ecosystem: Environmental > Aquatic > Freshwater > Pond...
ATCACCGCCACAATCAAAGAGATGAAAGTCTCTCTGAAAACAAGCCTTTACCGAGACTTTCATATAAAACTCTAAAAAAAATCCACCCCCTTAACAGAGGGTGGATTTTTTTAAGTATCTAATGGCTGGATGAGTTCAAATTACAGCACATTTACTCAACCCACCACCATTCAGAGCTATTCTTAGAAGCCGAAGTTTGAAAGAGTTACGTCAATCACAGCAGCTAACTCAATCATGATGTCATCGGCAGCAGTAAAGTCACCATCTTTGTTCACATCAATAAACACATAGGTGCTACCACCATTAGTACCGATAGCCACACCACGATCCACAGCGCCGGACAGAAAGAAATCTGCCTGAGTCAGAGTGGTGCCATCAACAACAGAATTGGCAAGTGCACCCTTGCTGGCAAGTGCTGAAGATTGTGTACCAGTAAAACCAAATGCACCAAGATCAATTATGTCAAGTGCTCCAGCACCGGCAGCTGTACCAAAGTTGGTGATAACATCGTGCCCATCAGCCTTGGCGTTCAGAAGAGAGTCACCAGCAGCAACGATCAGAGTATCAACAGAGGCAAACGTTATATCAAGAGTTATAGCATCCGCACCAGCGTCAGCATTGATTGTGTCTCCCTGATTTGTGCCAGTGTAGTCATCATTCCCTGTACCACCAAGAAACTCTACAGCCTGAACAGAGTTGGAAGCATCAACGTCCAGAGCACCGGTCATTGTGTGGGCATCAATTTTAGTCACTGTAGTTGCTGCAAGACCAGAAAGATCAAGTGCTGCATTACCGCTAACATTAATAGTTGTAACAGCATCTCCATCCATAGCAGTAATTATATGTTCATAATCTGTAACCTTTTTGTCAGAGTCGATATTACTGATACTTGAGACAATATTGAAGGTCTCGATACCATCAGCGACAAAAGATGTTACTGTTATTTCTCCATCATCTGTGGAGTTAGCCTTACTATCATCACCGTTCAGGGTCAGAGAGACAGTATCTGTGAGAGCTGTATCATCTTTAAGGTCATAGGTCAGGTTCTTACCAAGATTCAGGTCAGCTCGGTAGGAGTTGACAGTAAGAGTGGTACCAGCAGCAGCATCAAGGATATCGGAAGCGCCAGTCAGAGCTGCACCGACAGTGACAGAAGTCAGCGTTGTCAGATTGCTCATTGTATATTTGCCAGTTCCACCACCAATCTCAAGGTTCTCAAAACTGAGGTAGGTGGCTTTGGCATTGGCATCAAGCCAGGCACCGTTGGTTATTGCCAGAGTATCAGTGTCAGCACCAGCACCGCCATCAACAAGCGCACCTTTTGCAGATGCAGCTCCCAACATAAATGTGTCGCTGCCTCCGGCAAGGGCGACCTTGGCAGTTGCATCAAGCGCAGCAGTATATTCGATAAAATCGCTGCCAGCTCCGGTATTGACAGTGACGGCAGTAGCGTCAACTTCAGCAGCCACCCCACCGCTGTTATCTGTAGCTGTCAAAGTTTTAAGAGCAGCAAGGGTAGTATTATTCAAAGCAACAGAACCGGTACCTGTCACAGTAAGAGTGGTTATAGAGGCATCTCCGTCACTCAACTCAATGCTGTTGGTGCCAGTGGCAGCAATAGTTGCACTGGTTGCAACATCGGCACCTTTAGTGTCAAGAATCTCTACGTTGGAGTTGGTAGACATTATATTCAATACTGTTGCCTTTGAAGCAGCAGTAGCACCCAGATCAACCAGAACCTGCGTGGGTGTGGTAAAATTTCCAACGGTGTCAAAGGTCAGGGCCAGTGTAGTGGCAGTTGAATCATCAAAACCAATATTCTGAGTCTGGTTCTTGACAGATAGGGTTGAAATTGTACCAAGTTCTGTCACAGTACCAACAGTAGTGCTGCCAGCAACATTCACGCTGGTCACACCAGTAGCGTTAGAAAGATCCAGCCCTGCAGTTTTATTGGCAAAACGGACATTGATGGTTTCTATGCTGGTGAGTGCAGTTGCAACAGCGACTGTTTCTGCCAGAGTCACATTCAGAGTGTCAGTACCCCCACCGCCATTCAGATTATCGACATTCTGGAGAGTATTGGTAAGCACAGCTGTGAGCATTTTTGCAGGAGCATCAAAAGTATCATCTTTATCGGTACCTGTAAAAGCAGCACCACTATCCTCATTGGTAGTGAGTTCAAAGGTTGTGCCCACTGAACCTTCACCGTCAAGCAGAGTAGCCTCTTTTGTCAAAGTTTTACCGTCAACAGTGGCGTCAACACTGAAGGACTCTGCAAGCTCTGTGATTCCATCATTGTCAGCAGTTACTGTAAAGGTGGCTGTAGTTGCACCCGCAAGAATAGTAACAGTTGTGGGATTGAAAGCACCACTACTGAAATCGTTCAGGTTAGTATCGTTCGTGCCCTGATCATCAGCGGCTGAATCGCCAGGATTGAGCTGGAAAGTAACTGTAGTGTCCTCAGTCACTGCTTCAGAAGCAGTAACCGTGAAGGTCAGAGTATCGCCTTCCACAACCTCATCAGCAGAGGAGGTCAGAGTGTAGCTGGAGGAAGTGCCATCGCCTACAGTCACTGCTCCACCTGTTGTCTCTCCATCTGCAATGCCCAACACATCTGCTACAAAGTCAGTAAAAGTATACAGTGTTCCAGGGACACCAGCTGTGTCTGTAAGATCAAAACTGAATGTATCTGCACCACGAATATTGAGAATAGTACCATTACTCAACACAATCTGTGCCTCGTCATCGGTAACTACGCTTGATGTTATCTCAAGTCCATTTGCAAGCTGAATTGTATTGTTTCCTTCGCTGTCGATTATCGTGACAGTACCAACATTTGAAGTTAAAAATACAGGGGAGACATAGTATGTTGTATCTTCATCAACATCGTTTCCCACATACCTTTCTCCTGACTGGACTGCAGTCCATACATCTTTTACATATTGTGTCATTTGTCAAATCTCCTCATAAATACATATTCCATAAAAAGTAAATTTGGTATCTTGTTTTTAATGCCATCAGTCAGACAGTAATACAAATGGCTCTCCAAACTACTTTTCTGGAATACTATTAGGTTCTGATATCAAATAATAACCATTTTTTTTAAAACAGGCATTCTTCATATTGCTAATGAAGTGATCTGCATTTTTCAACTAACAATTTTCAAGTAACTCAGTACATTTCAAAAAATCTGATCTCAGATACAGTTCAACAGATAAAAATGGGAATTCACTTGAAAAAAGGAAAATAGCCAGCAAATGAAGAATGCTGGAGCTATATGAAACCGTTAGCAGAGCAAAGAGTCAGCACCACGATTTCATATAGAATTCAATCACACAACCTGCAGGTCAACAGAGCCCAGAGTCTCGTCTACAACACCAATCAAGGTCAGAGTATAGCCGTCTCCATTGGCATCAGCGTCAAATACTATATCAGTAAGGTCGTTGATGCTGCTCTGGCTCAGTTCAACTTCTCCAGCAAATGTAAGGTCAGTAACTGTACCGGTGCTGACATCATCAAAACGGAGAATATCTTCACCAGGAGTATAGTTAATTGTCAGATCAGCAGTTTCCAGGGAGAGTACATCTCCTGTGCTGCTGTCAATTTCATAAACAAATATTTCAGCTACACCATCTACACCACCAGCAGAGCCGTCAACTGCGGTTGCAGCGTCAATCTCAATAACAGTATATCCTGTATCATCTGTTGAGGTGTCATTGACTACAATATCAACAGTTGCTTCAGTATCAGCATCCAGAGTCACTGTAAGAGTATCGGTTTCGTCAAGAATATCATCTGAAGCCACATCCACAGTAAAGGTTGCTGTACCATCATCTCCAACAGTTACTGTACCAGTCAGATCACCGTCAATATCATCTGCATTAACACCTGTGATTGTGTAGGTGAGTTCAGTGCCTGCATCAACATTTGCTGTATCCAGTGTGATTGTAACAGAGCTTCCCTCATCTACAGAGTCAGCAGATGCAGTCAGTTCATAACTGGGGGCAAGTGCAGAGTCAGTAACTGTAACGGTAATCGTGTTGTAAGTCCACAACGAGGCATCGTCGTAAGCATAAAGAGCAAAATTGTCATCGCCAATGTACCCATCAGCAGGTGTATATGTGATAACGTCATCAGTGATATCATTGTAAGTTCCATTACGATCTATTACTATTGTACCAGCAGTGCTTGACCAAGTACCATAGTCTATCCAATCCAGATCATCATTTCCGTTCGGATCGCTGATGGTACCATTATTAAGCAGATCCGAGACATTTATTACCAATGTCTCAGCGTTGGTGATTTCGTAGGAGGCTGCCTCCACTATTGGTGCAACATTAATACCAAAAAGTGCCTGATTATCATATCCGATCGTATCAAGCCAGGTAGCAATATTATAAGTATCATCTCCCTTAATGTCAGCCAGCAAAGCGTTCCAGTTTTCCATATCTATATTCTCCTAAAATTATGTAAAATAATTAAATGATTTTGTATTTGCTCCCATCCTGTTTTATGACAAACAGGATGGGCATATGTTTGTGACAGAAGCTTTTTATATAGCCTCATCCTGTTTTTTAGCAGAAATTGTTATCGGAAAGAGCGTTGATTCCAACATTTTCGAGCACACCAATCAACTCCAGAGTATTATATGCACCACCATCTGCAGTATCTACAGCCACATATATGGCAGCATCACCATCACTGTTATAGGCAATAACCGTTATGGCATCAGCAAGACCATCAGCAGCAGCATCAGCATCAGCAGTTATGTTCATCACATTGGTCAGGTGAGATAGAACTGAAGTAAGGTTAGTCTCATCAATGTACTTGAATGAATCTCCATCTATCTCGACTACAGCACTGTTGTCAATTACTTGATCTGTGGCAAAAGTGGATTCACTGCTCTCATAAAACACTCCGTTTGATATTGCATTCCCCTCGTTAATGATGCAAAGAGTATCGTCAGCAGCAATAAAATCTGTGATTGTAACAGTGTTCTCATCCAGTGTTGCAAAAACATCATTATATAGATAGACTTCATCCTCACCATCACCAAGATCCACAGTATGCTGAGATCCATTCTCCAGGATTACAAGCAGAGTGTCGTCCCCAGCACCAGCAATAATGGTATCGTCACCTCCGATAACGCCGATAAAATCATCATCGTCACCGCCATCAATGGTATCGTTACCAGCATCGGCATAGAGGAAGTCATTGCCAGCATTGCCAGCTATGTCAGAACCACCAGCAGCAGCATAGATGGTATCACTATAAGCAGAACCAGTTCCAGTGCCTGTACCGCTCAGAATGAAGCTTACACCAGCAGTTGAGGAAGTTGCATCAATATTGATATTGCCAACACTTTGAAGGAGAACCGAAGTACCTTCCTCAAGAACAATGGTCTCTACACCGTCGATAGAATCAACAGAACCAGCAACGCCAGCGACAAGAACATCAGCGTTATCTACTGAGTCAGTGATGTAGAGAGTATCGCTCCCGACGCTCATCTCAACTGTAGAACCAGCAAGCTCGTCAACATCAGCATACAGCTGATCATCGTTGATGGTTGCCATATCGTTATCTTCAATCAGGTAACCAGATGTGGTGTCAAAACCAGCCCCAAGGGCAGTCATCACATACTCATCCACAACATCAACAGGGTTTGCACGTGAGGCTATTACATCATCAAGAGCAGCGTCTGCTGTGAGTGAGTTGATGAAAGTCTGGCCAACAACAGTGCTGGACTCATACGAAACACCATCAATAAGGAAGTTTACTGTAGCGTTACTCTCAAGCAGATCTGTCAGATCTATGCTGAGGTTCTCACTGGTAAGGGTGGTTTTCAGCGTATGGTCGGCATCCACTATGTCTGATATGTCTATATTTACTGTATCACCGGATGAGAGTGCAGCTCCGCCTTCAATAGCCTCGGTGAAGATCTGGAAAACTCTGTCATCAATAGTAGTTTCTGTATTATTTTTAACTGCAGTATTATTAACAATGAACTCTTCTGTCAGCTCAATCATAAACACTGTGTTGGAACCAGCTGAAGCGTTTTTCACCAGGTTGAGCCCTTCAAAATCGCTCACGCCTTCAAGGTCAGGAGCATCAAGAACTGTCTGCGCTGAGCTTCCAACAACCGAAATGGTGTCATATTCACCAGAGTCAGCAAGGTTAGCGTCCATGGCAGAATCACCACCGTCAAGAGAAAGATTGGTGGTGAACATATCATTGTCAAGCACAAGTCTGTCAGAACCGTCACCGCCTATGAAGTTAAGAGCTGTATTCTGATCAAGTTGTGTGAGATCCAGCACAGTCTTCATTGCCTGTTCGGTTGGCAGTAACGCATTGTCAGCCGTTGTAGTGGCGAGATCCAGCATGTCTGTGCGTACTGTCAGTGTCTCGTCAGCGCTGTCCACGAACTCCTGTGATAGTGTCAGGTCAGCATCAGCTGCACGTACGTCTATAACCTCGAAATTGGTCTTGTTGTTGAACTCTGAGGTGGAGAGCTCAAAAGATCCACCTGTAACGCCAAGCTGAAGAGTATCAGTGCCTTCCCCGCCGTCAAGAGAATCGTCGGAACGGAAACCCTCATTGTTGGTAGCGTTGGTTTCATCAAAAATAACTGTGTCATCACCAGCAGCCATATCAACATCCAGCAGTCCACCCCTTACAGAAAGGGTGTCATCGCCTGACCCACTGTTTACAGTCAATGCATCTGTTTCAGCTATGCCGTTACCAACACTGATAGTAAGATCGCCTGTAAACTCTGAAGCATCAACCAGAGATTCAGAACCGTTAAGGTATTCGGTGATTCTGATATTTCCACTACCTGTTATGTTCAGAGTAGTCAGGTCGGTATTCAGTTGATCAATGCTTGATTCACCGTCATTGTTGCTCAGATTGATTGTCTCAATAACGCCGTTACCTACACTTCCGATGGTAAGAACGCCGACAGTTGAATCTTGTACAACGACAGCCATTTCATCGGCAGTTCCGCTGACAACAGAGTTCTGATACTGAACAGTCACAGCAGGAGCGTCTGTTGTATTGTTCAGGGAAAGCGTGGCTATCTCGGTAACCTGGTTGAAAGTGACATCATTGTCGCTGTTTGTGGACTGGAGAGTATCAATACCATTGGCGCCTGAAAGGTCGAATGTCGCAGCACCAGCGTCAGCAGTTACGTCAAGTGTCTCAATGTTGTCGATCTCAATGGCAGCGTAACTTTCATCACCGGTTTCCTGAAAAACACGGAGTATATCATCATCACCATCACCGCCGTCAAGGATATCACCAGCTGTGAGAGTTGAATCTGTAGCAATAATAGTATCGTCGTTTGCAGTGTCTGTATCTCCATCAGATCCAATCAGACCTGGAATGGCGTCAGCAGCGGCAGTGAGCGTAAATGTCTGTCCGGTTGTATCAACCACAGGAGGTACAACAACCACAAGCTCATCGCCTGTTACTGCAATTGCAGGATAGTCGTCTCTATAATCCGGGTAATCAACATATACATCCAGAGCAGAGATTCCAACTTCAGCAAGAGCAGCACGCAGGTCGTCAACGCTTATGTCTGCATCCAGCCCATCAATCCATGACTGGATATACTCTGACTCATCAAAAGAGTTAGAGGGGTTCACGCCTGCTGCTGCGCCGTATTCAACATAGTGATCATAGGCCTCAGCATTATCGGTAACCACAGCATCATAAGCCTCAAGTGCCTGCTCAACTGTGAATGCGTGGTTTGTCTCCACCTGTTTTTCCGCCCAGGCAAGCCTGTACTCTGCTGCGTTAAAATATTCGTTAGGTGCAATACCCCAGTCAGCTCCATATGCCAGATAGAAAGCCTCTGCAGCATCATCAAGAGTCTCGGCATCTGGATAGACATTCTGGATAAGCTCTTCAATATCTTCAGCTGTCTTACCTTCTGCCCATTCGCTGAACTCCTGCTGTGCATACTCAAAAAGTTCGTTTACAAAGTACTCAGTATCAAATCCGTTAATTGCCATCTTAATCTCTCCTGTGATAAATGTTGTAAGTATAGATTCCGTTACTTGTTAAGATCAACTAATACCCTTTTAAAAAGAATTGATCCCCTCCTTTAAATATCTTTACAAAAAATATATTCTTAAAAACATACTGTATAGTTTATGTCAACAAAAAAAAGAGTTGTCAGGATTTCAGTTTAATTAAAGACAAACATAAAGCAAATACCATACCATTAGCAAAAAATAATATAGTAAAGATCGCTCTCTGCCTGATATTCCCTCATTCCACTCTTGCAGTGAACAACCTCAATGAGGGGATGTCTCCCAAAGTGGCTATTTTGCGCCATATCTGTCAGAATAGAGATAAAAGAGATACGCAGAGAAAATGCCATCCAAAACGCATCAACTGCTGACCATAATGATTCAGATCAATATTCAGGCCATCTTTTATTATAATAAGGAGCAAAAGACAACCTTTTTTCGGAATGTGCCGTGACTACATAAAAAAGATCATCCTCATGGAGTACCTTCTGACCAGAGTAAAGGAGATGAATCACACGAAGCTGAAAGCATCAAATCCAACTGCATCATGAAAGGATTCATATCCACCATCAAGTATCACATCTCCCTTGCCCTCAAGAACACCGGTGAGTTTAATCAGGCTTACCGTACCTCCGTTGATATTCAGACTCACTATCACATCTGCTCCATCATTGGTAAAGAAATAATCAACTCCCTGGCTGTTTGAGACCTCAATCAGATCATCTGATGAAAAACCTGTTATTTCGACATTATTCTCTGAGTAAGGATCTTCAATAAATTTAAAACTTCCCATTGATGCATCAAATAGGCTTGAATCAGTTATATCGCCTTCATACAGAGAAACCACAACGCTTGAATCAGCGGTAATGGAAGCATCAGTTCCAGTAACTATCTGGGTACCCAGATATACAGAAGTTCCAGATCCAGTAGAGATACTTTTAAGAATAAAGGATTCACTGTCATTAAACTGGAGAGAATCACCAGCTGAAGTTATAGGAATTTTGACTGTCTGACCGGTTTCAATACAAGTAAACAGGGCACTGGAACCACTTAGCCTGATAGTGTAATCTTCAATGTCTCCAAGAAAATGGACAGCGTCCGTACCAGCTCCACCATAAAAAGTCACAGCAGTTTCTGTTGCAAGTTCGATGGCATCCGCGGCATCGGTTCCATAAACAATCCAATCAGCAGAACCGCTGAGAGGAACTACATGGCCGTAATCAGCATCGGTCAAAACAAGAATTGGCATCTGAAAATCTCCTCAATAGTTTTATTTTCCGGACTTGAGCACAGATAGAAATGCAGACTGGGGAATCTCAACATTGCCCACCATCTTCATCCTCTTCTTACCCTTTTTCTGCTTCTCCAGAAGTTTGCGTTTACGTGAGATATCACCACCATAACATTTGGCAGTAACATCCTTTCTATAGGCTGAAACTGTCTCCCTGGCAATGATCTTTCCACCGATTGCCCCCTGGATCGCAATCTTGAACATCTGGCGCGGAATCTCATCTTTGAGCTGTTCACAGGCGTTTCTTGCTCTGTCAACTGCCTTGTCCCTGTGCACAAGCTGGGATAGAGCATCAACCCTCTCACCATTGACCAGAAAATCGAGCTTCACCAGATCTGTCTCCTGATATCCTGAGATCTCATAATCAAAAGATCCATACCCCTGGGTGACGCTCTTGAGTCGGTCATAGAACTCATAGACAACCTCAGCCAGAGGGAGGGTGAACTTCATCTCAATCCTGTTACGGGTAAGGTACTGGTAGTTTGTGCTCACCCCTCTGTGCTCAAGGCAGAGCTGCATCACAGCCCCCATGTACTTGTCAGGGATTATTATGGCAGCGGTGATATAGGGCTCCCTTGTCCCTGCAATCTCTGTGGGGTCGGGGTAGAGAGATGGATTGTCAATGATCTCAACAGTGCCGTCATTTCGGGTGAGTTCATACTGCACAGATGGGGATGTGAGAATCAGGGAGATATCATACTCTCTCTCAAGGCGCTCCTGTACAACCTCAAGGTGGAGAAGTCCTAAAAAACCGCATCTGTAACCAAATCCAAGTGCTGTTGATGCATCTTTTTCATAGATCAGAGAGGCGTCATTGAGTTTGAGCTTCTCCAGAGCTTCAGAAAGAGCTGCATAGTCATCAGCAGCAACAGGATACATTGAGGAGAAGACAACCGGCTTTGGCTCTCTGAAGCCTGGCATCTGGATACCGCATGGAGAAGAGGCAAGAGTTACAGTATCACCGCACCTTACATCACTTATCATCTTTATCCCTGCAATGATATACCCCACCTGGCCAGCGTCAAGTGTCTCCACAGGTTTTCTGACAATCTGGAAAAGGCCCACCTCTTCGACCCTGTACTCCGCGCTGTTGGACATGAAGAGGACTCTATCCCCCTTCTTTATACTGCCTTGAAAGATCCTGACGTGGACAATGGTGCCACGGTACGGGTCATAGTGAGAGTCAAATATCAGCGCCTGAAGAGGGGCCAGGGAGTCTCCTGACGGCGGGGGCATAAGCTTCACAGCAGCTTCAAATACAGTTGCCACCCCCTCTCCTGTTTTGGCTGACACCATAAGAGCGGCGGAGCTGTCAAGCCCGAGATCTTCGTGGATCTGCTCCTTTGCCCACTCTATATCAGCAGATGGCAGATCAATCTTGTTGATTACTGGCACAACCTCAAGGTTATGCTCCATGGCAAGATACATGGTTGCAAGGGTCTGGGCCTCAACCCCCTGACTTGCATCCACAAGTATGAATGCCCCCTCACAGGATGCAAGGGCTCGGGAGACCTCATAGGAGAAGTCCACATGGCCTGGGGTATCAATCAGGTTGAGCAGGTAGGCTTGCCCATCCTGTCCGGTATAGGGAAGAGATACTGTCTGACTCTTGATGGTGATACCCCGCTCCCGCTCAATATCCATGGAGTCCAGAATCTGGTCCTGGAAATCCCTGTCAGCAATAATCCCGGAAAGCTGTATCAACCGGTCTGACAGGGTCGATTTCCCATGGTCAATATGGGCAATGATACTGAAATTTCTTATATGTTCTCTTTTTACAGCCAAATTCACCTCAGATAACAGTTCAAAACATAACCATTTTCAAACAAAATATTGACAGTTGATTCTCATCTATATAAACATGAAGAGAGGTTGATCTGCCACAATAAAACATTACACGTAGGGGCACCCCTTGCGGGTGCCCTCACAAAGGGCAGGCACGAGGGAAAGCCCCTACAGTTTCATATAACAGCCATGCCCTGGCAGGCACAACGAAGCATGAAACCGTAGGGCCCCCCCCCTGTGGGTGCCCTCGCAAAGGGCAGGCACAGGGGCCTGCCCCTACAGTTTCATATAAAAAACTCTTCTGTTTCTATCAGCTGATATGAAACGTGTCAAGACTGACATGCTTTAACACGGGGATTCTCCATGAACACTTCAATCATGATTGTTGAAGATGACGATGCTATCAGGGACTCAACAGAGGAGTTTCTCAAACTTACTGGTTATGCAACCAGCTCCACCTCAAGCGCTGAAGAGGCAATTGAAGCGTTCAGGCTCTTTCAGTCCGATATAATTCTTACAGATATATCAATGCAGGGTATGAACGGCCTGGAACTCACCCGGATACTCAAGGAGAGCTATCCTGTAGAGGTGATTGTGATGACAGGATACATCGCATCACACTCGTATGAAGAGGCTATCCGGGCCGGAGCCAGTGACTTTATCTTCAAACCCTTCCGGTTTGAGGAGCTTAACCTGAGAATAAAGCGTGTAATACGGGAGATGAATCTTAAACGTCAGCATGAGGAGCTGGTCAGAAAACTGGAGCTGCTGGCCATAACAGATGGATTGACAGGACTTTATAACCAGAGATATTTCTACCAGCAGCTCAATGTGGAGATAGAGCGAGATACAAGATACAACACCAACCTCTCACTGCTGCTGCTCGATATTGACCATTTCAAAGTATTTAATGACACATGGGGGCACCTTGAAGGGGATAAGGTTCTGATGGAACTTGGCAGCATGATCAGATCCTGTTTAAGGAGCCTTGACTCCGCATACCGGTATGGTGGGGAGGAGTTTACAGTGATACTTCCAGAGACTGACCTGACCCGGGCCTGCATTGTGGGAGAGAGAATCAGAAAATCATTTGAAGCAAAACGGTTTCTTCTCAATGAGGATAAGGAGATGTCTGCCACTATAAGCGTCGGGGCAACACAGTTCACAAAAAAAGAGAGCATAACCTCTTTCATCAAGCGGGCAGACATGGCAATGTTCAAATCCAAGGAGAGCGGCAGAAACCGGCTTACATATACACTTCCTGATCTGTTGTAGGGGGAGGGTACCAGATAAGTCTTTTTATCCAGCCCTGAGCTGAAGCTCCGGGCTGTTTTTTTACCCAAGCCCCCTTAAGGGGGCTATCTTTATAACAGCTATGCCCTGACAGAGCACAACGAAGCATGAAAGTTGTAGAGACGCAAGTTGTAGAGACGCAAGATCTTG
>Ga0066603_10002020_pt1 | contig 12511 bp, 11 predicted proteins | sample Higcelweek8metaG_FD_59482 | JGI IMG/M metagenome (GOLD analysis project Ga0066603, IMG submission 59482) | Freshwater pond sediment microbial communities from the University of Edinburgh, under environmental carbon perturbations - High... | ecosystem: Environmental > Aquatic > Freshwater > Pond...
AAAACTACCACAACCGAGATAGACAAAATGTACGAGACCGCTAAGAAAGCAGGAGCTATTGGTGGAAAGGTAATAGGAGCAGGTGGGGGAGGGTTCTTACTTGTGATGTTCCCGGCTAACAAACGAGCCAAGATACGAAAGGCTTTGAAAGATTATAAAGAATTACCATTTAGATTTACTGACTGCGGAAGCAGAATAATACACAACGCATGAACATAAAAACTGTTATCAAAGCAATTAACAAAGCAAACTTCGTCTATGTATGTGGAAATGGAGGGAGTGCTGCAACTGCCGAACATCTAACTAACGACTTATTCTCCAAAGGAATTAAGGCTATTTGCTTAAACAGTAATACTTCGATAATGACAATGATTGCCAACGATGTCGGATATGAGTATACGTTTAGCTATCAACTTGATCTATATGGTGAAAAAGGAGACCTTCTAATCACAATCTCTGCAAGTGGAACATCACCAAACATTGTTAAGGTAAAAGAGGTAGCCGACAACAATAAAATCAGTCATATAGAGTTCCCCACGTTTGGTAAGGATAGAAACTACGAGAACATCGAGGATAAACACATGGAATTAGTACATCAAATTAAAAAACTACTATGAACTCACTTGTTTTAGGAGGGGCTGGCTTCATCGGTAGTCACTTAGTAGAAAAGCTACTAGATAAAGGTGACGTTGTAACAGTCATTGATAATATGTCTGTTGGTAAGCTCTCTAATCTTCCTAAACACAAGAATTTGACAGTCCTAGTAGCAGACATCTTAGATAACATTGGAATGCACTTTATCGGTAAGGATGTGGTCTATCACCTAGCTGCTCAAACACGTCCTCAATCCTCTATTCTTGAGCCTGAAAAGACAACTATAGTCAATATAGTCGGAACACTCAAGACTTTGATGAGATGTCAGGAAAATAGAGTTAAAAGGATTGTATTTGTCTCCACGACTGGGATATATGGCGATCAAGAGCAGTTCCCGACCCCAGAGACCGCCTTACCCAACCCCATGTCGCCTTACGCACTATCTAAGTTAGTCGGTGAACAGTATTGCCAGTTATTCGAAACTATGCACCGACAGGAGTTCAATATTTGTAGACCATTTAACGTCTACGGAGCAAGACAGTCCCCATCGATAGGATATGCAGCTGCCATCCCGAAGTTTATCGACTCGCTATCCAAAGGAGAGAAGCCATTTATAACAGGAGACGGAACTCAATCAAGGGATTTTATCTATGTCGAGGACGTGGTAGACCAACTTATCTTAATGGCTACATCAGAGATACATTCAGAGATATTTAACGCTGGCTCCGGCGAGAGTACGTCTATTAACGATGTTTATCGAATTGTGTCAGAGATTATGGGTAAGAAAGTTAAGCCGGACTATATAGAACCGGTCTTTGAACCAAAGCAGACTCTAGGTGCGATAGATAAAGCTGAGTTCTTACTGGGTTGGAAGCCTAAGTATTCTTTAGAAGAAGGATTGAAATTAACAATTAAAGAGACCAATGAGAATCGCTGTTGATTTTGATGGTGTTATATGTAAACGCTGGGGTATCCCGACAAAAGAGGGATTTGGAGAGCCTATGGAAGGTGCGTTGGACTCTATTAACCTGCTAATGTCTCTTGGAAACGAAGTTTGGATATTAACAAGTAATCCCGATTTGAATGAGGTTGCTTCGTGGCTAAATAAGCATGGTTTTCCACAGTTGAGGATAACAAGTATCAAAGAACCAGCAACTGTTTACATTGATGATAGGGCGATTAGGTTCACAAACTGGAATGATATACGAAAATATTATAGTTAATAATTATAAATAAAATGAAAACAGCGATTATAGGTCTAGGGTGGGTGGGTAAGTCAATGCAGAAGTTATTTCCTGATGCACTTATCTATGACCCAATGCTAGGCTACAAAACAACCAAAGGTGAGGTCAATAAGTGCGACATAGCTTTCATCTGCGTACCATCCCCATGTCCTAGTGAGGGAGAGTTGGACATCTCAATCGTTGAAGGAGTCGCTTATTGGTGCAAGTGTCCTCTACTTGTAATGCGTTCAACAGTAAATCCCGGTACTTGTGATTACTTAGCAGATAAATATCGCAGGAACATAGTAATGCAACCTGAATATCTTGGGGAAACTCCTGCACATCCGATGTACGACCCTAAAACACGTCAGTTCCTCGTAATCGGAGGCAAACCAGAGGATAGACGTAAAGTAATCGACCTATACGCCACAGTCTACAACGCCAACACAACTATAAGACAGGTAACAGCTTTCGAGGCTGAATTGATTAAGTTATCCGAGAACAGGGCTATCTCATTTAAGGTTGCTGAGTGCCAGGAGTTGTACGATGTGTGCGAGAAGGCTGGAATCGACTACTACACGATAAGAGATGCTGTTTACTATGACGATCCTCGATTTAACCTCTGGTGGACATTCATTTACCCAGAAAAGAGAGGATTTAACTCAAAATGTATCCCGAAAGATGTATATGCATGGTGTGCTTTTGCCGAGTCAGTAGGATACAAACCAGAATTAACAAGAGCTTTACTTGAAAGAAACAAAAAATGGCTGAAATTGAACTAAGTGTCATTATCCCTGCCCGTAATGAAGAATTTTTAGGTAAGACCATCGAAGATGTGCTATCTAACTCAGAAGCCAACACCGAAGTCATAGCGGTTCTTGATGGATATCTACCCGACCCCCCTCTTAAACCAGACCCAAGAGTAACGATAATCTACAATCCTGTTGCTGTAGGGCAACGTGAGGCATCTAATCAGGCAGCTAAGATAGCCAAAGGCAAATACATTATGAAGTTGGATGCTCATTGTGCCATGGATAAGGGATTTGACCGCAAGATGTTAGAGGCATTCAAGGAAACAGGCGATAATGTAACCATGATCCCTATGATGAAGAACCTACATGCCTTTGACTGGGTGTGCGAGAACGGACACAGACGATATCAGAGTCCATCAGGCGTGTGTGAGGAGTGTGGTAAACCGACTACTAAAGATGTGGTGTGGATTGCTAAGAATAGTCCCAACAATGTAGCGTTCCGGTTTGACAAAACAATGCACTTTCAATACTGGGGAGAACACCAGAACAAACACCCGGAGGATTTAGTAGAGACTCTTTCTATTCAAGGTTCGTGCTTTATGTGTACCAAGGAGAAATACTTTGAACTAGGACTCTGCGGTGAGGAGTTTCATTCATGGGGACAACAAGGAGTTGAGGTAGCCTGTAAGACTTGGCTCTCAGGAGGACGAGTAATTGGCAACCGAAGGACTTGGTATGCACACATGTTCCGTACAAGAGGAGGAGACTTTGGTTTCCCATACGAGAACCCACAAGACAAGGTAAACGCCAATCGGGAACTGTCAAGAAACCTATTCTTACACGACCAATGGCCTAAAGCTAATAAAAAGTTTCAATGGTTGATGGATAAGTTTAATCCGCCAGACTGGGGTGTTACTAAAGGAGCAATTTACTACACAGATAATAAGCTAGATGAGAAGATAGCCAAACCCTGCCGAGAACGCATCCAAAAGATTACTGCTGATAAAAACATGGGGTTAGTTAGCTCATCGCTTAAAAAGATGGACATGGGATATAAGAATGTCCGCTTTCCATCGTTAAAGAGAGGTTATCTAACAATGTTTAAACAGATTCTAGGAGCGTTGGAGAACAGCCATGACGACATAGTGTTCTTCACCGAGCATGACGTTTTATACGACCCATCACACTTTGACTTCGTACCTGAGAAAAAAGATGTTTTTTATTACAATCAAAACGTCTGGTTTCTAAGAATGCCCGATGGACACGCTCTACATTACGATGTGAATCAACTGTCAGGACTATGTGTATATCGAGAGACTGCTTTAATTCACTTCCGAGAAAGATATGCAATGGCTGAACAAAAATACAAGGAATTAGTCAAAGGTGAAGATGAAACTGAGTTCAATCGCTGGGTAAGACAATGTGGCTTCGAGCCAATGACTCACAACAGAATAGACTGGAAAAATAAGTTTGAGTTCTCTACTTGGAAGTCAGAGAAGCCGAATGTTGATATCAAGCATGGAGCTAACGCCACCGGTCAACGCTGGAACAAGGATCAATATCGAAATCAAAGTCTTTTAGTCAACTGGACTGATGGGGAAGAAATACCATCATGGGGTAAAGGAATTGATATCGTGAGAATGTTTGACTAGAACTAACCTTTTTGTCTAACATTGGACTATGTCCAGACTACATACAGATTTATCAATTGTTCCAGTTTCCGTTGCACCTAATACTGCCACAGCAGGTACAAGTTTTGGGGTTACAGATGCAAATGCAGCCCTACTTCCAAACACATATCCTTTTTGGGGAGTCTTTAAGCCCACAGGTGTAGCCCCTACCAGAGCCAATGCAGAGATAGTAAAAGTAACAGCTGGTTCTAGTGGTGCTGGTACAACCACTTATACAATCGTTAGAGCCCAAGGTGTTCCAGTAACCACAGCTCGTTCTGTTGGGGTTGGAGATGATTTTTACGAAGCAATTTCAACAGATGGGTCATTAAATATCAGTGCTCTACCAGATGCAGACCACCAAGCATCAGGAACAATTGTAACCCTCACAGCCCACGATGCTCAAGCATTTGGAGATGTGTGTTTTATAAATGCAGACGGAGAAGCAGCCCTAGGTGATGCAGATGCTATCGCAAGTTCAATGATATGCGTAATGTGTGCCGATGCTACTATAAGTGCCAACGCAACAGGAAGATACTTACTATATGGATTTGCTCGTGACGATACTTGGAACTGGACAGTGGGTGGATATATTTATCTTACTGTCACAGGAACAACTACCAACACCCTCTCGCAAACTGCCCCCACTGGAGTGGATGACTGTGTGGTTATGGTGGGATATGCTACAAATGCTGATCGAATGCTTTTTGGTGGAGGATGGCAATCGGTAGTAGAAAGGACTTGATATGGCTCAAGAACTGAAAGACACATCACTATATGCAGATGCGAACCTAAAGGCATACTATCGCTTTGAAAGTGGTGCGTTGACTACAGATACAAGTGCAGGAGGTCATACCTTGACAGCCATCTCAGACCCAGCAGAAGGAACAGGTAAGTTTGGTGGTTGTGTTGATTTAGATGGTAATGACGCTTATTCAGTTACAGACCATGCTGACTTAAAACCGACAGGAGCATTTAGTGTAGGTGGATGGTTTAAAAATTCTAGTGCCACGACACAAAGAATGATTTTTCAATCATTTTCTTATGGTTCAAGTCTTTATGCTGGAATTAGACTTTATATTGAGACAAATCATAAATTAACTTTTGATACAGGTAAAAATTCTGGTAGCACACAGGATACAGATTATAAAATGATTGGTGGTGGAACAACGATTGATGACAATGTTTGGCATCTAGGAATAGTAACTTGGGACACTTCAAATTTAAACTTATATATTGATGGAAAACAAGATGCTACGGCGGTTTCTTGGGCAAATGCACCAGTATATCAAGCCACAAACTATGTAAGGGTTGGATGCGGAAATAATACAGGCACAGAAAGAACATTCTTTGTTGGCTCCCTAGACGACCTATTTCTCCTTAATGGCACTGCCCTAACAGCCACTCAAGTAGCCAACCTCTACGACCGAGGTATCAAAAAAATCAACGGAGTCTATATGGGTAGTCAAGAGATAGCGAGTACAAGGTTTGCAGGGGATGCGAATTTGAAGGCTTACTATAAATTCTCAACAGGAGCACTAACAACAGACTCAAGTGGAGCAGGTCATACTCTTACAGCAATAAGCGACCCAGCCGAGGGGACTGGTAAATTTGGAGGTGGGGTTGACCTAGACGGAAACGATGCTTACTCTGCCACAGACCACGCTGATTTCAAACCGACAGGGGCGTTTACCGCAGGTGGATGGTTCAAAACTGCAGGTGGGGCACAAGCAATAATATGTTCTTATTCAGAAGATTCAAATGTAGCAGGCTGGCATTTATCAACTACATCAGGCGGTAAGGTTCAGTTTGTAAGTGGCAAAAATTCAGGAACAACTTTAAATACGGACTGGAAAGTTGCAACCTCAACCACGACAATAAATAACAATGTCTTTCATCAAGTAACTGGAACCTCAGACGGAACAAATATTAAAATATATGTAGACGGTATGCTTGAAGCAACCTCCGCTTGGGCAAACAATCCTGCCTATGCTGCAACTAACTATGTGAGAGTAGGAATGATGAAATATAGTGCTGCAGGGGAAATTTGGTATTTAACAGGCTCTCTAGACGACCTATTCCTCCTTAGTGGCACTGCCCTCACCTCCGATGAAATCTACTCCCTCTACAAAACAGGAGTAAAGAAGTTGAATGGGGTAGTTAATCTAAATCCTGAGTTAGAGAGTACGAGTTTAAGAGGGGATGCGAATTTAGTTCAGTACACGAAGTTTGAGGGTAATAGTACTGCGACTGTGGGAAGTAATGGGACGGATACAGCGATTACATATGGCACTGGGTATGGTAAGTTCGGACAAGGAGCTCTATTTAATGGAGCAACTCCATCATATATTACTATTGGAAACTCAGCGACTTTAGCTGCAAATGTTTTTTCAGTAAATATGTGGCTTTATAAAACAAGAGCTGGAACACTTCAGGCAATGATGGGTCGTGGTGATGCTCAAAGCAATGCAGATAGTAGTTGGTTTTTATATAACAATACAACTGAAACCATACAAATGGGAGTTAATAGTTCAACAGGAGGAATAGTATCTTTTGCAACATCCCAAACAATACCAATCAATACTTGGATAATGGCTACCTTTGTTTTAGATGCTAGTTATGGATATATTTACATAAATGGTTCTTTGGCTGCTGGGCCAACTGCGAGAAATGCAGGAACAGTAAATACTGTTAGTGTAAATACTGCTATCGGAGAATATGGTGGTTACTCGGCACACTATTATCCGTGGTATGGATACTTAGACGATATATCTTATTTTTCTCGTGCCCTCACCTCTACCGAAATATCCAACCTCTACAACACTAATATTAAGAAGTATAACGGCATATCAAATACCTAAAACACTATGTATGGCAATTTATACGGAGAATCACCATATGCAGGAGTAACTCAGTACATAACTGAGAGTGCTTCTGCGAGTGCTTCGTTGTCTCCGAGTGCAAGTGCTTCATTATCCCCTTCCTCATCCGCATCCGCTTCACCTAGTGCTGGTAATTTTGATATGTATTGGTATGGAGGAACTGGTGATTGGTCGGATTATACAAACCACTGGTCATATAACTCAGGTAATAGCCCTTCTGCTCCTGCTTCCGCTGCTCCCACATCAACAAACGATGTATTTATAGACTCTAGTTCAGGATTTGGTAGTGGGGGGACAATAACACTAGATGAAAGTCCCCGTTGTCTTAATTTTACTTGTACATCAGGACATAATTATACGATTGATAACCCAGCGGGTGACTTTAATATAGGAGTTTCTGGTTCTTTGTTGTTAGAAAGTGGAATAACACCAATAACGGTTAAATTTTATTTTCCAGGTGACGGTACTGGTGGAACGATTACAACGGCGGGGGTTGTCCTTGAATCATTTTACATGGGAGATGCCGCAACAGAAGGTACCCCCACCTGGACCCTACAAGATGATTTGGTGGTAACTAGTGCTTTTCAAGCTGACCAGGGTACCTTTGATACCAATGACCATAACGTAACTGCTAATGATTTCTACTTCTATGCTGATACAGGCTATACACCTACAGTTATTATGGGAAGTGGAACGTGGGAGGCAACTGGATATTATGGGTGGGGTGTAGACCAATATAGCGGAGAGTATGTAGATATTATTCCTGAAGCTTCCACTATTAAACTGTCATACAGCGGAGTTAATGGTGTTAATTTTTATACAAATGATGATACTGCTATAGATGATAGTAAAAGTTACTACAATATTTTAATTTCAGGCACTTCGTCAGATTTATTTTATATTAAAGGAACAAATACTTTTAATAATTTTCAGGTAAGTAATGCTCCAAATACGATTAAATTTGATGGGGGAAAAACAACTACGGTATCCTCTTTTTTAGTAACTGGAACTGTAGGTAATTTAATTACACTTAATGTTTACGAAGATGGTCAATTTATTCTCTCTAAATCTTCAGGAGTAGTAGAGTGTGACTACCTAGATATAAGTAACTCTAATGCTACAGGTGGTGCTACTTGGTATGCAGGCTCTCATTCAGCTGACACAACCAATAACGACGGATGGATATTTACAGGAATTCCTTCATCTTCGGTTTCTCCAAGTTTAAGCCCCTCTTCATCTCTCTCTCCTAGCACTTCAGAATCACCATCACAAAGCCCGTCAATGTCTCCTTCTCAGTCTCCTAGCTTGTCTCCGTCTAGTTCTATTAGTCCATCTCTATCTCCCTCTGGTAGTGCTTCTAAATCAGCTTCCGCTTCGGAAAGTAAATCGTTATCTCCTTCTGGTAGCGAAAGTAAAAGTGAATCTAAGAGCGTTTCGGCTAGTGCCTCAGCCTCCGAAAGTAAGTCGCTTTCACCGAGTGCCTCGGAAAGTAAAAGTGTAAGTGCAAGTGCGTCTGCTTCATTGAGTCCTTCCAGTTCTGTTTCCGCTTCAGAGTCTAAATCTGAAAGTAAAAGTTCTTCAGCTTCTGAATCGAAATCAAGTTCTGCATCTGCCTCTGCTTCCGCTAGTAAATCTGCAAGTGCATCAGTAAGTCCGTCTACTGGATCTGAGTCTGCCTCTCAATCACCATCCGGTTCTTTGTCTCCATCGGCTTCTACAAGTCAATCTCTTTCACCTTCTGCATCGGAGAGTAAGTCATTATCTCCTTCAAGTAGTGAATCTAAGAGTACATCGGCATCTGAAAGTAAATCCTTGTCACCCTCCGCTTCTGCTTCCGCTTCGGCTAGCAAGTCTGAATCCAAGAGTTCTTCTGCTTCGGAGTCAAAGAGTCTTTCACCTTCTGCTAGCGAGTCAAAGAGTACAAGTGCATCAGCAAGTGCCTCTGCTTCTGCGAGTGAAAGTAAGTCGTTATCTTCCTCGGCTTCGGAATCAAAATCTGCTTCTGCTAGTTCCTCGGCATCAGCTAGTAAGTCAGAGAGTGTATCTGCCAGTCCCAGTGTGGGTTCAGAATCTCAATCGCAATCCCCCTCAGCATCAGAGTCCGTATCGGGGTCTGCTTCTGCTAGTCCGACAGCTTCTCCGTCTGGATCGGAAAGTGCTAGTGTTAGTCAGAGTGCCTCTTTGTCTCCATCAGCTTCAGCATCAGCTAGTCCGAGTGCTAGTACCTCCGCATCCCCATCACCGATTACTTATAACGAAAAATACGATAGAAATCCTAAAGACTATTCTGACAAGTACGAAAGAAAAGAAACAGTCTTTACTGACAAGTATAATAAGAAGTCAACCGAGTATGAGGATAAATATGCTGAAAACACAACTGACTATTCACCAACTTATTCAGGTAATAACTCAATATATACGAATAAATATTCAAGGTGGAACGACTAGACTTAAAGCAAGTTAATTAGTTAATCTAAGATATGATATTTGAAATCAAAGAGTGGGGTGGAGCAATTAGCTCCTTTGCAGATAGAGGTATTCGTGGTGCATTCAAAATGGGTGCTAATTTATCGATAAGAAAAACTGTCGATACTCTTACTTGTGGACAAGCCTTAAAAGAAGAAGGGTTGTGGGGATTAAGTCACTCATCTTCACCTTCTCTCTCGCCAAGTGCATCTGCTTCCCCATCGGGTAGTGCATCACCCACCCAATCGGCTAGCCATACCCCTTCTCAAAGTAATTCTGCCTCCACATCCCCAAGTACATCAAAGTCCCTATCCCCTTCGGGTTCTGCCTCTCCTTCGGGTTCAGAGTCAGCCTCTCCTAGTGTCTCAGCCAACCAAAGAGGAGTTTATGAGGATCTAGTTCGATTCTTTGTCAAAGCAACCGATGGAAATACTTATGGATTTGGACACACAGGATTCATTTACCGAAGAATGACCGATGGTTACACCCGAAATGTCTATAAAGACCCAGATGGTGAGATTAAAGGAGCTATTGAAAAACCTTCGGATTCGGGTAAGACATATCTTCAATGGGCTACTAGAACCAAACTTAAACAAAAAGAACTCCCCGGAATGTCAGACTGGTCGGATGTGACGATTGTAGCCGAGAACCTAACTGGCTCAGACTGGCACACAATGATACAAGTAGGTGGAGCGAACTACATAGGTAACGGATCGTGGCTTGCTATGAGTGGTTATGATGATTCATGGACTAACGAAGCCTTAGACCTTATACCTGGAAACGAAGTTAAATCAATGGTTGAGAGAAACGGAAGGGCAGTTATCGGAACTTACAAGACAGGCTATCCCAACAAGGGAACTAACGCCATGATTGATTGTGAGTATCCTCTTTCCCAAATAGGAGATGATGGCGACCTTTACTATGCTGACTTTACCAACTCAATGCCCATTAAACGCTTCCCAGGAGGAGGACGAGTGAATCCAGGGGGCGTTTCAAACGAAGTAGACCAAATTAACATTTTTGATTGGGAATCTACATCGTTATCATGGGTTGACAAACAGACACTAGGAAATATGTCTTTATGGGGAGTCTACAACGCCACATCAGGATTTAACGGAGTCTACACTTACGGAAGAAAAAATAAAGAGCAACCATTTACAATGAATCTGGAGTACGCCTTAGAAGTAGATGAGATAGGGGCTGTAACCTGTGTAGAAGGCACTACAATCGTCTCTTATAGAGATGGAACAGATTACGGTGTGAAGGCGGTAGATGCCACCACAAAGGCTGTAGGACGATATGAGAGCCTAGAGTTTAGAGCCCCTGTTAAGGGTGCTGAGGTTATAACAACATGGTCTCATGCAGAAGTCTTTATGGAATCCCTACAAGCAGGAACAAGTATTGAGATGTTTTATAAAATGAACAAGGCTTCTGACTGGACACGAGCTTATACCGCAGATGGTGAAGCCTCATACGACAAGACAGGTGGCAAGAAAGCTACATTTAGAATCGGTGCTGAAGGGGACTTGTACGAGTTCAAGCTCCAACTCAATCCTACAGGTAACACAACTCCTACAATCCTTAGAATACGCACATATTTTAACTAACATGGATACTTTTTACCCAGAAGTCATCCAAGAGACACCATTTCCAAGTCACGACCCTGTAGTTTCAACTCAGGTATCCTCGGAAACAGGCGGAACATACTCTCCTACTACGACTAATGAGAAAGTTGTCCCTGCTAAACGAATTGCAGTCGAACTTCTAAGTCAAGCTCTAAATACACGAAGTCTAAAGATATTACAAGAGTTTGAACTAACTCAGTCAGGTGGAATCGTCATAGGAGACTATAAGGAGGGTTTAACAGGAGATTTAAGAATAACCCCTAATGGACTGGTGGCAAGAGATACTGCTGGGGTAAACACCTTCTCAATTGATGGAACAAGTGGTGATGCTATCTTCAAAGGTCTAGTCCAAGCAGGGTCAGTTATCACAGGGGCTGTAGCAGTAGGTAACGGAGACATCCTAATTGACGGAGAAACAAAACGAATGATTTTTTATAACAATGGAATCCCATCAATAGTAATCGGAGCTTTATAACATGAATACGATTCGTGTAGCACTACCAGGCTATAACGCTGAAACAGATACCAACCCAGATCACTTTGCTTTATATTCAGATGAGGACTGGGTTTTAATTAAGGAATTTACTAGAGGTGGTGTTGTACTTGGGAATGGTGGTGTAACTGGTATTTGGCACAGGTTAGGTTATGTTCCTTATTTTCTAGTCTATGTTTACGATAAGAATTATAGAGGTGAAGCGAATGTAGTAGCAAATAAATGGAAACTTGTTGGAGCAAACTATCCTAGTGCTTTTAATGCATCCGCAACAGATTCAAGACTTTATATTAAAAACAATGACCCAGGATTGACAACTTTTAGTTATTATATATTTTATGACCAACAAGTATGAGTGTTTTAATTGACAGTTATAGTGAAAGTAATTATTCTTCAACAACTTATCCTCTTGGAACATCAGGTGTTGGTTGGGCTGGAATTGGACAGTCAATTACCGGTACAGGAAAAGATGTTGATTACATTCAGTTTTATCTTATAAAAAATGGCTCTCCTACTGGTAGTCTGTATGCAAAAATTTATGCACATTCAGGTACCTTTGGTACGAATAGTTTACCAACAGGATCTGCAATCGCAGTATCAGACGCAGTTAATATTGCAGATTTAGGCGGATCTTTAGCCTTAGTAACCTTCACGTTTTCAGGTGATAATATAATAAATCTAAACAACGGGACTTATTATTTTATAGATATTGAGGGTAGTTATAGTTTCTGCGACTCTGGAAACAGACCCAGTATCGGTTATGATGATACAAGCCCGACACATGGTGGAAACTTCGCCTCCAAGTT
>Ga0066603_10002027_pt1 | contig 12485 bp, 12 predicted proteins | sample Higcelweek8metaG_FD_59482 | JGI IMG/M metagenome (GOLD analysis project Ga0066603, IMG submission 59482) | Freshwater pond sediment microbial communities from the University of Edinburgh, under environmental carbon perturbations - High... | ecosystem: Environmental > Aquatic > Freshwater > Pond...
GAAATCCATACTGACAGCCTTCACACCCTTCTTTTGCTTTGCAGACAAGGTTTCCCAGACGGTATCGACCGCTTGCGTGTCGCGGTTCTCCGCAACTTCAAGGACTCTCTTGCCGGTAATATCCGTAAGAATCGTTGCGCATCGATGCCCGGAGAGAAAAAAATCTTTTCGTCAATTCCGATATATGTAATGTCATCGTCTTTCCGACGTTTTATTCCGCGTTCTACAGACCGTTTCATGATGCCATCAATTTCAGCCCAACTGATGCGAAGTAAATCTGCAGCTTTTTGACGATTCTTTGTTGCCTCCAACTGGGAAAATGGCGCCTGGACGCAACTCAGCACGCCTTCCGGTTCGACAAACTTCAGTCAAAATTCTGACTTCTATGTGTCTGGGGGTACCGTCTACACACTTGGCGAGGCCACGACCGCTGCGGGCGACACGATTTATGGTTACTTGAAAAACGGGGACTGGACGGCACTGACACCAACAGCCGGTTTAACTATTAACGCATGAACGATGGCAACATCGAATGGCGATGTCTATATTCTTGGCACTCAAACCAATGACGAGACTGTATGGATTCGCGGTTATTGGCTGAACAACACAATCCATGAGTTGGTAGCCGATGGCTGGATTTACAATACCTCGGTGACCGATTCCGCGGGAGCCATCATTTATGGTTACTATACAAACAATTCGGGGACTCCGTTTAATCTGCCATCCGGGACTACCGACGTCAATCCGGTTTGGAGGACCGCCATCGTATCTGGCAACATCCTCTACGTCAAAGGTTCCGTTACCACGGCTTCCGGCATAGTGGACGAGTACTGGGCCAACGGCGTTTGGACGGTGCCGACCGACTCGGTGGCTGGTTACACGGTGAGTTACGTCAGTCAACTTTTTGTCTCGGGTAGCACTTTGTATGTTGGCGGCAATCTAAAGAACAGTACGGATTACCTGCCTGGCTATTGGGTGAACGGTAGCTGGACATCACTGAGCTACGACACCAGCTACACCGGCGGTAGTGTTTCTGATATGGCCGTATATAAAAACACCGTCTATGCCGGTGGAGGAAGCACCAACGGTTTGAATACCGAAACCAGCTCGGGTGGCGCGGGTTTCCAAAAACACGCCACCTCTTTGATGGCGATTTGCCCTCAACTCTCTGCGCCCAAATTAAGCACCAGCTCCACCCGTGACCTGCAGCCCGTTTTTTCGTAAATATTGTGGGTATGGGTTTTAACGGTCGACTCGTCGATGCCCAAATGACCGGCAATGACCTTGTTGCTGTGCCCTTGATAAATCCCCCGAACAACCTCTTGTTCCCGGCGGGTTAACTCGTATCGCTGCGACAAACTGGAAAGATTAATCAGCTGAGCACCGTGTGTATGGGCAAATTCATTCAGCAGTTGTACCGACGCAAACGCCAATCCATCCTGGTGAAGCGGTAAACCGGTGGGTCGCAAGAGCCGGAATTGGAAGTCGAAGGATTTGTCCCTTATACAAAGGGAAAATCGATCCATTCCCACTTTGAAGCATCCATGGAGAAAGCTTTGATAAGCCTGCAGAAAAGCAAGTCGTTGCCCTGGAGATAAAAGGTCGATCCAGCACTTGATACCGGCTCCAGCGACGATTATGTGACCTTTATAGTCGAGGTAAGCGAGGTCATCCTCCAGCGGCGGGGGGATTAATGATCGCGCAAAGGCATCATTCAGAAATGATATCACAAAGCGAAAAATCTCCAACTCCGAATCCAAATACAATGGGCTTTTAAGGCCGGCGCGGGCCAAGCCCCAACACCCGACAAGATAGTTGTCGGTCTTGATGGGTATGTACACAACATCCGAAATCGGCCTCACACTTTGGCCGGCATAGTTGAAATCCCTGTTTTCAGGCTGTTCCAAATCAGTGGTTCGTCCCAATATGTATTCTTGTCCGTTCTGCAGGACAGATCTCAATAAAAAGTCTTGATCGGCAACCGCAAGGTATGCCGGAATGAATTCGGGAGGATTGTTGGAAATGACCACCGGATGGCTACGATTACCGTGGGGAGACAATAATAGAGCGAAATAGTGGCCGCCGCCCATTAATTGACAAACTATCTGTGTTACCTGCATCAACAGGGCTTCATTGAAGGGTTGGCTATATAGCTTTAGGATCAGCCCGCGCAGCAGCGCGGTTTTGTCGTCTGAAAGGAACATGACACTCCTCCCGACCAGTTCCGAGTAACGGACTCGGTAATTCATTTCTTGCCAGTGAATTATCAATAAATTGTATCAGTTGTTATGCGATATTGTATACGAAGAACTTAATAACATGGAAAACTATTCAAACACTTGCATATAGTATGATATCGGATGATTTGTGTGTTATTGAATCATTGATGTTTACAAAGCCAGTATTACTTGAGTACAAGCTTCTTGGTCTCCTCGTCAGTCGATTCGATCCAGAGCGCAGTGTCGTCAGGGCTGATGCCTATCCTGCTTAAATTTATCTTATTTCACGCAAAAATCCTTTCGATCCCGGTTACACAGGGTAAGAATTAGTTTACATGCCGATTTCAATGAATTCGGCAGGCCGCCGCCCGGCAAACCCATTGTCCAGTCATATAAAAGTTTTTCAGACAATGGGGACCTCTAAAAACTGCAGTTGTTAGAGGTCCACAAAATAGAAACGCAAATCCTGTAAGGATTTACAGGGGCAGCTCGGAAAACAAATTGAGTTTTTCGAGCTACCCTAATGTATTCAGGGTCAAATGATCAGTATAAAGAAACGGGAAAAACTTTCGATAACCCCGGCGCAATTCACTCCTTAAAGAACATGAAACTTCCGTTGGTAACGCTGATTGTAGCCGCCGGGTTTCCGTCGGTGCTTTGCCACTGGAAGCTTTGCTCGAGCAATCCGCTGAATTCACCCCAGTATTTATCATTATCCTGATGGACAGTTATAGTGAAGTTACCTTTGCTACCATAGGATCTATACCTATCCTTAGGAACTCCGATAAGGGATGACAAGTTGTCGGAAATAGGATCAATATCAATACCCTTATAGTCGTGGCCGACTCCGATAGGCACGGTGTAAGTACCTTCGCCAATGGCTGGGAAGATGAGATGCAAGTTGGATTCCCGCAACGATCCAAAATCCAAATAATCAGTAGTAAGCCAGAGATAATCAACTTTGTCGCGCGTTATATATTCACCGGACAGCCTAAGCGGGATATTCTGCGCCCACGGAATGCTCGTCGGAGTCGACCCTGCGACTCCACCCAACTCCAGTTTGAGGAAGTCATATTCCTCCAGAGCCTCGGCTGTAATCGTAATTTGGTTATTCGCATAACCGAGGGGAGCTATCTCCTTGATCCTAGCCGTAAGCAACTGAAGACCGACATCTCCTCCCAGAATCCAAGAGAAGCGCGCGTATCCGTCCGAGTCGGTGGCCACCGTGTTTGTAACTTCTTCGTAGATGAAATCCACTTCCACTCCCGCCAAGGGCACAAGTTCTTCGTCTACAACGATTACCTGAACCTCTTGGTCGAGAGCGGTGTTCCTTATGCCTTTCTGCCCGTCTCCTGATATAATTTTTATGCCTCCTTTAACGTTGGAGAGGAAGGAGTCATGAGTTGATGAAGAATCGAAACCCTCGATCGACTCCTTCTTCGCCGTGCTTTCGCTTTCAGTGGCCTCGTATGAAGTAGCAAAAGCCTCCCTTGCTTCAATGAAATCGCCCGTCGCATCAGCTTGAGTTAAGTTGGCCTCAAGGTCCGTCGCAAAAGCCCGGGTTTCCTCATCGAAGAACCGGGCGAAAATATAATCCCTGACTGAAAGGGCCATGTCTACGATCAAATGTGTGCGACACTCCAAAAAGAAACGGAAGGTATCATTCAAAGCTGTCTCAAGCTCTTCGAGGTTTCGCGAGTTATAAGCACCGCTCGACCCGCTCACAAAAAAACTTGTCTCAATCTCTTCGAGGTCTTGCGAGCTATAAGCACCACTCGACCCACTCACATAAAAACTTGTCATGAGACTTGCCGCCCCGGTCGACCAGTCGTAGTCGTACACCTGCACCGAGAGGTCTTGATCGACATTGCTCGCATCTGCCTTGATCAAGCGAGGCAGTTTTTTGCCCGCACCATCGATTTGATAATAATAGGCAATACTATTGTCTGCGTTATTGAGGAAGTAACCGGTTGTATCACTGTCGTTTCGACAAACCGATAAACCGCGAATTTCTCCGATCTTACCGGAGTCGGTAAAAGTTCCCAAGACGAGAATCTCATCATCTTCTTCCGTAGTGATCATTGCCAAAGGAAGGATGTCGGAGGATGAACTGGCTGGTGGAATATAGTAGATGATCGATGAATCAGAAGGCGTTTGTTCACCGCCGCCATCATCCGGTTCACCGGAACCCGAGGAGCACCCCAGAAAACACAGAGCCAACATCGCGGCGAATAATCCCCAAATACACAATTTTTTCATTGTATACCTCCTGATATCGGTTTGAAATATTCAGTATAAGTTTACAATACTGTACCACATTGAGGCGTACAACTTTAGTTGATTTTTTTATTAGCATTTCGTTTTGAGACCGAAAATTACTTCGACACGAGATCGGAACCGCGTCCTACCTGCGGCATCGTGTCCAAGCAATTCAGTCATCGTGTGCTCCAGATATCTTCCAGGGTTACCAGAGTGGTATCGCCGCGCGATTGCGCAAGGGTGCGGCACCGGGTGGTAAATCCCTTTTTCGCGAAAAGGTAATAGTAACACGCTTTCGGATTGAACCCTTGCGCCCGTTCAACTAGCAATTCCAGCACGGTATGGTCAACGTCTTTTTCCGTCCATTTACATTCGCCGAACAATTTCGCTTCTGTATGCGCAAGTCCGACGATATCGATTTCACTTTCACTTTTCGTCCGTTCGTCCGTACCCCACCATCTCCCGATTTCGGTAAGCTCGCCGGGGAGGTTGCCTGATGCGTTCTGCCTCCACAGGTATTCCCGGCAAATATCCTCAAATACCGGTCCCATATATCGGGGTATATCAGCTTCGATACGATTCCAGACTGCTTCCGCCATTCCCCGCTGAATCATGGAAATATGCGGAGACACGAAGAGATACCAGAAGCGGAACAAATGATCGGCAATGGCATAGATCCCCTTACGGGGGGAATGCTCTCCGGCGGGAAATTCTTTTTGGAGTATCCCCAAATCGATCAGGTTTTTAAGATATTGCGCACACGCGCTCGTTTCGAGTCCAACCTTGGAGGCGATCTCTCCCAATCTGGTTGCGCCATTGGCTATCGTCTTTACGATTGCGTTATAGTACGACGGATCTCGCACTTCCTGTTTGAGGAGGTTTATCGGTTCTTCGAAGAGGTAGGCCGATGGCCTGAAAAATGATTGGGTGATATTTCGCGCCAGGGTTTGGCGATCGTCGAACTGTTCCAGATACAGGGGTATTCCCCCCGTTACGCCATACACCACTGCGATATCCCGGGGTGTAAGTCGGGAAAAAAAGCCCGCAGTTTCGCAAAAATCCAGCGGCTCGATCTTGAATTGGGCGGTCCGTCTGCCATAAAGGGGACTCTGATAGCCTAGTACCTGATTTTCCATAAATGACATGGATGATCCACACAGGATGATAAACAGTTCCGTTTTTTTTAGCTTTTGATCTATCAATGTCTGCAGGAGGGACGATATGCCCGGCCAGCTTTTGGCCAGGTAGGGATATTCGTCCATGGCAAGGATTATACGGCGTTTCTTTGACTTCTCCGCAAGGTTTTCAAAGGCACTTTTGTAATCGGGAAAAACAGGGGTGACGTCTCCGTCGTTTTCGGTAAGTATCGCCCGGCTCAGGTTTTCGAGGTTTTCCCGTTCGCTCGTCTCAAGTGCTGTAAAGTATACGCACTCTTTGTCTTTACAGAATTCGGTTATGAGGGTAGTCTTTCCCACCCGTCTTCGTCCCCATAAAACGACGCAGTGAAAGCCTTTTGCGTCGTACAAGGTCTGTAATTCCGCGAGTTCGCGATCTCTCCCGATAAACATAGTTACCTCTTGCTAAAGTATACATTAGTAATGTATGTCTTAGCAATAAAAATCTTTTTATTCAATAAAGGGTTTTTAAAGCCGGCCAAAGATTGATACTATTGTTCTATTCATAACATAGGTTGTCCACCATAAGTACTATCAAACCCGTTTCGCGGAATCCTTAAAGCTTTCGAGCCTTTTGCGGGCCTCGTCAAAATCGATAACCTGCGACGCGTGTGAGTAATGCTCCATCATCGCGCTCGACTTGTGCCCCGCCAGTGCCTGAATAACCAGATCGGGAATTCCTGAAAGCCGTCCGAGCGTCACGAACGTATGCCGTAACCCATGCAAGGTAAAATTCCGCGCGACTTGCATATCTTTCGTAACTTTGATTTCAATCAGAATCAATTCGAGCGAATAGCGGAAATAAATCGGGCTCCGCGGCTTCTCCCGTTCTGTATCATTTGCAAAAACAAAATCACCATCATCGTGCCACAGAGACCGACCCTTCACGACCGACACGAGTGTCAGAACCGAATCGGCTAACGGAATCTTTCGGGAGCTTCCGGCCTTGGGACCCTTCAGCCCGTCGTTCGCGACATAATTGTGCCGAAGATCGATCATCCTGCCCTCGACATCGATATCGCCCCACTGCAACCCGCGAATCTCGCCGCAGCGCATACCGCACAAAAGCCCAAGCAGTACCACCAACTTCCGATGCGGTTCAAATCCCTCAAGACCAATAATCTTCACAGCTTCCTGCGGCGTCAGGATGCCCCGTTCCCGACTCTCATGATACGCCTTCTTGATAAGGGCAAACGGATTATGCTTGATCTCCTCCCGCATATACGCCCAGCGAACCGCGACCCGCATCGCCTCGAAGACCGTATTAATCCGCTTGCCGCTCAACCCCTTTTCCGCCGCCCAGGTCATCCAGTCCCTGATCGCCGCCGGCGTAAGATCATCTAAAACCATTTTATTGAACTTGTAGTACGACACGGCATACAGAATGATACTGCCCCGCGCAACCCTGATGTACGCGCCGCTCAAAGGCTTTTTATACACAAGCGCATGCTCACGCGCATACTTGCTGTCCTCGCGCCAGAAATCCAGAAGGAAATCGGTAAACAGCATATCGCCGAGCGTCACCCGGAATTTAATATCACCGAGCATCTTCCGCGCCATCTGATCGGCCTCCGGCTTGCGCTCACGCTTACCTTCGGCCTCAACACCGGTCGAACGCGTCACGGCATACCGCTGCGACACCTCATCCCAGAAACGGGCATACCATACCGGCAGCCCATCTTTCGAAGGTTTCTTGTAGAGATTGTACGATGAGTGATTGATTTTTGGGGGCATATCCACCTCGTAAAAACCTGAGTGCTACTTTTAGTGCTACTCTAGGCATTAGCGTGTTATACCACCCGGTTTCGGGAAGGCGAAGTCCTTACTAGGTAAGGACTTATTACCAAAAAAATCTTTAGCAGGAGTAGGACTCATTCTTTTTATGGACAAGTTAATTACATACTGTTTATAGTTTTACAGACTATTTATCCTACTACGTCTACATAGCGTCTACAGAAATAAAGCCGTACAAAGGGGTTTCCGGGGCATAGACAGTAAGGTTGACGCTTATACCTGCTTGATTGATTCTAGGGCTGTTCTCGTGCGAATAGGGTACACTTTACTATCAAACTAAACGGCTAGAACAAGCCCTTTTCCTGTTCCAATTTATTTTTTCAATCACAACCTAGGGCTTGTTTTCTTGACAAATACGTAGAAGAGCCTAATGCTAAAGTATAAGGGGCTACACATGAATAGAAAGTGTTTGTTTGTTATTAGTATGTTGATTCTAGTTAGTTTTAGTGTCTTTGCTCAGGATTCTGATGTATTGGGCTGGAAAAACTTTACTTGGGGTATATCGAATGATGATATCCCGAAACAAGATTCTAGTGTTTTTAAGCAACCAAAACGGTTAGATTATAAACCCCTATATGCTGATTATTCTATTAACAATCTTGTTATCACAAAAGTAGCTTTCAATGCTGATTTCCGTTGTGATAACACAGATAAATTAGTGTCAATTGTTTTTCGTCCTTCCACATTAGAGGATGATTCAGAAAGGACGTTTGATTTAATTGCTACAGCACTTGTCAATAAATATGGACAACCATCAAATAAACTTGAAGATCAGAAAACGGGTAACAAAGAATATTCATGGTTTTTTAAGTCAACAAAAATTAGCATATCATGGAGTGCAAATCTTAAAATATTTTTTCCGGAACATTTAATCGGGTTTGTATTATTGTATTCTCAAAACAATACGGATAGTAATTTGTAAGTAGCCTTTATTTTCCGATGAATAATAGTTATGAGAAAAATAACCACTATACAAATAGGCCGGTAATAAAGAGTTTGTCTATTACAATTCACTTGGTTTAACCTTGAGGTGAGTCAGATTAATGCAGTTGGTTAGCTTTCTTGCTATTAATTATTTCATTGATATATTTTTGGTTTTCAGGTGTAAAGTTTTCAATATTTTTTGTTAATAATTCAATCATTTTATTGTACTTATTCATTCTTCCTTTCTCTGTTGAAAGCGATGCAATAGTTTTTTTTTCTTTATCAATATATCTATCGACGGCATTTCTTTGATTTTTTGTTTCACTATTTATTACTTGCTCATAATCATTTTTCGGGTTTCCACTTTTAAAATACTGCATATTACATTCTGATATTAAAGACCAATTCTTCAGTATCTCAACCACCATTTCAAATCTTTTAAAATACACATCAAGATTATCTGTATTATTTATTAGTGAAACACTATCACTTAATATACGTTGTGTATTCCGTAGATACATTCCAATAGAACTTATTACCTGACTCTCAGACAAAGTTTTGTAATCGCTGGTATCTAATGTTGGTAAAATAATAGGAAATATAGTTTCATAATCTCTATAATTAAAAAATAGACTCATTAACAAACTCCTTTTCTACTTTGCTCTAGGTAAGTATATTTTACAAAAACCTTATTTCTGATTGATTCAAGGGCCTTTCTTATGCCCCTGAATCAATTTTAAGCCTCAAGCCTATCTGTATTTCCCACAATCCTTACAGGCGTTATCAGTGTTTCTATTGATTGTCCCACAAGACTTACACGTCCATGAATCACCAGAATTAATTGGCTTACTGGACTCTTGAGACTTTGAATACTCTTTATTCTTTGAGGCATTATTAATAGCGGATATGATTTCTCCAGCTTTACTAGAAATGAGTATACCTAACAGCCCACAAGACAACATAACGGAAGCACACGCATAAACTAGATATTGAACTACTTGTTGCATTGCTGAATCGGGAGAAACAACCAGTCCAAACATGAAAGTAATAACTGCCATGATAATCAGAACTACTGCCATCTTTCATACCCCCAAAGTCTTTGATATTGAAAGTATAACACGGGTTATTAGTAATCCAATTAGTTTTTTAGTTATGATATTCCGGCTTGAATAATCCAGCTTTACATCCCTATTCCCTTTGCGCATCCACTGTACAACCTTTGTTCAATCCCTTTTTAGGGACTCCATAAATGCCTTAGTTCCTACCTTTTAGGGACTAAAGAAACGCATTTACACCCTTGCTACAACCTTGCTTCAATTCCTTTTTTATGGGTTCAGTAATTACCCTTTAAACCTTAGCAATTCTTAGCTGTACAACTTGAAAGATTCAGTGCAAGCCATCCATTGTGCAACCGTTGCGCAACCGTTTTTCATCCCTAGTTCCTATCTTGCGTACGTTGCCACTTCCCGGACTCTTGCATCCAATTCCGCCGTTAGCCCTTCAGCTTGTGAAATCCGGTTATCAGCCGCAATACCCCGCGCCGCTTCCCGCGCCCGGCCAGCCTGTACCCGCCCCAGATTGCCGCGCCGCTCAAGCAGGGAAATACAACATGAATAGTTATCATACCCCAAGGCTTGCAAGCCGTAACCTTTCAGGGCGTTATCCAAATCCTTTGGACTTATCCCGCCGGTAACATCCAAAACCGGGACGCGGCCCTTTGGTATCCGGAAATAGAACTCTTGCCAGTGCTTTACCAGTTCCGTATACGTTGCCCTGTCTGCTAGGTCCCAAGGCGTCAGGGAACGTCCCAGCCGTTGCTTCAAGCCCTTTTTATACTTTAGCTCAAGGCGGATCAATTCAGCCCCGGAAAATATAGCCGGTATCTCTTGCCCCGTGCTTTCTCCCTGCTTGCGCTTATCATACCCCGTAAAGGACCGCGCCCCGGTGAAGTATGTAACGGTTTCCAGTTCTTTTTTCTGGTATGTCTGTTTTACAAACCGGGGTATATTTCCCCAGCTTGCCAGATACAAACAAGGCGGGTTTTGAACCTGAAGGGTATTACCTATCTCAATTTGATTTAGTTCCGCTTTTTTCAGGTCCCAGCCCGTTTCCGTTTCCAATTTACCCAAGGCATCTTCTACCGTCCGCCGGGTCAGCGGTAACACGTTACCCCCCTGAAGGTAAGTAGCAAGGCTTCCCGTACAGTATGCCGCGTCCGGGTATTGTGTTATCCGCATATTCCCAAGCGTTCCCCGGAAATAATCTTCACGGTATGAAGTTACTTTCTCAAGGTCCGGAGCTTTACCGCCGGGGACCTTGAAACTGATTGAATCAATCATTTCGGGTCAGGGTGAACAGAAACTGTAGAAAGAATCACATTGTTACTAGAGATAGATTCCCGGACCGCGCCTGTCCCCCATTGAAGGAACAATACTTCAGCCTGCTTGCCCAGCCCCGGAAATATCAGTATTGTCAAAGTATCTGCTTGCTCATCCCTATTAGTAAGTAGTGCGTCCGCCCGGTTCAGGTCCCCAAAACCTTTGCCGGGCCTTTTTATATCCGGTTCATATACTTCAGTAATCCAGCCGGTTTCCTTTGGCTTGTCAGCATCTTTCCCAAGCCAGATACCAATTTTATGATTTCTTGTATTCAAGCCGTGATAGATAACCCGTGAGCTATCACGCTTCAAGGTTTTTATCAGTTCCGGGTATTCATGCCCTTCATGGCCTTGATAGTCCCAGCGGGTCCCCGTGCTTCTGTCCGGGGCAACGTGCCGCCGGTAACGGTAAATTGATTCAGGGTGTATCATGCCCGCCCCCTGTTCAATATGGCTTCCGCCTGTTCCTGTACTTCATATCCCGCCGCTTGCCGGTTCCGGAAACAAAACGCCTTCAGGTCCTCAAGGGCAAAGAGAATCTTTCCACCTTCCGGCTTGAAACAAGAAATCTTTTTCAAATTGATTAGTTTATACAAATACGCTTTTGTATAACCCGTGAAGTCAGCGGCCTGCTCAATAGTCAGGGGCTTTTCAGTAAATTGATTCATTGCATACCTCATAAAAATGATTTCTAGTGTTCCGTGGCCTTTGGTTCACTAGGTATGCTTTTAATTTACTTCAGGACAAAGGACACAAAAATACTGTCTAGTTTGTCCAGTCTCTTGCCTGTAAATACCGGTTTATGCTTTTTGTACTACGGCCTATCTTTTTTGCTATCTTTGCTTTTCTAAGCGCGTCGGTATCTTTTGATTCTGTTTTAATTAACTCATCATAAAGGGCATAACACTCTTTTTTCTTACGTTCCATTTCTATTTGCTTATTCTGTCCCCGTGACTGTTTTTGCGGTTCCGGGGCTGTTAACTTATCATGGATTTCTTCCTGCCTTACCCTATCTATATCTTTATTACATTTATCCATTACACCGGAAAGTTGCTCGCTGTATTTCTGGCAGTTGAAATATTCCTCATTACTTTTTTCATAATCCAGAATTGCATTATGAAGTTGGTATAAGAAAGGGTCATATTCATTCATAGCAACCTTAATGGCTATGTTAATTTCATCCCAAGAATCACCCTCAAAATGTTTAGCTAATGAATCTTTCAAAGTTACATCTTTTATTCCAAAAGTATATCTGTTTAAAATATATAAATATGCCTCATAAACTTTATATATCTCTTTTAGTTCTTTATATGTCCTTTTAGGATCATCAATCATTTCCCGCCCCCTGCCGCCGGTAAATCAATATCAGGTAGCGCGTTCACGGCTTCCCGCTTCAGCTTGTCTGTAGCCTTTGTATAGACCGCCGTAGTAGCGGTTTTGGTATGCCCCAAGAGTTTTGACACGGTAAAGAAGTCCGCCCCGTTCTCAAGGGTCAACGTGGCAAAGGTATGCCGGGCAGTATGCCAGCCTATCTTCTTTTCAAGGCCAGCGTCCCGCGTCCAGAATCCCAAGTATTGATTAGTGCTAGTCCCGGTAGTTCCTATCAACGGGAAAATCAATTCACTATGCTTGTGAATTGCCCCGTCATTGATGATTTCCCAAGCGTTAGGATTTAACGGGATATTCACATAGCGGCCCGTCTTTTGTTGCCGTTTCTTTATTTGTAGCGGGTCCCGT
>Ga0066603_10002032_pt1 | contig 12465 bp, 7 predicted proteins | sample Higcelweek8metaG_FD_59482 | JGI IMG/M metagenome (GOLD analysis project Ga0066603, IMG submission 59482) | Freshwater pond sediment microbial communities from the University of Edinburgh, under environmental carbon perturbations - High... | ecosystem: Environmental > Aquatic > Freshwater > Pond...
AAACCTTATTGTTTGGGCTATATCGTACAATCTCTGACTTGTTGTCTTCAGACCTTCTACGGGCAATTTAACCACTTTTCTGTCATAGGTCATTAATCCGTTGGTTTCGACCTCAACATCAGTAGTCTGAGTATAGATTGCTGCCGACAGACCCCGGTTAATATAAGGGACTATCTGCTCCAGATATCCTGAATAGGTTCTGAACAGAGTATCTGCGTCCTCGAATGTTTTGTATCCCCAGTTATTTTTATCAAGCCATGTATGTCCTTCAAGCGGAAGTCCCAATCCGCCGAACTCACCGAGTACAAGTGCCTGCTTATGTCCGAAAACTTCCGGTTTTGCCATTACCGGCCCGGGGTAATTATGCAGATCAAGTATATGTCCCACTTCGTGAAAATTACCCCCACTGGCACAATTTACAAGGCGGAAAGGATCTTTATGCATCGTCCATTCTGTTATGTCAACACTTTTAAACTGGCCCCACGATTCGTTGAATGGCACCCACACAACTATGCACGGGAAATTATACAGGTTATCAATAATTGCGTTCCATTCAACCCTGTAAATCATTTCGGATGTTTGAGTCCTCACCTTATCTGATCCTCCTTCCATGCCAGGTCTAGTATTCCATTGATTGCCGCCGAGATCTCCGCTGGGCATATCCTGCCAGACCAGAAATCCAGTCCTGTCGCAGTGAAAATACCATCGCGCCGGTTCAACTTTCACATGTTTTCTGATCATATTAAACCCCATCTCTTTTGTTTTTACAATATCAAATAGCAGGGCTTCATCAGAAGGAGCTGTATATAAACCATCAGGCCACCATCCCTGGTCGAGCGGACCATACTGGAATACGAATTTATTGTTCAGCATCATCCTTAGCACACCGTTTATATCTGGTTTCAGCGATATTTTTCTCATGGCAAAGTAGCTTTTAACTTCATCTGCTGGTTTACCGTTTCTGATAACTGAAATTTTAAGGTCATACAGAAAAGGATCATCAGGAGACCATAGTTTCTCATTATTAATATTGAGAATTATACCTGAACCGTCAGGCGATTCACCTTCTGAGATCATTTTATTGCCATCCCATGCTGTGACATGGATTACATCTCCGGGAAGTGGATTTTCTACAATTACATCAATATTCAGGACTCCTTTATCAATATCGGGCACCTGCTTTGTTGAAGAAATATAAGTTGAAGGAACTGCCTCAAGCCAAACAGTCTGCCAGATCCCTGTTACGGAAGTGTACCAGATACCATGCGGATTCAGCACCTGCTTACCACGCGGTTGTGGACCTTTATCAGCAGGATCGGTAACTTTCATCTCCAGAACCTGTTCCTCTCCCTTTAGAAAACCGGTAATGTCGAATGTGAATGGATCGTACCCTCCCTGATGTGATCCTATTTTCTTGCCATTAATATAAATATCTGACAACCAATCAACTGCTCCAAAATGGAGCAGTACATTTTTCTTCCTGAAAGTTTTTGGAATGATGAATTTCGTCCTGTACCATAAACAGTTACCAGGACCAACACTCTTACCTACGCCAGACAAAGCCGATTCAACAGCAAAAGGGACAAGAATCTTTCCCTGTAAAGTTTTCGGCATTGCATCTTCCGCCGATGTAATTGCATAATCCCATAAGCCGTTCAGGTTTAACCATTCGGGCCGAACCAACTGAGGTCTGGGATATTCAGGCAGAGGACTAAGCGGATTTATCTTTTCGGCCCAGGGAGTTGATATTTTGTTCCCGGCAATTTTCCATCCTGTATCCTGGGCTGTGATGAAACCGGAAATAAATACTAACAATACAAGAAATAATAAATGAGTTCTCATGAAGGGATTTTATGTGTTAAATTTACACTTATACTATTTTAATTTATTAATATTTTTTCATAAAAGCAGAATCGGAATTAGCACATGGGCCGGTTCTGTCAGAAATGACCCTTCGGTCTTAAAATTAACCTTAGTGACTGATCATAAGTAAAGTATTTCCAGGCCCAGTTTATAAAAATGATCAATTTATTTCTTACACCTACGATGCTCATCAGATGAATGAACATCCAGACAAGCCAGCCAAAGATCCCCTGGAAATGAATAAATGGTAATTCGACAACAGCAAGATGTCTTCCTACTGTTGCCATAGTACCAAGGTCTCTGTATTTAAATTCTTTCAATGACCTTCCCTGAAGCTGCCGCCTTAGATTATATGCCAGAAGCTTCGCCTGCTGGATGGCTACCTGGGCAACCTGGGGATGACCTGAAGGGTATTTTTCTTCACTCATAAAAGAAATATCGCCTAACGCAAAGATGTTACTTTGGTCTTTCACTTTACAATACCTGTCAATTAATATCCGGCCACTTTTTGTATAAGTCTCCGGGCTTAAGCCTTCAATCCTGTTCCCCCTGATTCCGGCAGTCCATATAATCACATTTGTAGCAATCTTTTCTCCGGTACTAAGGAAGACTCCGTTTTCATCACATCCCTCCGCCATTGTGCCGGTTAGGACCTTCACTTTTGATTTTTCAAGGAATCTCCTGGCTTTCTCCGACGACCTTTGCGACATCATACTGAGAACCCTGTCACCTGCTTCTATAAGAAAAATATTTGCCGTTTTATCTTTAAGCTCAGGATAATCTTTTGGAAGCACATATTTATTCATCTCTGCAAGCGCTCCGGATATCTCTACTCCGGAAGGGCCTCCCCCGATTATCACTATATTCAGATGTTTGTCCTGTTCCTCCTTATTTTCAGCCGTAATTGCATTTTCGAAGTTCATCAGTATTGAATTCCTCAGGTCGAGAACCTCAGCTATTGTCTTCATCCCTTTGGAGTTTTCCTCCATCTCCTTTGATCCGAAATAAGAATTTGTGGCTCCGAATGCCAGGACCAAAAAATCATAATCAATTGTTCCGGCAGATGTAACAAGCTTGTTTCCAAACGAATCAATAGCTTTAACCTCAGCTTTTCTGATATAATAATCATCGTAATGCTGGAAAATTTTCCTGAGTGGAAAGAGGATTGAAGATTCTTCAAGCCCGGCTGATGCAACCTGGTAAAACAATGGAGGGAATTGATGGTAGTTGTGCTTATCAATTATAACTACCTGATATCCTGAGCCTCTTAGTTTTTTTGCAAGTGTGAGTCCTGCGAAACCGCAACCGGCAATAACAACTCTTTTTTTATCTGATTCGGGAATATTTATCATAATCACCGGAATGGAAACCTGCAGTTAAAGATATAAATATTCTTCATGTTAAAATGTGCAGTTGTACGCGTTTTATGATTAGAGGTGAACAATGAATATAACAGGTATTTCTTTTTAACCTATATTCAGTTTCACCTGATTGGAGATTCCTAGGTAACGCCCGGAATCTAATTATCAATTATCCTGAAATTATTTTTGATTCCCGCCATTCAAATAAAAATATTTCCCAGTAATAAGCAATCCGGCAAAAACAAAAATGGCAAAAACCAGGCTGCTTAACGAAAGCTGCATTCCGCCTGAAAGAATATGGCCGCTTGTACAGCCACCAGCCATTCTTGCACCAAAAATCAAAATAAAACCACCTAAAAATGACCAGATAAGCCTTTTTGATACTGAATTACCTTTATATTTTTCCCAGTTACTGTGAATCAGAGTGATCCTAAACTCTTTTCTTATTAGTGATATTACGATACCTGAAATGAATGCTCCGGTTAAAAATACCAGCTCCCAGCCTCCTGGTTCCTGAATCTTTGAAAAGTAACTGTTCTGTGTTGTGCCTGCTAACAGGTCAGCAACATAGGGGTATGCTGTAGATGCACCAATCTGGCGATTTGAAATGACCGACAGAAATACAACTGCATTTAAAATGGCAAGTGCAATTCCTGAATATAACCATTTCATATCAGGATTTTTCTCTTTTTTGTTCAAAATGAATGCTGCCAGGATAAACGCAATTCCAAAAATTACATCAAGGATATAGAAAATAATTTTGTGTTCCCCGGCAAGGGTATATAAGGAGATACTTCCGAGGTCGGGACCTAAGAAACTTTGAATCGATGGCACTATTATTGAATATACTAAACCGGCAGCTAAACCTCCCACGATTCCAACCAGTGCATCAACTGACCCTTCTCCAAGCGACACTGCAAGAGTCCCGGGACAATATCCTAAAATTGCCATTCCAACACCAAAAATAATTCCGCCAATTGCAATACCTCCCAATAAGAATGGCTTAATATGATAAGAAGCAAAGCCAAAACCGATTTCAATTGCTATTATTACGGCACCAACTCCTATGGCAACTGCAATAGCCTTTGCAACTGCAAAATTTTCCAGCGTAGCCATGCCGCTTATCACATTGAACCTGTTTAGCCTTGCATATTGCAAAATAGCTCCGAATAAAAAACCTAAGATCAAAATTGTTGCATTCATAAAAGTAAATTATTATGACGTTTTAAGTGTCCTGGAATTAAATTATGGCCAGCCAAGATAATTATAAGATTTGTTCCAGAGACGCCTTCAGAATTTTTTTATCAAGACAACATATTCAGCATCCGTGAAAGGACCCGTAAAATTATTTTTATCAGGATCACTTCATCCGAAATGATCTTTGTTAATTATTCGCAAAGCTTTTTCCCGCATTTAATTCTTAAATTGCATTAATAATTACAGAGCCGAATTTCTTATCAGAATATAAGTTATTCATTCATAATACAATAAGTTATGGAGAGAGAGATTACCCGGAATTTTGACCTGCTCGACAGGTACAAAGAAAACTTTATCAAAGAGGATGTTTTATGCTTCAGGCATAACGGAATCTGGAAAAAATACAGTACAAATGATTATTTAGACTACTCATATAATTTCTGCTATGGATTATATGAAGCAGGACTCCGGAAGGGAGATAAGATAATCACTGTATCAGCTAACCGGCCGGAATGGAACTTTGTTGATATGGGTATGTCTATGCTGGGTGTTGTACATGTCCCGGTATTTACATCTCTAACCACCCAGGAGTATGAATACATAATAAAAAACTCGGGTGCTGCAATTATAATTATTTCCGATAGAAAGTTGTTTAAAACCATATCACCGGCTCTCAAAAGGAGTGAAGTAAATGAAATGGTTTTTACATTCGATGAAGTTGAAGGCGCAAACAGCTGGCTCGAAATAGTAGAAAAAGGAAAAAAATGCTCCGAAGCGACAAAAAATATAGTAGAGAATGCTAAAAAACTCATCGGAACAGAAGACTTTGCTACCCTAATCTATACTTCGGGTACCACAGGAAAATCAAAAGGGGTTATGCTCTCTCATAAAAATCTTGTCAGCAATTTTCTTTCAGCTGCAAATGTTTTTAAACTCAATCCTACCGATAAATACCTGAGTATACTTCCATTATGTCATGTTGGTGGACGAATGGGTAATTACCAGACTCAATACAGCGGATGCAGCATTTATTATGCTGAGAGCATGAGTTCAATAGCTGCTAATATGCAGGAGATAAAACCCGATGGCTTCGATGCCGTACCAAGAGTTCTTGAGAAATTTTACGATGTTATTATCTCAAAGGGGAAAAATCTGCGGGGAATAAAAAGATCTCTATTCTTTTGGGCAGTTAAACTTGGATTGAGGTATTTGCCTTTTGGTGAAAACGGGTGGATTTATGAACAGAAACTTAAAATCGCAGATAAGCTTATTTTCAGCAAATGGAGACAAGCTCTCGGAGGTAATGTAAGAATTGTCGGATGTGGTGGAGCAAGTCTTCAGTCGAGGCTTGAGAGGATCTTCTGGGCAGCAGGCATTAAAATTATTAATATGTACGGACTGACTGAGACATCGCCGATTATAACAATAAACAGGGTTGAAAAGGGAAAAGTGAAGCTGGGGTCTGTTGGAATGGTCATCGAGGATGTTGAGATCAAAATAGCAGAAGATGGAGAGATCCTTTGCAAGGGGCCTGATGTTATGATAGGTTATTATAATGACCCTGATCTCACGGAATCAGTCTTCGATAAAGAAGGATGGTTCCATACAGGCGATATTGGCCATATTGAAGATGGAAGATTCCTAATGGTTACAGACAGAAAAAAGGAAATATTTAAATTATCAAACGGAAAATTTATTGCTCCACAGGTAATTGAAAATATTTTTAAAGAGTCTCCCTTGATAGACCAGATTATGGTAATCGGAGAACATGAGAAATTTGCAAGCGCTCTCATATCTCCCAATTTCAAATATTTTGATGACCTGAAGACATCAAAAAAAATCTCTTTTACAGATAATGACGATCTTGTTCAAAATCCGGATTTCCAGTTACTCTTTTCATCTGAGGTAAATAAATTAAACAAACGTCTCAATCCACCTGAAAGAATAAGCAGGTACAAACTTGTAAAAGATGAATGGGGTCCTGCAACCGGAGAATTATCTCCGACACTAAAACTTCGCCGCCAGTTTATCCTGGAAAAATACAAATCAATGGTGTCACAGGTTTACATGAAATAAACTGAATTCTGAAACTGACTGATTTAACAATGAAAATATTCAAAGTAACTGACCGGAGAACAGAAAAAATGTTTCTCGCCACAGCAAAAGTTATTTATAAAAATGATAATACCTGGGTTTGTCCTCTTGACAATGATATAAAAGCAATATTCAATCCTTCATCGAATCCGTATTTCAGTCACGGCGAGGCTCAAAGGTGGGTGCTTGCTGATGAGAATAACTCCCTTATTGGCCGTATAGCAGCTTTTGTTGATCATAATTTAGCAAGAACCTATGATCAGCCTACAGGGGGGATTGGTTTCTTTGAATGCATTGATGATGAGCCATCTGCATTCCTTCTTTTTAATACTGCCAGGGAATGGCTGAAGGAGAAAGGAATGGAAGCGATGGACGGACCCATAAATTTCGGAGAAACAGATAAATACTGGGGGCTTCTTGTCGATGGCTTTACCCACCCCTCTTTCGATGTACCATATAACCCACCTTACTATAAACATTTATTCGAATCTTATGGATTCAATGTTTATTATAAAATGGAAGGTTTTCATCTCGATATTAAAAGGCCTCTTTCAGACAGATTCATTAAAATTGCTGAGTGGGTAGCTGCAAAACCCGGATATTCGTTCACACATTTCACATGGAAAGAACAGGAAAAGTTTACCCGGGACTTTGCCCTGGTATTCAATGAAGCATGGGCCTCTTTCAAGATAAATTTTGAACCTCTCGAAGCCGAGTATATAAAAGGGGTCCTGAAAAAAGCAAAGGCAATAATTGACGAAGAGTTCATCTGGCTGGCTTATTTTGAAGAGAAACCAATTGCAATCTACCTTATGTTCCCTGATGTTAACCAGATATTTAAATTTATGAACGGGAAAATGAATCTGATGAATATGATAAGATTCCTCTGGCTTAAGAAAAAAAATACAATAACAAGGGCAAAAGGACTACTTATGGGTGTTATACCAAAATACCAGAATCATGGCATTGAATCTGCCTTTATCCTGAAGGTAAGAGAAGCATTTGCACATAAGCCTCATTATACTGAAGTAGAATTCTCATGGGTCGCCGATTTCAATCCCAAAATGAGAAAGATTTTTACCTCAGTAGGTAGTGTACCGGCTAAAAATTATATTACTTACCGGTATCTTTTCGACAGGACAAAAGAGTTTAAAAGATACCCAATACCAGATATTAAATGAGCAAAATTCTGATATGGACTAAAGCCTGATACAAGATCAGACTGGTATTATTAAGATACCTGGCCGATTTTTAAGCAATGAGCTCATCCCTGTAAAATCGGAGCCAGAGTCAGTCCTGCAATAAAAATAAAAAGTGACTATGAAACCCACATGATTGAACACAATCATAAACAAGGATGAAAATAATTCATTTTCAATCATGTGCGGTTCTATCCGACCTTTAAAATAAATTATATACGGATGAAATATGATGTAATTATAATCGGAGCCGGACTGGGCGGTTTAACAGCTGGGGCTAAACTGTCAAAAGAGGGGAAAAAAGTACTTCTTATTGAACAGCATAGCAAACCCGGAGGATGCGCAACGACTTTTAAAAGGGGAAAATTCACACTGGAAGTGGGATTGCATGAGATGGATGGTCCGGCTCCGGGCGACATGAAAACAAGAATATTCAATGAACTGGATGTATTCAGAAATGTTGAATTTATAAAAGTCCCGGAGTTTTACAGATTCATTAATGACAGGTATTCTGTTACAATACCGCATAATCCGGTTGAAGCCACAAAATTATTATCAGAATTATTCCCCGGAGAGATCAACGGGATCAGGGCATATTTTGATCAGGTACTTAACCCTAAAAAGAGAACTGCCGGAAATGTGAGCACTGACATAAGTCTTGGAGAATTCCTCGATTCCATAATCAATAACGATGATCTAAAACTGATACTCCTGGGTAATCTTGGTTATTTCCACGATGATCCATATTCTCTTTCACTGGGGTATTATTCTGTTGCCCAGGGTAGCTATTATAACGGAGGTGCCAGTTTTATAAAAGGAGGCTCTCAGGTGCTCTCTGATTATCTTGCAGGATACATCAGAGATCATGGCGGAGAGGTCCTGTTAAATCATATTGTCACCTCGATTAAGAGCTCCGGCAATAAATTAACCGGTGTGATTTATTCAAAGAAAAACAATTCCGGTGAAGGAAATATGGAGGCATTTGCTGATGAAATAGTTGCAAACAATGCTATGCCGAATGTTGCAGAACTTCTACCCTCTGAAATTGGAGCGGAACTAAAAAATGAAATAAGTGACATAAACAGAGGTTCATCATTGCTGACTCTGTATTTTGGATTCAGAAGGCCGCTTAAAGAGTTGGGGCACAATTTTTACTCCACTTTCATATTTAACAGTTCTGTAAAGTCACAGGCAGATATTCTGAGGAACAACAGAGATGATTTTTCAAGACGCAGCTTTACGTTTGTCGACTATGGTCAGATTAATTCAGGCCTCGCCCCAGAAGGGAAGAGTGTTGGAGCTGTTTGTTGTATCGATTATATTGATGAATGGGAAAAACTCAGTCAGGAAGAGTATGACATTAAAAAACAGAAAACTGCATCTGTTTTAATTGATAGGCTTGAAGCCCTTATTCCCGGTATCAGGGATACAATTGAATATTTTGAAGTCGGGACATCTGTTTCAGTAAAACGTTATACTCTGAATCCGGGGGGAGAAGTTTATGGTTTTGCACAGAATCCGGGCAGAAAAATAATTGATTCAGCAAGATATGTTGACAACCTTCATTTTGCATCTGCATGGGGAAAGACAGGTGGTGGATTCTCAGGAGCAATATTCGGTGGTTATCTTTGTGCAATGAATCTGTTCAGAAAAAGGCATGCGTCAAAACAATAGTCATCCTTTCCGCATCCTCTCTATTCTTCTGTCAACTGGTTGATTTATAATTATCGGAACCTTTTCAACAATTGTGTTTGTTGAATCAAGATGAAGAGCTCTGTCCTCAGGAATGCTAATATGCCTGACAATACTCTGGATAGCAAGAATGAAATTATCAAAATTCGAAAGTTTAAAATCGCGAAGCATGATACGATCGAGAACAACAAACTTGAAATCTGCCGGAAATTTGTATTTCTTCAGGGAATCATAGCTGCTTTCAAGCTTAATTTCTCCTGTTTTTACAAGATCCTCAAGAACCTCCCTGAAATAGAGGTTTATTTTCGGATCCACCTTGAATCCTATATGGAAGTCAATTCTGATAAGAACTCCCGGTATAATATGATTGACCTTGTAATCAAACCGGTTAGGCTCATCTACCCTGTCAACATGAAGCAGCCAGTAAGTGTCAGCCCTTTTTGGCTGTTTTTTAAAAATTGAATAAATTACTTTTGACTCAACCTGGTCCTGGCGGTTTGCTTTAATAATATAGACCAGATTGGTTGCAATTTTTGGTACACTTTTATCCTTTCTTAAATCCTTAAAAAGTTCAATATAATCTCCAAGATTTATAAATGTAATATACCTGTTCCTTATCTTCCTGGCGAAATACCAGCCGAACATTACAAGGAAATATAATGCTGCCAGTAACAGAGTGAACCAACCTCCATATCTGAATTTATGAAGATTAGCTATAAGGAAACCGCCTTCAATAGTAAGAAATAACAGCATAAACAGAATTGCCAGTCTGCGATCAATTCCGCTCTGGTACAAAAAATAAGATAAAAGTAATGTCGTCATTATCATGGTGATAGTAATTGCAAGCCCATAGGCTGCTTCCATATTTGCTGACTCTCTGAAGAATAAAACCACCAGGCTGCACATGATCCATAGCGACCAGTTAACAAAAGGCAGATAGACCTGGCCTCTGACAAATGTCGGATTTAATATCTTTACTCTGGGCCAGAAATTAAGTGATATTGCTTCACTGATGAGAGTAAAAGATCCGCTTATAAGTGCCTGGCTTGCAATAATTGAAGCTGCGGTGGCAATTATAATTCCCGGGAGAAGAAACCATTTTGGCATTATTGAGAAAAAGGGAGTCAGCTCATTACCAGGAACATAATTCATAAGAAGCCAGGCTCCCTGTCCGAAGTAATTTAATATAAGTGTAGTCTTTACAAATATCCACGAAACACGGATATTTTTCCGTCCACAGTGTCCGAGATCTGAATAGAGAGCCTCGGCTCCCGTGGTACAAAGGAAAACAGCACCTAAAAGTATAAAGCCTCCCGGATATTCAGCCAGAAACCGGATTGCATAAACAGGACTTAGGGCACGAAATATTTCAGGGTAATGGATCACCTGTGAAAAACCCAGGATCCCAAGCATTAAGAACCAGATCACCATCATCGGGCCAAAAGCAACTCCTACAACATTGGTTCCGAATTGCTGCATAAAAAAAAGTGCAGCAAAAATTACAAGTACAATAGGAATAACCGATATAGAAGGACTATACAACTTTAATCCTTCTATTGATGAAGTAACTGTTATTGCAGGTGTTATAACACCATCTGCCAGCAACGCGGCCCCTCCTATCATTGTCAGAATCGCCGCCCATCCTGATTTTCTCCGTATAAGGGCAAATAATGCAAAAATCCCCCCTTCTCCCCGGTTATCAGCCCGGAGAGTAATAATCACATATTTGATCGTAGTCTGTAAAGAGAGGGTCCAGAAAACACACGATAATGCACCAAGGATCAATAGCTCATTAAACTCTTTTGCATTTCCTGCAATTGCCCTGACAGTATAAAGAGGACTTGTCCCTATATCTCCGTAAACAATACCCAGAGTTACCAGCAGCCCTGCAAATGATAGCTTATTTATATCGAAATGGGGTCCCTGCTCTTTCATAACAAACTTATCAGATAAAATTCAAGCCCAATCCAAAGCCGGCAAAGGTAATATTTTTCATATAAAAAGAGCATTTCACTGGAACCGTTTGATCCTGGAGGCCACAGGCTGATCAATAATTATAGGAACCTGCTCTATGATTGTATTTGTGGAATCAAGATTTAATGTCCTGATATCGTTTGTACTCAATTTTCTGACAAGTCCGTTAAGAGAGAGGATAAAGTTTTCCCAGTTTGAAAGGGTAAGATCACGCGACATGATCCTGTCAATAAGAATATATTTAAAATCACCATCAAGATCATGCTTTTTCAGAGAATCGTAACTGCTGTCCAGTTTTATCTCACCCGACGCTTCCATATCCTCCAGTACTTCTTTAAAATAAAGGTTAATTTTAGGTTCTACTTTAAACCCAATGTGAAAATCTACCCTGTGAAGTATCCCCGGAATAATCTGTGTTACCTGATAATCAAATCTGTTAGGTTCATTTACTTTATCGACATGTAAAAACCAATAGGTATCAGCACGTTTAGGTTGTTTATGGAAGATCGAATAAATAACTTTTGACTCAACCTGATCGTGTCTGTTGGCGCGTATAATATAAACAAGGTTGGTTGCCATTCTTGGAACAGACTCATCTTTAACAAGATCCCTGAACAGGTCGAGGTACTTATCAAGGTCAGCAAAGGTAATATAGCGGTTCTTTATTTTCCTTCCGAAATACCAGCCAAACATCACCAGAAAATATAATGATGCCAGTAATACTGTCATCCACCCTCCCGAATTGAATTTATGCAGGTTGGCAATAAGGAAACTTCCCTCTATCGTCAGATATGTCAGGAAAAGCAACATAACAAGCCTGTGGTTCAGCCCTTTCTGGAGCAGGTAATAAGAGAGCAGCAAAGTCGTCATGATCTCTGCAATCGTAATTGCAAGACCATAAGCAGCATTCATATTTGATGAATCTTTAAATGAGAATACAACCAGGCTGCAGGCTATCCATAAAAACCAGTTTACGAATGGTATATAAACCTGTCCCCTGACAAGAGTGGGATGTAATATTCTTAATTTTGGCCAGAAGTTAAGTGATACCGCTTCCCCGATCAGTGTAAATGATCCGCTTATAA
>Ga0066603_10002049_pt1 | contig 12431 bp, 8 predicted proteins | sample Higcelweek8metaG_FD_59482 | JGI IMG/M metagenome (GOLD analysis project Ga0066603, IMG submission 59482) | Freshwater pond sediment microbial communities from the University of Edinburgh, under environmental carbon perturbations - High... | ecosystem: Environmental > Aquatic > Freshwater > Pond...
AGGAGAAGGTTCAACTTTGTCGTGGAATACAAGGAATTGTACCAATTTAAATATTCAAACTTCGGTTGGGCCTGTTTCTGGAGCAATCGGAAGTAAAACAGTTTATCCTACTCAAACAACCACATATACTCTAGTAGCAACTGGCGCAGATTATACTGAAAAAAGGATGTCAACAACGGTGACAGTAAATTCAGTCACAGCCTCTTGTGCTATCAGTAGTTTCACTGCAAGTGATTACTCAATCACAGCTGGTCAATCGACAACATTATCTTGGGGTTTGACAGATGGTTGTATAAGTACAAATCTTAGAGCTTCTACTGATTATGGAACTAATGTAACTGGATATAATAGCAAGACATATTCTCCAACAGTTACAACAACATATACATTAGTTGCTACAGCTTCCGATTGGGTAACACAAACAAGCAAGACATTAACTGTGACAGTAGATCAACCTTCTGTTTGTAAAATCAACAGCTTCACAGCAAATCCAACTTCGATTACAAGAGGGCAGTATTCAATACTTAACTGGTCAACGAGTGGATGTTCAAATGTAACCATTTCAAATCTTGGGTATAGCGTACCAACATCAAGTGTTTCCGGTGGTCAGCAAATTTGGCCTACGACTACAACTACTTATGTTATGACTGCATCTGGAGCCACAGGAAATGTGACAAAGTCTGTGACCGTCCAAGTGGATGCTCCATCTGTCTGTAATATTTCAAGTTTTACTGCAAGTCCATCTTCAATCACCAAAGGGCAATACTCAACTCTTACTTGGAGAACTGTTAACTGTAAAAACGTAAGTATCTCAGGAGTAGGTAGTGTCCTTACTTCTGATAGTAAAGATGTAAATCCAACTGTTACTACTACATATACGCTAACCGCTTATGGTCAAAGTATTGGCGATGATGTTCAGCATACTAAAAGTGTCACTGTCTATGTGAACCAACCAGCAGAATGTTCAATCGTTAGTTACACAGTAAATGGACAAGCATCAATCTCATCTACTCCAAATCAACCAGCAACTCTATCATGGGTTACAAATGGTTGTACAACAGCATCTATTTCTAGTGCAAATGTTGATACGACAGGAAGTAAAACAGTTTATCCTGCTACAACAACTACATACACATTAAATGTTCACGGATTAACAGGAGCGACAAAGACTGCAAGTGTCACTGTCTATGTGAACCAACCAAACCTATGTTCAATTTCACGATTTGCATCTAATCCTACTTCAATTGATCGAGGGCAATCTTCAATTCTTAGTTGGGATACTACGAATTGTACAAGTGCAAGTATTTCATCAATCGGTATCGTAACTCCAGTATCAGGAGGTAGTAGAAGTGTATCGCCATCACAAACGACCACATATACTTTGACTGCGACCGGAGCAAACGGACAAACACAGACAAGTACCACTACGGTATATGTAAATGAAGTAATTTCAAATTGTTCAATTTCACGATTTACTGCGACTCCAGCATCTATCACTTCAGGTCAATCTTCAATTCTTAGTTGGGCTACAAGTAATTGTGCGGATGTAACTATTTCAAATCTTAGTTATAATGTCCCAACAACTGGATCACAAGAAGTCTGGCCAACACAAACTACTACATATGTGTTAACTGCGACTGGATCAAATGGAGAAATCCAAACAAGAACTGCCACAGTATATGTAGGTCAACCAGCTGTATGTGCGATTTCAACTTTTATAGCAAATCCAACATCAGTTACTTCTGGTCAAGCCTCAACGTTATCATGGAATACAAGTAATTGTGTAAGTGCAAGTATCTCTTCTATCGGTAGTGTAACCCCAGTGTCTGCAGGTAGTAGAACTGTATATCCAACTACAACTACTACGTATACTTTGACTGCAATCGGAGCAACCGGAGCAGCACAAACGAGTACAGCAACTGTCTATGTGAACCAACCATCTGTATGTGCGATCTCATATTTCACTGCAAATCCTACATCAATTACATCTGGTCAGACCTCAGTTCTTAGTTGGGCTACTACTGACTGTGTAAATGTAACTATTTCAAATCTTGGTTACAACACACCAACATCAAGTGTTCCAGGTGGTCAGCCTATATGGCCAACGCAAACTACTACATATGTGTTAACTGCATATGGAATAACCGGCACAAGTCAGACAAGTACAGCAACTGTCTATGTGAACCAACCATCTCTATGTTCAATTGATGGATTTACAACGAGTGATAATTCAATTACTTCGAGCGGATCCGCAACTCTCTCATGGAATACAACGAATTGTACAAGTGCAAGTATCTCACCAATCGGATCAGTTTCAGTCGATGGGAGTAGAGTTGTTAGTCCTTCGTATACAACTACGTATACTTTGACAGCATATGGGACAAACGGACAAACAGAAACGAGAGCGCTAACTATTTATGTTAATGAAGGAACACTTGAATGTTCAATCTCAAGTTTCACTGCTAGTGACGATGATATAGAAGAAGGAGATTATACAACACTGCATTGGAATACAAATGGATGTGAACGAGTAAAGATTTCTGACCTCGGTAATGTCTCAGACGATGGAAGTGAAAGAGTTTATCCGTTCGAAGATACAACCTATGTGTTAACTGCTTATGATTCTGACTGGCATTCAATAACAAGACAAGTAAGAATTAATGTTGATGGTGATAACAACGATGACAACAACTGTTCCATTGATACTTTTACCTCAACTGATACATATATAGAGAGAGGAGATCGTGTCACCTTGAGATGGAATACAAGTGATTGTAATTATGTAAACATTACCGATCTAGGAAATGTTTCATTAGACGGTAGTAGAAATGTTTACCCAGCTTATACAACTACGTATACATTAAAAGCACGAGGATACAACGGCAGAGTCCGAGAAAGATCAGTACAAATAAATGTAGGTAGAGATATAATTCCAATTTATAACACAAACGTTGTTACAACCGTAGCCACAAATGTTTCCCAAACAGGAGCTCAATTGAATGGTCTTATTACCAGTTCAAATTACACTAACTCAAACGTATACTTTGAATATGGAACGACAATCAATCTCGGTTCAAGAACAGCATCACGGTCAACGAACAGTAATACTAACTTTAGTGAGTATGTGACAAATTTGAGTCCTAATACAATATACTATTTCCAAGCATTGTCTGTCGGGCAAGATGGTTTATCACGTGGAGCAATAGAAGTCTTCCGAACACTTGGTTACAACATCAACACCAACACAAATACCAACACTAATACAGTAATCCGATATGTTAATCAAGGAACTACAGTTTACGGATCTCAATCACCTTTGATTCTCAGAATCGAAAATCGTTATCAGAATGTTGGAGTAGGAGACATAATTGATTATACCGTCTACTACAAAAATATAAGTAGTTCTACTTTGTATCGACCGATGGTTCAAGTGTATATTCCAGAAGGCATAACGCTTATGAATACTTCTCACGGTACATATTCTGAAGACGATCGAACTGTATCAGTTCCAATTGAAGATTTAGTTTCAAACGCTGAAGGTGTTATCTATCTACAAGGAAGAGTTGATTCTCTAGACTCTAGTTTGGCACAAATAGTTACTACAGCAATTCTTGTTTATACAAATCCAAACGGTGCACAAGAAAATGCTATGGCTTATGTTCTAAACAATCCAAGCACAAATAGTAATTTACTCGGTGCTTCTGCTTTCTTTGGAAATCTATTTGGGTTTGGTTTGATTGGATGGTTACTACTAATAATTCTAATCTTATTGTTAGTTCTAGTTGCAAGATCCCTTTATTCTCGACGTAATGTAACAACTACAACAACTCATAGAATAATTAGTTAATAATCTAACTTAATATTAAACGTTTTTTTAACATACTCCGACTTTGGTCGGAGTATGTTAGTATATGGCTATGAGCAATAAGTCAGGGAATAATGTGATCATAAAATTTAATAAAATAGACCTTTCAGAAATATCAGAAAAAATATTGGAAAAGATATTACAAATGGACAATAGGGAAGCTCGAGTTGTTGCACTGTCTGGAGAACTTGGTGCGGGGAAGACTACACTCACGCAAGAATTAGCGAAATTATTTGGAATTAAAGAAAAAGTTGTCTCTCCAACTTTCGTCATAATGAAATATTATGATATCAATAAAAAGTTCCATTCCCACTTCAAGAAATTAATTCACATAGATGCGTATCGATTAGATTCTCATAAAGAATTATTGAAAATCGGTTGGAATAAACTGGTGGAGGACAAAGATAATCTAATTCTTATTGAATGGCCAGAAAGAGTTTCAGAATGTATTGGTGACAAAGCTTTACGCGTACGATTATCTCATATAGATGAGGAAATTAGAGAGGTAGAGTTTTAACGTTGACTATCGTTTTTTAAGGGAACATAATTATCTTAAACTAAAAATTGATAATTATGACACAAGAAGAAAAGTATCTTTCGGGATTTAAGATGTTTTTGATGGCTCTTATTCCGATGACCATCATTGCCATATTTGCCATGGTGATACCTTATGGAATTTCACACACAACTTTCTATATTACATTTCCAATTTTTGTGTGTATAATTTCATTTCTCTTGCTCCTTAGATCTAAATATTTTTGGTTCTTATCAGAAAGCAAAATTTTTGATAAAGTATCCACTATTTTTATTTGGATTATTTTTGTCACAGTCATGCCCTTTATTGGGACTCTCGCACTTTTGATTGTAAATTTTTTTAAGAAATCTCTCTATATATCACTCTGGGTTTTATCGGTAATTATTACTTTCATTTTTGGAATAAGGGTAAAAACTATTGGTAAATTACCACGTGGACAGTTTATTGTAGTTTGGAACCATTGTTCCAACGCTGATGATATTTTAAGTCCTATCGTAATGGGAAGGAGACCGTGGAAAGTTATATTTGCTAGAGGTTTAAAAAGAATTCCTTTTGTTGGTAATTTTTTAAACTATATCGGAATTCCTATAACTCGAGAAGATTTAAATTCAAGAAAAGAAACATCCAATCTAGTGATTGAGTATCTAAAAGAGAGAAAAGGGAATATTCTAATTTTCCCCGAAGGAAGAAGATTGGTTGTTGAAAGAGAGAGAAGTAAACAAAAACTCATGATGGACTTTCAGCCTGGAGCTTTTGTTTGGTCAAGTAGATACGATATTCCAATTGTGCCAGTTGTGGTATCTTGGACTTTTAAATTTCAACCCAGATCTGGTCAGTGGTGGTTTTCTCCTAGGACTATTACAATTCACTATCTTGATCCTGTAACTATCATGGAAAGTGAAAGTGCAGATGAATTTTCAGGTCGAACAAGAAAACTAATGCTCAATGAATTAAAAAATGACCCTGAGTGTCGCTAATAAAAAGCCCCGTAACCAAGGGGGCTTTTTTCCTGTCTAAAATGCTATAATTTACATATGGCAAAAAATGATAAAAAACAAAAGCTTATTTTGCTTGATTCCCATGCGATTATTCATAGGGCCTATCATGCACTACCCGAGTTCATGAACTCTCGTGGTGAGCCTACAGGGGCTATATACGGTCTTGCTACGATGCTTTTCAAAATAATCACTGACCTAAAACCTGATTATATTATTGCCTGTTTTGATCTGCCAAAAAAGACTTTTCGTCACGAAGCATATGATGATTATAAAGCTGGGCGGGCAAAAGCAGATGATGCTCTAGTGGCTCAGCTCATAAGTTCGCGTGAATTTTTTAAATCATGTTCTATTCCGATGTATGAGTGTGAAGGATTTGAAGCTGATGATTTACTTGGAACAATCGCTGAACAAATAAAAAAGAATAAGGAAAAAATAGATATTATTATCGCATCTGGTGATATGGATACACTCCAACTTGTTGATGATGATACTGTCCAAGTTTACACTTTGAAAAAAGGAATCAATGATACGATCTTATACAATGAGTTGAAAGTTTTTGAGCGTTTCGGGTTTAGTCCTAAAAATTTGCCAGATTATAAAGGTCTTCGTGGTGATCCCTCTGATAATATCATTGGGATAAAAGGTATTGGAGAAAAGACTGCTACAACTTTAATTTCTAAATATGGAACAGTTGAAAATATTTACAAGACAATAAAAAAGAATGAGAAAGATTTGAAAGAATTAGGCCTAACTGACCGAATTCTGACTTTGCTGAAAGAAGGGGAAGAGGAAGCACTTTTCTCAAAGACACTTGCGACGATTCGCCTCGATGCGCCGATAAAATTTGAATTACCCGGAAAACACTGGAAGGAAACCGTTGATAAAAATAGTGTTGCGGAATTTTTCCGAAAAATGGAATTCAAAAGTTTACAAAATAGGTTTTTGAATGTGTTGGGGGAAGAAAATGTAAATGGGCTCAGTCAGACCACTCTGGACAGGACTTTCTCTGATGCCGGACAAACCCCAGAAGACCTAGAAAAAGTTACCAAAGCAAAAATTGCTTATTGGTTACTGAATTCTGAACGCACAGATCCAGATCTTGATGAAGTCATTCATTATAAAGGGAATAATTATCTGGAGGGTGCTTTGAAGGCGATTGAGAATGATATTAATAAAGAAAAATTATCATATATTTATGAGAATATTGAAATCCCAATTATTCCGATAATAGATAGTATGGAAAAGAATGGAATACTTGTAGATGTCCCTTATTTGAATAAAATTTCTGGCGAATATCATACAGAATTAGACGAGATTGAAAAAAATATTTGGAAATTAGCTGGATCTGAATTTAATATAAATTCGCCAAAGCAAATTAGTGAAATTCTTTTTGATAAACTTGGACTTTCAATAAAGGGAATCAAGAAAAGTGCAGGGGGAGCTATATCAACAAGAGAGAGTGAATTGGAAAAACTCCGCGATGTTCACCCTATTATTGGAGAAATATTGAAACACCGAGAATTACAAAAATTACTCTCGACATACATAGATACTATACCAGCCCAAGTTGGAAAAGATGGGAGACTCCATGCGCATTTTATTCAAGCAGGGACTACCACAGGAAGATTTTCTTCTAACAATCCAAACTTACAAAATATTCCAACCAAAACTGAAAAGGGTAAAAATATAAGGAATGCATTTATTGCTCCTGCCGGGTATACTTTAGTCTCGTTTGATTATTCACAGATTGAGTTACGTGTTGCGGCTCTTATGTCCCAGGATCCCTATTTTATAAGAGCGTTTAAAGAAGGACAGGATATCCACTCGGCAGTGGCTATGAAAGTGTTTAATGTTTCTGAAGAAGACGTGACGTACGATATGCGACGTCGTGCTAAAGTTATTAATTTCGGAATTCTTTATGGGATGGGGGTCAATGCATTAAAACAAAACTTAGGGACAGACAGAAAAGAAGCACAGACGTTTTACGATAATTATTTTTCACAATTTCCAACGATAGCAGCCTATTTAGAAAGTATTAAAAACTTTGCAAAACAACATGGATATACAGAAACTTTATTTGGGCGTAAACGTTATTTCCCAGGAATAAAGTCACCAATTCCGTTTATTAAAGCGATGGCAGAAAGGATGGCCACAAATGCTCCAATCCAAGGTACAGCGACTGCCGATATAATTAAAATAGGAATGAAAAAAGCAGATGATGCCTTGAGAAAAGCTGGGTTAATCAACGAAGCGCGACTTGTTCTTCAGGTTCACGATGAACTTGTTTATGAAATCAAAAACGGCAAAAAAGAAGAAGCCTCAAAAATTATTGAGAAAGCTATGCAAGAGGCAATTCCGGATGAATTTTTAATAGGGAAGGATAATGTTCCACTTATTGTATCCTGTTCATATGGTAAAACTTGGGGAGATTTAAAATAGTGGCGAAAACAGTCTTCTGGTGATAGTATTAATGATATGGAAGAAACAGATAAAAAGGTTGAGAATCATAGACGTGGCATAGTGCATTTTATCTTAGTGCATTCATATTTTGTGTTCCTATTTGCTATTATTTTAGGAGTACTCTTTGATTCGTTTATAGATAACAAAATTTTTTCGAATAATATTTATCAATATATTGGGTTTTTTATGTTGATAATTAGTTCAATAATTATATATTGGGCGCAAGAATCATCTGCTAATTATAAAAAAAGAGAAAAGAAAAATACATCCAGATCTCATTTTGAGTTTGGTCCGTACAAATATTTACGTAGCCCCACTCATTTTGGTTTGTTTATTATGGCACTTGGTTTTAGTTTGATTATGAATTCTTTCTTTGGTGTTGTTCTTACTTTGATAGCGTATCTTATCACCAAGATTTTATTTTTGAAAAAAGAGGAAAAGATTTTAGAAAAGAAATATGGACAAATATACACTGACTACAAAAAGAAAGTAAAAAACTGGATATGATTTATATTCTCTCGGGGAACGATAATAAAAAGAAAAATTCTTATTTGAAAAAGTTGTGTCAAGGTGACACTGCCGTTATTCTGTCTCAGGCTGAAATCCCTAAAGAAAAAATTTTCGAATACGCGGGGAGCGTGAGTCTCTTTGGAGGATTTCCAATCGTCATGATTGAAAATTTAATTAAAGACAAAGATATAAATTTTTCGGAAGAAGAATTATTGATCTTGAAAAGTTCTCAAACGATATTTGTCTTTTTTGAAGAAAAAGTATTTGTTCCTGATCTTAAAAAATATAAAAAATATGCGACAATTGAAGATTTTAGTAGTTTAACTACTAAAAAAGGACCTAAGATGAACGTTTTTGATATCGCCGAAGCGTATGGGAGAAGAGACAAGATTGGGGCTTGGATTTTATATAGAGAAGCTGTATCACAGGGAACAGCGCCTGAAGAGGTTTCCGGAATTATATTTTGGAAAATAAAAACAATGTTATTGAATGGAACAAAACTCTTTTCATCTATTGAGTTAAAGAATAGATTAAGTGATCTCGTCAGTTTATATCATCGTGCCCATAGAGGGGAGTGTGATTTTACTATTGGACTTGAACAATTTATTCTTTCTTCACTTAGTAAATAAAAAAGAAAAAAAGAAAAGGCTTGGAAGTCGAACCTCAAATTTTGAGAACCGACTTCCAAGCCTTTTGGCTTTTTAGAAACAAAGTACAACTCACTAATAATGATGTGAGTATAATGTGCTAATGCTGTAAATATAAATCTTTTCGAAAATTAAATCCCATACATTGGGTGAACGTGAAAAGATTGTTACAAAGATATCTTATATATATTATATGACGAAAAAATGAAGTGAGCAAGTAGGGGTGGGGATAACTATTAATAACCTATAATTGGTATGTTGATTTTAAGGTTTAAATATGGTATTTTTGATAGATCGCATAGTTTTTAACAGAATTATAATCCGCTCGTAGCTCAGTTGGTAGAGCAGCTCCCTTTTAAGGAGATGGTCGTAGGTTCGATTCCTACCGAGCGGACAAGAATAAAAGCCTTAAGAAATTAAGGTTTTTATTCTTGTCCGCTTAAACTTTGTCTATTATGATATAATTTAATATATGGCTATAGAATACGAAGCCACATATATAAATGTGGATAAAGATGAAATAAGAAAACGCCTAAAAAAAGCTGGGGCATTACTTGTTCGATCGGAATATTTACAAAAAAGAATTCCATTTAATTTACCAAAAGAAAAACATGAGAAAAGTAAATTTGTTAGGGTTCGCGACGAGGGGGATAAAATTACTTTAAGTTATAAGTTTTTTGACGGTGATAAAATTGAAAATCAAAAAGAAATATGTCTAATAGTGAATGATTTTGATGAAGCTGTTAATTTATTGAAAGAAATAGGTTGTGAACCAAAATCGTATCAAGAGACTAAACGTGAACTTTGGAAACTAGATAATGTAGAAATTATGATAGATGAATGGCCATTTTTAGAACCATTTGTTGAAGTGGAAGGTAATTCTGAAGAGGAAGTAAAAAAAGTTTCAAAACAGCTTGGTTTTAATTATGAAGATGCATTATTCTGTCCAACTACAAAAATATATCAGATGAAATATGATGTTACTGAAGAAATAGTAAATTCAGCACCTCAAATAATATTCGAAATGGAAAATCCATTTTTAAAATAATATGAAAGAAACAAAAACACCCGTGTTTGATGCACTTCTAGATAAGATATTAGATGAGTTAGTACCTCACGCAAGAGTTTGTTTGGATTGTAAAAACCAATTTCAAATAGAAGAAGGGGATATTGCTCTTCTCAAAATGCTTCGAACTCCTGCGCCAAAGCTCTGCCCAGATTGTCGCCATAGAAGAAGATTATCATTTTCAAATTATTCAAACATCTATAAACGTAAATGTGATGTGCCAGGTCATAGTGATATGATGATTTCGCCTGTATCTCCCATAATGCCTTGGATTACTTATGACTATGATACATATTATTCAGATTTATGGGACCCATTTTCTTATGGGAGGGTCGTAGATAATGATCTGTCTTTTTTTGATCAATTTTTAAGTTTGATGAAAGTTGTTCCACAGCCAGGAGTACGCCGTGGCAAGAATTCTATTAATAGTGATTTTTGCTTTTATGGAGAAAGTTTAAAAGATGGGTATTATGTTTTTGGAGGAAGAAGGTCTGAAAATGTTTTATTCAGTACTTCTATTTATGATTCCAAAAATATTGTTGATTCATATTTTCTCCGTAGAGTTGATAACGCGTATGACAATGTAGGAACTTCTGATTGTTTTAAATGCAAATATGCCTATTTTTCGTCGAATTGTATTGATTGTGACTTTATCTATGATTGTCGTAATTGCCAGAATTGTTTTGGATGTGTTAATTTACGAAATAAAAATTATTATATTTTTAATGAAAAATTCACGAGGGATGAGTATATAAGGATAAGAAGTGAAATAAATCTAGGAAGTAGAAAGATAAAAGATGAATACCAGAATAAATTTTGGGATTTCATCAAAACAAAGCCAATTCGTGCAGCTCGAATCTTTAATTCTCAAAATGTTTTTGGAAATGATATAAAAAATTCAAAAAATTGTAGCGATGTTTTTCAGACTGAGGATTCTGAAAATGTTCGACACTCAGCTTTTGTAGTTTTCAGAGTAAAAGATTCAATGGATGTCGGTTTTAGTGGTAGAGCTCAAGGTGATTATGAAGCCCAAAATACTAGCGCCAATTCCTCCAATGTAAAGTTTTCTTTTGCTGTAAAAGAGTCAACAAATTGTGAATTTATGATCAATTGCAAAAATTGTTCAAATTGCTTTGGTTGTGTAGGCATTAATAATGCATCCAATACTATCTTCAATAAGAAATATGAGTCCAAAGAATATTACGAAATTCTTGATAGTATCAAGACAAAGATGCTTCAGGGAGGTGAATATGGAGAATTTTTCCCAATGTCTTTTGCTCCATATGCTTATAATAGTTCCATGGCCAATATTATTTATCCAATGACAGAAGAAGAAGCAAAAGGACGCGGTCTTTTTTGGCAACCCGATACGGATGTTGATACAAAAAATTTAAAAAGTATTGAAGCTCGAGAATTGCCAGATAATATCTCTGATGCTGACTATGAGATATGTGACTTAGCGATTATAGGAGAAAAATCAGGGAAACCTTTCAAAATAATAAAGAGAGAAATTGATTATTATAAACAAAACGGAATTGCCTTGCCATCTGATACGCCACACCAAAGGATGCTTGATCGTTTTAAGATTTTGAATAATTTTAAAGTCTTTAAAGAAACTTGTGATTTGTGTAATAAACAAATCGAATCAGCGTATAAAAAGTCAGATGGGTTTAAACCTTATTGTGAGGAGTGTTATAAGAATAATATTTTGTAAATAATATGAAATGCGAATTTATAGTAGTTGATATACAGAATGATTTTGCTACAGAAGGCGGTAAGTTTTACACTTATAAGCCATCCATAACTTTTTTAAATGAAAGGGTTTTTCCATATTTTAAAGAAAATAATATAAAAGTTAATGAAATAGTTTCTGATTATAGACAACCAAGAAATGGTGATTTGGGTGATGGCTGTCGTCCTGGTGAATGGGGTTACGAGTCAGTATTACCGAATGAATTGAGAAAGTCACTATGGGTTAAATGCATGAACTCTCCAGTTTGGATAAGAAAAAATATCGGCAAGGTTAATAAAAAACCAGGATTACCATATTCAGACTCAAAAGCTTTTACTAAATGGGTAAAAAAGAATATAGGAAAACCAGAAGAAATTACTCCGGTTATATTTGGACTAACCATAGATTGCTGTGTTTTGTCTACTGTCCAAGAATTTAGATGGATGGGATATAAACCAATAGTTATTAGAGAAGCAGTTGATACATCAAATGGAATAATAGAAGACAGGGATATTGTATTAGAAAAGACGGCACTTCGTCATTGGGCTAAAACTATGAATTGGGAAGATTTTAAGAAACTTTTATAATCTATGAAAATCTTTGATAAAAAATTTGCTG
>Ga0066603_10002050_pt1 | contig 12430 bp, 10 predicted proteins | sample Higcelweek8metaG_FD_59482 | JGI IMG/M metagenome (GOLD analysis project Ga0066603, IMG submission 59482) | Freshwater pond sediment microbial communities from the University of Edinburgh, under environmental carbon perturbations - High... | ecosystem: Environmental > Aquatic > Freshwater > Pond...
CAGTACAACACACCCGGCAAGCCCCCATTCTTCGGCCAATACGGAAAGAATAAAATCCGTATGCTGTTCCGGCAGAAAATTTAAAGCATTCTGGGTCCCATGAAGAAACCCCTTCCCGGTGAGCATACCCGAACCTATGGCAATCTTGGATTGAATGATATGATAACCTGCACCAAGGGGGTCCCGCTCAGGATTCAAAAAGGTTAAAATTCTGTCTTTCTGATATTCCTTCAAACCGAAAAACCATACCAGAGGCACCAGACAGAGCCCCGCCACCCCCAGAGTGAATAAAACTTTTTTTTCAACCTTTACAAATAAAGTAAGACAGCCGGCAATAAGCAAAAGCAAAAGCCCAGTGCCAAGATCGGGTTGGATGACGATGAGGCCAAAGGGAATAATACATAAAAGAGCCGGCTTGATCAGATGTGCGAAGCCTAAACCTTCGGGACTGATACTCTCTGAATACACTGAAGCCAGGCTGATGATCAAAGAAAGTTTCATCAGTTCCGAGGACTGTATCCGAACAGGACCCAACACCAGCCAGCGCTGGGAGCCGCCGCCGGTATGCCCCACAAGCCACGTAGCCACCAGAAGCCCGACACATGCGGCATATATAAGGAAATGTAGATTGGCAAACTCTTTAAAGTCAATGACAAGACAGCCCATCATGATGGCAAAACCAACGGCAAGCCAGACAATCTGTTTTTTAAAAAGGGGAGGTAGGCCAGTTCCGGCGTATCCGGCTGTCACCGCCGAATAAAGGATAGTCAGGCCCAGAATGCAAATAAAAACAATAAGCAAAAGAAATCCCCAGTCAAAATTTGATAATAGACGGCGATCAAACATTTTTTACTCCACGTTTCACTCCACATGAGCCGGGTCTTCCTCGACCACGGCAGTTGGAACTTCAGGGTCCCCGAAATAGGCATGAATCAACTCTTGTGCAACGGGAGCAGCCGCACTGGCGCCATGCTCCCCATGTTCAATGATCACGGCAATGGCTATTTTAGGGTCCTGCGCAGGCGCATAACAGACAAACCAGGCATGATCCTGGAGGGTGCGCTTCAATTTTTTGTTATCAAACTTTTCCCCGGCTTTGCGGGAAAACACCTGAGCAGTACCTGTTTTTCCGGCGATCTGAACGTCGGGAAGACGGATTTGCCGGGCAGTGCCGCGGTTACCGTGAACAACTTCTAAAAGCCCCTGTCGCACAATGGCCAAATTTTTTTTGGAAGCCGGCAACCCCCCGGTAATTTCGGGTTCAATTTCCCTTATCACCTGCCCTTTTGCATCCTGAACGGACTTAACAAGCCTTGGCCGGTAAAGGGTACCGTTATTACCAACCGCAGAAATAAACACGGCCATCTGCAGAGGCGTAACCAGATTAAACCCCTGACCAATACTTATGGACAGGGTCTCACCGGCCTGCCAGGGTTCCTTGAACCGCTGTTTCTTCCATGCGGACGTGGGAATCAAACCCGGGCGCTCATGGGCCAGGCGAATGCCGGTCAACCGCCCCAGACCAGAGCCTTGCGCATACTTTGCCAGGGCATCGACCCCGAGTTTTTCACCGGTCTGATAAAAAAACACATCGCAGGACTGGGCAATGGCATCCACAACATTTATAGTGCCGTGTCCGTATTTACTCCAGCAATGGTAGCGCCGGTTGCCAAACTTATAAAATCCCGGACAAAAAAAAGTTGAATTGCGGTCAATGACCTTTTCTTCAAGCCCTGCCAGAGCCGTAATGATCTTATATGTGGACGCCGGAGGATATTCTGCCTGAATGGCTTTATTGTTCATGGGTCTGCCCGGATCATCCCTTAAAACCTGCCATTTCTTACTGGAGATACCGCCAATAAAATCATTTTGATCAAAACTAGGCGATGACGCCATAACCAAGACATCTCCGTTTGAAGGGTCAAGGGCCACAACAGCCCCGTCATTCTCCCCAAGCAAACCTTCAGCTTTCTGCTGAAGTGGCAAATCTATTGTCATCACCAGATCGTTTCCGGAAACAGGCTCGACAGTCTTAAGTATTTTAATCACCCGCCCGTTGACGTCCACTTCGAGCTGGTGCCCCCCTCTTTTGCCCTGCAGATCCGCCTCAAAACTTTTTTCAACCCCGTATCGGCCAATCGAATCCCCGGACCGGACATTGGGAAATTTACCGGAATCCAGTTCATCCTTATTGATCTCACCAAGATAACCTATAAGATGGGCCGCTGTTTTCTTATGTATATAATTTCTGCTAGGTTCAATATCAATGTAGATACCGGGCAAATCAAACTGATGGGCCTCTATGACCGCCAGCAGATCCCTTGTTATGTCCCGTTTAAGGACAAGTGGTTTATAAAATGCCGCTCCGCCCTCTTTTTCTATGATTGCCGTCAGGTCTTCACATGAATCGCCGGTCAGTTCGGCCAGGTGATCAAGGGTCTGCTTGAGGGGTTTGGCATCCTCCAAGACAATGGTTAAGTCAAAGGCTGGCCGGTTGTCCACAAGAAGAATGCGATTACGGTCATAAATCAGCCCCCTGGAGGATTTTATGCTTTTAAGTCGGACACAATTGGTCATCGACAACCGCCGATACTCTTCACCGCGGATCATCTGAAGATAAACAAGCCTTAAAAGAAGAACGCTAAAAACAAAAACAATGCACATACTGGCCACTACATATCGATGCTTGATCCATTCTCTATCTGAATTTTTATTAATTGTGCCCACATTACTCCCTGTATTTGCGAGCCAAGTGCCGGCGGGACTGTTTTACGGCATGTGAAAAGTTCCGGTGCAGGGCGCCCAGAATCGAGACGCCGAGAGGAATACCAACTGCGGCCCAGAGGAGCTGACCAATGTAAAGGCGGTAATCCGTGCCCGCAATGGCCTTTTGGTCCTGGAGCAGAAAAATACTGAACATAACCAGCCCCTGATAAATGCAGGCGGATGCAAGACTGACGAGAAAGACAAAAATATTGCTATGCTGAAAAAACAAACGGCGCAGAAAAAAAACGATCAAATAAATACACAGATATACTGTGCTATGAAGGAAGAACGGCGCACCTGACAAGCTGTCCATGATGCTGCCCATGATGACAAGCCAGAAAGGCACTCCGTAGCTCGTTGAAAAAAGGCTTAGGTACAATACATTAACGATCATCAGATCGAAACAGTGGGGAAACCAGGGAAAATCTGGGATAATAACAGTTTGAATAATAACCAAAAACAGTGTGGAAAGAAAAAAAAATATGAAGTTCATCATACCGGCAGCATCCGCCTGTCAATCGGCATTTTTATACACCAGAACTTCTTCAAGCTTGTCAAAATCCACAGCCGTTTTTATGATGATATCCTGAAACAGCTGGGAATGGTTTTTCTTTACATCAAGCACCGTTCCGATTCTCAATCCTTTGGGAAATACCTGGTCCAGTCCTGAGGAGACAATTACCTGTCCTGGTTCCACCAGATCCTTTCTCAAAGTATATACAAAGGAACAGGTGTCTTTATTATTGCCCTTGACCATGCCGCGGACCCGGGTCTCCTGAATCAGCGCATCAACAGCTGAATTGCGGTCGGTAATCAGCAGCACCTGGGAAAAATTACCGGCCACTTTAACAATCTGCCCTACAATTCCTTCTGACACCAGCACCGGCAGACCTTTGATCAAACCGTCTTTTTCACCCTTATCAATCATGATGGTTTTAAACCAGGGGGATGGATCCCGAGCAATCACCTGGGCCGCCACATAGGCCGCGGGCACGGAATTTTGGAAATTGACAAATTTCTTTAAACGGGTATTTTCAAGCTCAAGCTCTTTGCACCTGTTGGCTGTGTGTTGCGCCGTTGACAACTCACGTCTCAACACCTGGTTCTCTTCCACGGCAAGCACACATGAAAAATAGGTCTGCCATACCGATTCAGTAAAACCGATAATTCGGGAGGCCACAAATTGAAAAGGAGATGTAAGCGTTATGGAGAGTCTTTCAACATTACCCGCCGACAGGGTCTCCCGGCTGGACATGGCGATTACGGTAAGCGCCACCGCAACAAAAAAGCCCACGCCCACAATCATCATGATCCGCCTGGAAAACATTCCCTTTAGCTGATGACTATTTCTTTAAGAATTTCTATACAGTCTAGGGCTTTGCCGCAGCCCAGTGCCACAGTGGATAAGGGATCATCAGCCACGACAATGGGAAGGCCGCATTTTTCGTTAAGCAGCTTGTCCAGATTCTTCAACAAGGCGCCACCACCGGTTAAAACAATGCCGGAATCCACAATATCGGCGGCCAGTTCCGGTGGGGTCTGTTCCAGGGCAATACGAACGGTTTCAACAATCGCCTCAATCTGCTCGGAAATGGCCAGCCGGACCTCTTCGGAGTCAATGGCCAGAATTTTGGGAATGCCGGAAACCAGATCCCGACCCTTGACTTCTATGGTTTCAAGGTTCTCCGGATCAGGATAGGCATTGCCGATGGTTGTTTTGATGATCTCTGCAGTTCTTTCGCCAATGAGCAGATTATATTTGCGTTTGATGTGCTGACTGATGGAGGCATCCATCTTGTCCCCGGCCACCCTTAGGGAACGGGTATACACGATTCCGGCCAGGGAGATGACCGCCACTTCAGTGGTGCCCCCGCCGATGTCCACAACCATATTGCAGGTGGGTTCCGTAATAGGAAGACCCGCGCCGATTGCTGCAGCCATGGGTTCTTCGATAAGAAAAACCTCCCTGGCACCGGCGGATTCGGCACTTTCCCTGACCGCCCGTTTTTCCACCTGGGTGATACCGGAAGGCACCGCAATAATAATTCTTGGACGAACCAATGTTTTTCTATTGTTATGAACTTTACGGATAAAATGCTTGAGCATGGCCTCAGTCACTGCAAAATCGGCAATGACACCATCTCGCATAGGTCGAATGGCCACAATATTGCCCGGTGTCCTTCCCAGCATGCGCTTTGCTTCCAGCCCCACCGCCAGCACTTTGTTTTTGGATCGTTTATCGGTTCTAACCGCCACCACGGAAGGCTCACTTAATACGATTCCTTTTCCCTTAACATAAACCAGCGTATTTGCGGTGCCAAGATCAATGGCTAGATCATTGGAAAAGGCCCCAAGCAAAGTATCAGTTACAAAGTTCATCGGTCCTCTTTCATACAAAATTGGGAGTTGTGTTTATCAATAGATGATGAAAAAATACTGCCAAAAAAAATACTGCCAAAAAATGATTGCTAACAAACTTAAGTTTTTTTTACAAGAATAAAAGTGTTTCACTCCTGTATATTGCATTGATAAATAGATGCGATCAAATCATGAATCCTGGGTCTGAATTTTCTGATATCAATATTTTCCCGGCTCGGATGTACCCGATTGGTCAAAAGTACCGTAATCAGACCATTGTCTGGATCTATCCAGAATGATGTGCCCGTAAAGCCTAAGTGCCCGATAGATCGTTTAGAAAAAAAACGACCGGATGACGGGGTATCTTCACTTGGAGAATCAAAACCTGCCGGGCGCATCATCCCGTTGTTTTTATCCACAAAACTTCTAATAACAGAAGCATTTATCACTTTGCTTTCTTTATTTTCAAGGGCTTGCAGGACTTCACAGCACAAGTGATGAACCCCAACAGCAGTGCCAAACAGACCTGCATGCCCTTCAACACCACCTGCAGCCCAGGCATTTTCATCCTCGACCTCCCCCACTATCATTTTTCCTCGCCAAGTGCAATGGGAGGTGGCGGCAAAAACAAAAGAGGCCTTGTTCATCACGGGCCTTGTCCAATCAGCGCAAAGCGGATTGAAAAACAAGTCGTATATTTTTAAAGGCGCAAAAATCCTGTCATTAACAAACGTATCAAGCCGGACACCGGACATATACTCCACCACCCAGGCCAAAAGGATAAACCCCAGATCACTGTAAACTTCCTTGGAACCCGGCTCATATTCCAGCGGTTCCGCCAGCACCATCTGCCGCAGACGCTTTCCGGCCGCCATGCCGGGGACAGGGAGGGAAAGCGATTTAAAATACGGACGGTGGGCAGGCAGACCAGACCTGTGGCGCAACAACATGTCAATGGTGATCTTGGCTTTACCCGTTCCACAGGCAACCGGGAGGGCGTCCTTTAAATAAGTTTTCAGGGATAATCGCCCTGATGAAATCAGATCTGCCACAGCCAGAGCTGTGGCCAGGGGCTTGGTCAGAGAGGCCAGATCAAAAACCGTATCCAAAGCCACAGGTTCCCCAAACCTTATGTCGGTTACACCAAAAGCCTTGTGATAGATGATATGATTTCTATGCGCCCAAAGCAGAACTGCACCTGGAAATACACCGTCGGCCATAGCATTGGCCATAGCGCCATCAATACTTTGAAACGCGCGTAGGTTCATTGTGCCGCAAAATCCCATTCAAGGATGGCTTGGTCCGCATCCAGAATGACCCCGCCCCCCATGGGCAGAGAACGGTTAACCGCCCCGTGACCAGCATCAATTCCCATGCAGATCGGAATATTTGCGTCAATAAACACCTCTTGAATGATCTGGGGGATATAGGATTGATCGTCGCAATTTTCAAAAGACCCTGTCGCGACCCCTTTGACACCTTCCAACACACCGGCCATTTTCATCTGGGTCAGCATCCTGTCGATCTTGTATGCCGGTTCACCTACATCCTCTATAAAGAGGATACTTTCTGTAAAATCAGGCTGAAAAGCTGTCCCGATCATGTGTACCAGGGTGGCCAAATTTCCGCCCATGAGCCGTCCTGTGGCACGTCCACCCGCAAGCACTTGATCAGAAGGTAAATTAATACGTGTAAAGCAGCCCGTCACGTTTTTTGCAAAACTGTCCAATGTCTTCTCATCGGCCTGGCCAAGTGAAACCAGATTTGGCCCATGCAGAGCACAGATCCCGACTTTGCACACCAGGGAACTGATCAAAGCGGTGGGATCTGAAAACCCCATAAACAGTTTCGGATTTCCGGCAATGGTATCCCAGTCCAGCAACGGCAAAATGCGCATGGCACCGAATCCACCCCTTGCCGCAATGATCCCTTTGATCCCAGGATCGGCAAACAAGGAATTAAGCACATCCGCCCGTTGCCGGTCTGTGCCGGCAAGGTACCTGTACCGGCCTGTTATGCCTTCGGGGATGTGTACTTCAAACCCCATGGATTCAAGACACAGAACCCCTTTCCGGAACGACTGCGCATCAAACCTGGCTGATGGTGCTGCCACACCAATGACATCTTTGGGTTTTAGACTGCAAAAAACGGGTTCTACATCTGGTTTCATCTACTGATTCATTCCTTTTCAGATATCAGACGTTAACTTATACCACAAAGCCCAAAATTATGAAACACCCGGACCATAAAACAATCCACAGGGTAAGATTTATTAATAAATGCTTTTCCAAACTCTTACAAAATCGTTTGCAATCTTTCAATTTTGTCATTAACAGCGGTCTTTCTAATGCTATCATGCTATCGAATTTCTTGCAGAAATGACTTATATTTTTATTTATTCACACCGGAATCCGACCAGCAATCTTAATTTTAAACAAAACTGAAGCATTTTCATTCATCATAAACAGGTTGGCATTCTATTTGCTGTCTTTTGTATAAACTTTTTTAGGAGAATAATATGACCATACAAAATGCCCTTAATTTTATCAGACAAGGACAACAGGAAAATGATCTTAGAATTAAACTGGTAAAAGCAGACACCAGTCATACACGGCAAAAAATTCTGGATCAAAAGGATCTGATTTTTACCCCGGAAGAGTTTGAAGAGGCATATTCCTTAAGCCTTTTTAAATGCCAACACCAGGAAGATGCAGACGCCCTGATGGCTTTTAGGATGTGGTGGATCATGCTTTGCCGAAGTCCTGATACCGGTGCTACCTCACCTTAAGATATTGTGGTGTTTATGGGACAAAAAAGGATAGCAAAATTTTAAAAAAAAATTTTTTTCTTTTATTTTTCGCCATTTCAGTATCAATTTTTTATCCATTGCCTTGACAATGCTGCAAATTTCACCCTAAAAAGTGTAGGCATACGGCCTTGGAATCCTGATTCTTTTTTAACAGACCAGACACTTCTATGGAGCGGATGTATGAAAAAATTTATTATTGGTGCCCTGCTACTACTTGTTGGTATCTCTGGCTTTTCGTTTAACTTCTTTGATTTTTTAACCTTTGCGGCAGGATTAGTCCCTATATTGATGATTATTGGCGGCTCACTTGCGGTATATCTTGGCATCGAGGAACTCAAGCAGTCCGACAACAATGATAACGAGGCAAAGATTAAATCAGCGCATACACAGGAAGATGAACTAAACAAAGAAAGCACCGGGGAGCCGGAAAGCAAAATCAAGCCAGTTCCCGACACACAATCAACGAAGCCGGCCCAGGAAACCGAAATAAAAATTGAAGAAAAACATGCAGACAAACAACAGGAGGAAGATGAACAAGCGGAGGGAAAAACGCCCCCTCTTCCAACTGCCTCCTCCCAGGTTACTGAACCGCCTGCACCCGAAGAAGCTCGGCCAGCCAGTGCAAGTGTTCAATTTAAAGGAAATATTGAAACCCTGGTTTTCCACAGAGTGGCATGTAATTTTGCCAACGGTAAAAACTGCAGCATGAATTTTACCACAAAAGAAGAGGCTGAAACCCAGGGTTACAAACCCTGTAAAATCTGCATGCCTGACGCTTAACTTTTAGCGACGGCAAAAAATTACGGATTCAGGGAAGGTACTCTTCCCGTACCGGTGAAAAAACCTCAATGGCAACACTGTCTTCCAGGACCTCAGCACGATGCTCTGCCCCGGACTCAATGCACCAGGAATCTCCGGGGACGGCATTGTGGCATTTACTTCCAATATAAAGGTTGATGCAGCCGGAAACAAGATATCCGATCTGCTCGTGGGGATGGGTGTGGGAGGGCAGCAATGCCCCTTTGGTCATTTTAAACCGGACTAGAAGCGTTTTATCCCCATACACAAGGGTTTTCATCTCAATGCCTTCCACCGGCTCGGAATAACCGGTTTCATCATGATTTGCAAACATCTGCCCTCCTCATTATTTTTTTTTAATCTTTCAATATTTGCCAGGCCTGATTTTAGAACAAAAAAATGATATTTTGACATTATTCCCTGAAATTGCAATATAAAAACTATTTACCCATACCTGGACATGAGGGCCTATGACCTGCCAACCATCAAAACAACCAACAATTCTGGCACCTGCCGGGGATATTCAATCTTTTCTTGCCGCAATAGCGGCTGGTGCGGACGCCATTTACTGCGGCCTTAAAATATTTTCAGCCCGCATGGAAGCCGACAATTTTTCCATTGAAGAACTGGCAAGAGTGACCAAACTTGCCCATTCAAAAGGGATTCAGGTGTATGTTGCCTTTAACTCCATAATTAAAGAAGACGAAACCGACAAGGTACTTCGTATTCTTGACAAGCTTGCCCGGTATGCGGACGTCGATGCCCTGATTATCCAGGATACCGCCATGGTCAGCCTTGCCGAGCAGGCAGGATTCAAAGGAAAACTCCACCTGTCCACCCTGAGCAACTGCACCCACCCTGCCGGACTTACGGCTGCCCAAAAATCAGGTTTTTCCCGGGTGGTACTGCCCAGGGAATTCAGCCTTGATGAAATCAGGGCCATGGCAGCGGCTGTGCCCGGAACCATGGACTTAGAGGTGTTTATCCATGGCGCGCTTTGCTATTCTGTGTCAGGACGGTGTTACTGGAGTTCCTGGTTTGGCGGAAAAAGTGCGCTGCGGGGGCGTTGCGTTCAGCCCTGCCGGCGGCTGTACGAACAAAATGGGAAAAAGGCCAGGTACTTCTCATGCATGGATCTGTCAGCAGATGTACTGGCCAAGGTCCTCAAGGAGATTCCCAACATCAGTACCTGGAAGATTGAGGGCAGAAAAAAAAGCCCCCATTATGTTTACTACACGGTGATGGCGTACAGACTGCTCAGGGATTCGCCGGATCAAAAAAATCAGGCATTATCTTTTTTGGCGTATGCCTTGGGAAGAGAAGGCAGCCATTACAATCTTTTATCCCATCGGATTTCAAACCCTCTGAATCATGCATCTGAAACCGGCTCCGGTCTGTTTTTAGGCCGGATAAAGAACCCCGAAAATCCATATTTTATTTCAAGGGAAGCGCTTCTGCCGGGAGATCTTTTACGCATTGGCTATGAAGAAGAGACCTTCCATCAAATCCAGAAGGTGACCCGGGCCATCCCTAAAAAAGGAAAATATTTTTTAGCTGCCAAAAAAGGCAGGCGTATCAACAAAGACACTTCAGTGTTCCTTATTGACCGGAGGGGAAGTGAACTGGAAGAAAAATTATCATGCCTTGCCAGCGAACTTGGTGAAATTCCCAAAATAACGATCAAACCGTTAAATAGCTCTACTCTCGGCAAAAGGCCTGCTGACAGTGTCAAATCACCGGGCAAAAGAAGTGGTCATGGAGGAAAAAAACAGCCTGATATATATGAAATGGATGTTTTCAGAAAACACCCCCCTGCTTTAAAAACACATAATGATACCGGTTTCTGGATTTCTGCAAACAACTATGGCATCAAAGCCCCTCCCCGTGCATGGTTATGGCTGGATCCCGTGCTTTTCCCCGAAGAGGAAAAGATCTGTCAAAACTATGTAAAAACCGCATTAAAAAAAGGGGCAAAAAACTTTGTGCTCAATTCCCCCTGGCAGATAGCCCTGTTTGATGATCCCCAAAGACTCAACATCTGGGCAGGCCCTTTTTGCAATATCACCAATTGCCTTGCAGTGGAAATGCTCAAACGCATAGGTTTTTCAGGGGCCATTGTAAGCCCGGAACTTGAGAGTAAAACCCTTTTGTCCCTGCCGGAATGCAGTTGTTTGCCTTTAGGCGCTGTCTACCGGGCCAACTGGCCTGTGGCCATATCAAGGATTGCGGCCCCGGATCTGGATATCGGGAAAGACTTTACCAGCCCCATGGGAGAAGTTGCCTGGACCAGCAAATACAATGCGACCTACCACACCTTCCCAAACTGGCCACTGGACCTGTCATCCAAAACCGATGAATTAAAACAGGCAGGCTTTGTCATGCTCGTGAACCTGTTTGAAAATATACCTAAGGGGATACGGATGAAGTCACGTCCAGGAACCTGGAACTGGCACTTGAAACTACTCTAAAAAAAGGAAACCCACTCAAGGATGCAATTATTTCCTGAAATTCATCAATTAATGAGATCGCCTCTGGATTTTACCCACATCCTGGATGAAATTCCCTTGGGCATACTATTGATGGACAGGGATTTGCGAGTGGTTCATCTTAACCGGTACTTTCATGCACTCACGGGATTTTCCATAGATATGGCCAAGGGCATTCCCTGCAGAAATATCCTGCGCAGTTCTGCATGCATCATCAACTGTCCGATCCTCGCCACCCACCGTAAAAACCGGTCCATATCCTGCACCAGTGATATTATTAATGCAGACCGACAGAAACTGCCTGTACGGATTACCACCGCACAAATCGTGGATAATCAGGGTCATTTTACAGGTTATATGGAAACCATCGAGGATTTGAGAAGCAGTACCACCAATGACCCTGAAAAGAATGTGGCCTACAGTTTTGCCAATATCATCGGCCGAAGCCGGAAAATGGAAATAATATTTCAAACCCTTCCCATGCTTGCCCAAAGTGATGCATCCATCCTAATCACCGGGGAGACAGGCACGGGCAAGGACCTTGTGGCAGAAGCCGTACACCAGACATCCCAGCGCGCAGGCGGTCCATTTATTAAAATTAACTGCGGCGCACTGCCCGAGACCCTTTTGGAATCCGAGATTTTCGGTCATATGAAAGGGGCATTCACCGGCGCTGTAGAAAACAAACCCGGCCGGTTCAAGTTGGCTCACAACGGCACTATTTTTTTAACGGAAATCGGGGACCTGCCCTTGCCTCTACAGGTGAAACTGCTCACATTTCTTGATGACAGAATCATTTATCCGTTAGGTGCCACCAAAGGATTCAATGCCAATGTAAGAATTATTGCCGCCACCCACCGGGACCTCGAATATATGGTATCTTTAGGTAAATTCAGGAAAGATTTGCTGTTCCGTCTGAATGTAGCCAGGGTGCATCTGCCGCCCTTACGTGAACGGGGTGAAGATATTCGTCTTCTGCTTGACTATTTTCTAAACCACTACACAAAAAAACAGAATAAAAAAATAAATGGCTTTTCGGAACCGGTCCTGGCTGTTTTATTGAATTACACCTATGAGGGAAATATCAGGGAACTGAAAAATATTATGGAGTATGCCGTGAATGTGGCCCAGGGGACCAGAATCGAAGCAGAGAACCTGCCGGCCTATATTCTGGATCATGAACCTGTACAAAGGGTTTCAAATATACCGGCAG
>Ga0066603_10002059_pt1 | contig 12394 bp, 12 predicted proteins | sample Higcelweek8metaG_FD_59482 | JGI IMG/M metagenome (GOLD analysis project Ga0066603, IMG submission 59482) | Freshwater pond sediment microbial communities from the University of Edinburgh, under environmental carbon perturbations - High... | ecosystem: Environmental > Aquatic > Freshwater > Pond...
TGAGGGTGAGATTGGGGTTAAGGCAGCTTTGGCTATGTTGATTATTGTATTGCGATCAGCGATGCTTAGGCTTTCGGATGATTGAAGTCTTTTTTTCAGTTCTGTGTCCAAACTGTCTGCTGCGGCTATTACAGCTTGTTCTGCATCTTTCATATTTTCAAGGGGTATCTGATCAAAGAGCTTTTCGGCCAATGCAATAAGTACTGCAATCTGCGCCGCAACAGAAACGGGTGAGCATTCAAGCTGTTTCAGACAGGCGCGAATACGCTTTCCGTGTTCAATAACAACCAGTGTCTCCTCATCCATACGGGCCCCGAATCTTGAAAATGTTTCAAGCTCTTCAAATTGCGCATACGCAAGTTTCAGATCCCCCGCCGCTTCACGATACGATAAATACTGGGCTTTTCCTCCGACACGTGAAACCGATTTTCCTACGTCAACCGCAGGAAGAATCCCCAGTTCAAACAAAAGCGGCGACAAGTAAATCTGGCCATCAGTAATGGAGATAAGATTTGTCGGTATATAGGCTGAAATATTCTGCGCTTCAGTTTCGACAATAGGCAGTGCGGTAAGAGAACCGCCTCCCAGTTCTTTACGAAGGTGAGTCGAGCGTTCGAGCAGCCGTGAATGTATGTAAAAGATATCTCCGGGAAATGCTTCACGTCCGGGCGGTCGTCGCAACAGTAAAGACAGTTCACGATAGGCCCGCGCATGATGGGTAAGGTCATCATATACAATAAGAACATCCCTTCCCGACTCCATAAAATATTCTGCGATACTGGTTGCAGCATAAGGGGCAATGTATGCAAGCCCCGGCGGATCATTACCTTCTGTCACTACAACAACAGTATAATCCAATGCTCCCTTTTCCCGAAATGTTGCCACCACCTTTGCAACTGCAGATGTACGCTGACCTATTGCGCAATAAACACATAGTACATTATTTCCGCGCTGATTTAGTATTGTGTCAACTGCTATTGCGGTTTTGCCGGTCTGACGGTCACCAAGGATCAGTTCACGCTGACCACGGCCTATTGGAATCAGAGCATCAACGGCTTTTAACCCTGTCTGTAAAGGTACTGTGACAGGATCCCGATCCATTATCGGAGGCGAGGCACGCTCAATCGGCAGATGCAGCGCAGTTGCGACAGGCCCCTTTCCGTCAAGTGGTTTTCCCAATGGATCTAAAACCCGGCCAAGGAGCTTTTCCCCAACCGCGATATCCATGACCCTGCCTGTGCGCCTGACCTCATCTCCTGCGCGCAGACAGCTGTGATCACCAAGCAGCACTATCCCCACTTCGTCTTCGTCAACATTAAAAGCAATTCCGGATACATTGTCTGATAATATCACCAGTTCATCATAGCCGACACCCGGAAGACCGGACACTTTGGCAATACCGGTTGTGACACTGGAAATTATGCCAACCTCCTGAAGCCTCAGCTTTGGCGCGAGACTGGTCCGCACCTTGGCCATATTGTCAAATACCTGTTCATAAACGCTCAATAGATTTTCTTTTTCAGCGTTCATCTTCAATCACCCGGCCTGTCCGATTTTCCAATGTAATGTTTCCCTCCAGGATTTCATCCATGCTTTTTTCTATTGACGAAACATAATCATCAAAACTCCATGCTATCTTCTGACCATTTGATATAAGTTCAATTCCACAGATCAGATCCGGTGATGTCCTGAAATTCACCTGTACAAACTGACAGATATTTTTTTTGACTGCATCTTCAATTTTATCACACTGTACTTTTGACAATTCGTACATTGTGCTGATAATTACAGGATTTGACTCTGTCTGCCTCGCAGAGATCAGAAGTTTCTTTTCATCTTCATTTAACTCATTCAGCTTGCGTACAAATATATCAACCATACGTTCTTCAAGACCTGTCTCTGCAAGATCTGTCAAGGCTTTTCGTGTAACATTATAGGTTTCCAGCTTTACCTTCCGACTTGCAGCATGATAAAAAGTAATCCTCTCATTCTGCAGTGTTTCATTGAGTTTTTCACTCATTGCCGCTGCTGTACTTCTTGCTTCATCAAGAAGGCGCCTCCCCTCCTCCTGTGCATCATCAGCCGCACTGCTTAAAAGCCGGGAACGCTCCTGATCGATCTCCATGTTCTTTCTTCTGAATTCATCAATTTCTTTCTGCGCGCCGGCCATTTTCATATCTGCATTTTCCATCTGACCGGCAATTCGCTTTTCCCTTTTATCAATAGCGTCGAGGATCGGCCTGTACAGAAACTTTTTTAACAGCCAGACAAGCACAAAAAAATTGACTAATTGTGCACAGATAGTAAACCAGTCTATTGCCATGATTATTTTCCTGCTGCCGCGGCAATAAAGTGGTTCCAGAACGGATTTGCAAATATCATTATCATTGAGACCACAAAGCAGTATATAGCCATGGATTCAATCATGGCAAGTCCGACAAACAGTGTGCGCGTAATGGTCGCAGATGCATCAGGCTGCTGAGCCAGAGAGCTCAGTGCTGAAGATATTGCTTTACCTTCTGCGATTGCCGGCACCATGGTTCCAAAACAGGTCGTGACACTGGAAATAATAATCGATGCCACTGCAATTATTGTCACATTATCCATTTTTAACTCCTTTATTATGTTCATTTACCTGTGTAGCCGCTGCTATGAAAACTGTTGCAAGGATGCTGAATATATAGGCCTGAACGATTCCTGTCAATAGGCCTAATACAATCATCAGGAGCGGAATAAAAAGCGGCGTTATTGAAAGTAAAATCCCTACTATCATCACACCGCTCATCATGTTTCCAAACAGACGTACCGCCAGTGCGATTGTGCGTGTAAGTTCACTTATGATATTAAACGGCAGCATCAGGAATGTCGGCTCCATATATGACTTCAGGTAATTGACAAATCCTTTTTCAATAATCCCGTAAAATGGAACTGCAAAAAAGATGCTCAGTGCAAGTGCAATAGTTGTTGACAGCGATCCGGTTGGAGGTTCATAAACAGGGAATATTGTGAAAAGAGCTGCCAGGGCAATAAATAGAAACAGTGTACCTATAAAACCGATATATTTTCGTGGTTTACTTATACCAACGTCCCTGATCTGGTTTTCAATACCTGTTACGATTATTTCCAGAAGGTTCTGCCATCTGGAACGTTTATGTTCCGTAGACAGGCGGCAGGTAATGATCATTGAGCCGCAGGTCATGACAGTCATAAGCCCCCAGGTGTAGACAATAGTGGCGTTGAGTTTGAAAGCACCGTATTGACAAAACACAATTTCATCCGGGCTCAGATGCACTCTTCACCCCCTGAGTCAGGTTTTTCTGTTTTTTCGTATTGCCTGTAATCTGATTTATAATTATTCGGGCAATGATAATGCCAAGTAAACATAAAAGGAGCCGCTCCAGCCTGCCTCCTGATACAAAGTAAATGCCGACGAAAAGAACCGCTATTCGCATAAGTAAACTTAACAGAAATATGAGAACCGGTTTTTCAGACTGTACACCTATACGAACAGTAAGCGCGAGTCCGCCATAAAAAAACGCGCCAAGTACAACACCCGCAATACATGAAAGCCCCAGGATCAATGTTTCATTTACCATTATGTCCCTCCTGTCTTTTCTGTATTTCCTTACTCTCTTTACTTACCCAGTGCCATGCAATCATGCATCCGGCTATAAGTCCGGCAAACAGTAACATCAGTGTCCATGAATAATTATCCTTCAAGTGACTGTCAAGCCAGACTCCTCCCATCACCCCAAGTATTGTCGGAATTGTCACAGACCATCCCACAAGTCCCATCATACCAAGACCAAACCAGATTCCCTGTGCGGGATTGTTACGTGCCCAAAGCTTATTATTTACCTTTTTATCAATGCGGCATCTGAACGAATCGTTTTTTTTCACCTTTTTATTTTCAGCTTTTTCATTCATGACTCAGCTCCATCAGCCTGTGTATGAAGTCAAGCTCCATTCTCGCCATCACTGCACGTGCCGACTGTTCGTTTTCGTCAAGAGTCATAAATTCCCTTTCCACTGAATCCCGCAGCTCCCCAAGATCTGTTCCTGCAATTGCATTTCGTACAGATACTGATACATCGAGTCCTGTTTTGACAAGCACACCTTCGTCAACAGCAACGTAAAATTCCTTATCACTCTCATTTTTATAAATAAGAATTCCTGGCGCAAGCGCTGCCGCGCAGTCAAGTCTGTGAGGCAGCATACCAAATGATCCTTCGCTGGTTTCAGCGGTAATGCTTCTGATATTTGCCTCCTGCGTAAATATCTGATACGGCAGCAGGATCTTTATATTCATCAGTTCAGAAAGCATGTATGACCTCCGGTTTTTCCAGACTTGAATTTCAGAATTATTATGAATTTCTGCTGAAAACCAAATCCTTCTTATTTACATTTCAGATGCAGGAACAGCCTCGGTTCTGCCTGTTTTTTCCTTTGCCTCATCAATTACTCCTATCATGTAAAGAGCCCGTTCCGGATAATCCCTGAACTCATCATTAAGTATCCTCTCACAGCCGTCAAGAGAATCACTCAGACTGACCAGTTTACCTTTAATGCCGCTGAACTGTTCTGTTGTAAAAAATGGCTGCGTCAGAAAACGCTCCAGCCGCCTGGCGCGTGCCACTACATTGCGGTCCGAAGAGGAGAGCTGCTCAAGTCCGAGCATCGCGATAATATCTTTAAGCTCTTCATACTGAGCCAGAGTCCGCCGGACATCCTGCGCGATCTGATAATGGCGGTCGCCAATGATTCCGGGCATTGCCATTTTAGAATTTGACTGCAGCGGATCAATAGCCGGATACAACCCTTCACTTGACCGTTTGCGTGAGAGCACGATTGATGCTGACAAATGAGAAAAAGTGTGTACTGCCGCCGGATCAGTGAAATCATCCGCCGGCACATACACTGCCTGAATTGACGTAATGGCACCAGACTCAGTGTTTGAAATACGCTCCTCAAGCTGTGACAGCTCAGTATTCAGGGTCGGCTGATATCCAAGCCGTGACGGCATCTGACCCATCATGCCCGACACTTCAGAGCCGGCCTGAATAAACCGGAAAATATTATCGATAAGAAGCAGCACATCCCTGTGTTCATCATCACGGAAATATTCTGCCATTGTAAGTGCAGCATGAGCTACCCGGAAACGGCAGCCCGGCGGTTCATTCATCTGCCCGAATACCATCACCATATCTGGCAGCACACCAGCTTCTTTCATTTCCCGGTAAAGCTCCTCCCCCTCACGGCAGCGTTCACCTATACCGCAGAAAATGCTTACTCCTTTATGATGTTTTATCATGTTGTGAATTATTTCAGTGAGCAGCACAGTCTTTCCGACACCGGCTCCCCCAAAAAGCCCCGCTTTACCGCCGCGTTCAAGCGGCATCAGCACATCAATGATTTTAATTCCTGTTTCAAAAACTTCAGATTTTGTTGTACGCTGCGAAAGAGAAGGCGGTTCATGATGAACCGGGCGCCAGATAACATCAGAGGGCGGCGGCATGCGGTCGATCGGATTTCCGAAAACGTCAAACATCCGTGAAAAAATCCCCTTTCCAACAGGTGCCATGAGAGGCCCATTTGTGTCTTTGACTTCTGTTCCTCGGACAAGTCCCTGGGTCGGGGTCAGAGCAATTCCACGAACAGTGCGTGAATCAAGCTGTGATAAAACCTCTAAAATGATTTTTCCGTTTTTCGCATGAAGAAGCGTATTGATAAGCGGTAAATGGGTTTCGAACCTTATATCTACAACACTTCCCCGTACTGATATGACAGTGCCGTAATTTGAAGCAGTATCAATTCCCATGCATGTTGCCTTTTTTAAAAGACTTTAATAAGTGATTATCCCCCGGATATTTCCGGCAGATCCGCAAGATTTGCATTACTTCGTACAAACCTGACCTCAATCACAAATCAAAGTCTCCCAATACTGTCAGGCAGGGAATGATTGAATTTTATATTGGTCGGCGGGAATAGTCAACCTGAGAAGAAATTAAGTATTGATAATCTGATTTTTCATATACAATTCTGATTTTCTTAAAAAATTAGAATTAACTGACCAGGTCCATGTGTTGTCATTTTTCTTGTTATTAATTTATTTATTTTTTATTATAATTTTTTAACTTCTTTTTTTTCAATAGATTACAGCATATCGTCATCATTAAACTGTTTTCAACTAACAATTTTAAATAAACATTACAAATTTATTTGATTATATTATTTTTGAGTATACTTAATCGAAAGATTTAAAATATGATAAGCATTTTTGACTATACCGATTTCCGTAAATATCTTTCTGACTATTATGAGAACCGCAAAAAAGATGAGCCTCGCTTCTCTTACCGGCTGCTTAGCTTTCAAAGTGGAATCAATGCCGGGAATTTTGTTAAAATGCTTAAAGGAGAACGCAATTTATCGCTTGCCGCTGCAATAAAAATCGCAAGCGCACTGAAGATAAATAAACGGGAGCGTGACTATTTCTTAGCTATGCTTCAGTTTGGCCAGGCAAAAAAACATGAAGATAAAAAATGCCATTTTGAAGAAATGATGACATTCAAAGAATCAACTGTCCGGATACTTGATTCGAGTCACTACATTTTTTATGACAAATGGTATTACACTGCTGTCCGTGAGGCGCTTGCATTTTTCCCTTTGACCGATGATAATTTCAATCTTCTCGGAAAATGTATCACTCCAAATATTTCCGATAAACAGGTGACTCAGGCTGTCAGGCTTCTGATCGAACTAAATTTGGCAGAAAAAGACCCCGCCGGCCGCTACATACGAACAAATGCACTTCTGAGTACAGGCGCAGGAATAAGGTCATTGACTCTTAACAACTTCATTATCCATTCCATGAAGCTCGCTGCTGACGCCATTAATGCTGGATGTAAAGAGACAAACCTCTCATCAGTCACATTTTCAATCTCCGAAAAGGATTTTAATGATATACAGGAGGAGATCCGGCAGTTCAGGCGTAAAATAATGGAGCTTGCCAAAAACAGTGCTGCTCCCGACAGAGTCTATCAATTCAACATGCAGCTGTTTCCATTGACAGAGCGATATATACAGGAGGAATCATGATAAAATCATGGCCTGTAACAATAATTACTGTTTTTTTAATGCTTGCTGTTTCATGCATGCAGTCATCCTCCATTAACGGAGGAGGGGGCTCAGAAGTTGAAGTGGTCGGATATATTTTTTGCGGCGATGGTGAACCGGCAGCCTCTACACAGGTCAAGCTGATTCCAGTCGGCCATGATCCGTCTGCGGCAATCGGCACTGACAATCTGATGGTTGACACAACAGACATACGCGGCTGCTACTTATTTGACAAGGTAATACATGGAAAATATAATGTGCAGGCATTACATCTGACAAAGCGGACACGCATGCTTATCACTGGGGTCGAAGCAGCGCAGGATACTACAATTGTACCATCCGATTCACTTATGATACCTGGTTCAATAGCATTGATACTTCCGGAAGATAATCCTGAGGGATATGCGGCAATCCCAGGAACTGATATTGTTCTTTATGCAGCAGCCGGAAGCACAAAAATTGTCCTTGATTCTGTCCCGCCGGGCCTGATACCTGAAATCAGATATGTTGCTCAGGGAGACACTGCAGTAATGTCAAGACAGTATATTCCTGTAAAATCATCTGATACTACTATTCTGAGTAATCTGCTATGGAAATACCAGATGTCAATAACGCTTAACACTTCTGCAGCAGGCGCGGACACTAAAAACAATGTCTACGGTTTTCCAGTGCTTGTAAGGCTCTCATCTGCCAATTTCCATTTCACTGAAGCAAAAAGCGACGGCAGCGATATCAGATTTACATCAAGCAGTGGAGATGCGCTTCCGTTTGAGATAGAACAGTGGGATGCAGTAACAGAACACGCGGCAGTCTGGGTTAAAGTTGATACTGTATACGGTAATGACAGCACGCAGAAGTTCATCATGTACTGGGGAAACATTGCCGCATCTGATTTGTCAAAAAGCACGGACGTTTTTGATACAGCTGCAGGATTTCAGGGTGTATGGCATATGAACGAGATTGGAAATATCTCGGCAAACGACGCCACAAATAATGACTTTGACGGCACCGCTTATCACATGTCAGCAAGCGAATCCAATAGCGGTATGATCGGAAACGCGCGTACATTCGATGGCGATTCAAGTTATATCACCATGCCCAATACTGCCGACAGTAAACTTGACTTCCCGCAGGATGGTTATTTTACAATCTCGGCATGGGTTTACGCTGATACAATTGACAATGTATACCGCACTATTTTGACAAAAGGATACGAACAGTATTTTCTGCAGCTCTCATATTTCCCCGGAGATGATCCGCTATGGCAATTTTCAGTCTTCAGGAAAGAAGACAACTGGAACATGTCTCACACTGGTGCAATACAGAAACAGTGGGTTCTGTTGACAGGAGTAAGGCAGGGAACTGATCAATATCTGTATTGCAATGGAGTGCTTGTTGCCAATACAAGTGCAGTCTACCCTCAGAATACGAGCAGAAATACAACGAACGATCTTTCAATCGGCAGATTTTTAAAAGAGGCAACATATCCGACAAACTTCGGATATTGCTTTTTTAAAGGCAGCATTGATGAAGTCCGTATTTGCAGTGTCGCCAGAAATTCAGACTGGATTAAGTTGAGCTACATGAATCAGAAAACTGACAACCGTCTGGTGGAAATAAAATGAATAATACAGGTTAGAGCTGCACAGGTCTCTATAATGTGCAAAAAAAATTAAGAGCCGACCGGTTTCATCTTGCAGGAAGCAACCGGTCAGCAGGAGGAAAAAGGAACAATAGTCAGTTTTGAGGCATGGCTATGCCCTTTTTCTATCCGATAATATACATTTGTGCCTCAATTCAAGGAGTCGCCATATTATGGATGAACAGTTTTTCATCAAAATTACAGGAATCAATTTACCCCTGTCAATTGCAATTTTTCCACAGTCGCTTCTGTCTGATGCAGGTGCCGCTTACACTTACAAAAACAAGATGTTATAGGAGAAAACCATGAAAAAGTCTCTATTTTTAACAGTTGCAATGTTCTTTTTCCTGATCAGTAATGTCATATTTGCCGAAGTTATCAAAAACATTGACTATGCAGGTGATGGCAAGTTGGCACATACGCTCAATATCTACACTCCGGACGGTACCGGTCCGTTTCCTGTTGTGTTACATTATACCGGACTCGCCTTTTCCTGGTCGGATGCAAAAGGGGATGGCGGACTGGCAGGCACATATAATGCCGCAGGATTTGCAGTAGTCGGACCTAATCTCAGCGGTGGTGGAACCGGTCAGAATCAGGCAAGATATCCGACACAAATCCAGGAACTAAAAGCTGCAGTCCGTTTTCTGCGTGCAAACGCTGACAAGTACAAATTGGACCCTAAGTTTATTGGTGTTATAGGTTTTTCTTCAGGCGCATGGAATTCAGTGATGCTGGCAACCACAGGTGATGTTGATGAATATAAAGTGGGCAGTACTTCCATGAACCTTGAAGGAACCCTGGGTGGAAATCTCGAATTCAGCAGCCGTGTACAGGCATCCTGGGCTGCCGCGGCCCCCACAGACTTTTTAATTATGGATAGTTGCGGATCTGATATGAATCACGGCGGGGCCAGTTCACCTGAGGGCAGTATTATCGGCGGAGCTCTTGCGCAGAACAAGGAGAAATGTGCACTTGCCAATCCGATAACCTATATCACTTCAGATGATCCGCCAATACACCTTGTACATGGCACTGCAGATAGAATTGTACCCACCTGTCAATCTGTAGTATTGTATAACGCCCTGAGCAAAAGCGCAAACAAGCATGAAATGACCTATACACCTGCAAGCGGCGGACATGCGGCAAATTATACAGGCAGCCTGGATTTCTTCAAGAAAGCCCTGGCGGCAAACAAAGAGGGCTGTCTTGATCCGGGAAGCCAGAAATTCGATTCCCTTGCCACATACTGCAGCACAGGAAAATGCTGTGACCAGACAGCGGTAAAACCGGTCACAACCCCTGATAACACTGTGTTATACATCGGGAATTCCAGAAGAATAGATAAAGGAGCAGAAACAATCAGCATTTTGTCACCGGGCAGACATAACCTGCAGATATTTAATTCACTGGGGGCTAAAGTTATATCTGAATCAGGCCGGGGAAATGCAATTTATAGTCTGATGAAAATTAGACCCGGCATTTACTTTGTCAAGTTATCAGTTGACGGGATAACAACATTTGACAAAATAGCAAGATATTAAATTGAACAGGAACCTGCCGGCACGGCGGTCAGGTTCTTTATTACTCATTCAACATACAGGCGCTTTGACGCGAACAGTGTATCAGTTGTAAGATTGACGCCAAGCTTTCTCAGTCCCGCTTCATCACCGGGAGTCGGCAGATGAGTAAGATGCATTTTACAACCGCGAAGTGCCTGAAGCTGATCAACACAGGACTGAACCATGGGTGTCAATGTTGCCCCGATTGACAGGGCAATAAGAACCTCGCTTACATCCAGACTCGCATTTTTCCCCCGCAGAACATCACGCTTCAATCTTGAAATTGACTCAATGACAAGAGGTGAAAGAAGTGGAATGTTGTCAGGCAGACCAGCCAGATGCTTTGCTCCGTTTAATATTGCGGCTGTGGCTGCATGAAGGAGCGGAGAATTCTTTCCTGTAATGATTTCACCAGATGGAAGTTCTATGGCGGCTCCGCAGAAGACAGAATCAACACCGTGCCTGTTTGGTTCCTGTAAAGAATCTTTTTTTGCTGTTTCCGCAGCAAGACGCGCTGCAGGTACAACACGCCTGTATTCGGGCCCTATTCCAAGCTCTTTCATCATAAGATCGGCTTTTTCAAAAGCGGCCTTATCTGCAATACCCATTACATATTCACTTGCACAGCGAAGATAGCGGCGAACAACTTCCTGCTTCGCGGCTTCACGGCAGGCGTTGTCATCAGCGATTGCAAAGCCGGCCCTGTTCACACCCATTTCAGTAGGTGAACGGTATGCTCCAGCATCTTCGGTTATCCGCTCAAGTATTGCCTTGAGTATTGGAAATGACTCTACATCACGGTTGTAGTTAACTGCAGCTTCCCCGGTTGCCTCAAGATGAAACGGATCAATCAGGTTGAAATCTTTAAGATCAAGCGTTGCAGCTTCATAGGCGATATTGACAGGATGCTTGAGCGGCAGACTCCAGATCGGAAATGTCTCGAATTTTGCATACATTGCCTTCTGACCCAGGCGATGATCATGATAGACCTGCGAAAGACATGTTGCCATTTTTCCTGAGCCGGGACCGGGGCCTGTCACTACAACAAGCGGCTTAGTTATTTCTATACGCGGATTGGCTCCATACCCTTCATCGGACACAATCAGATCCATATCAGTAGGATAGCCCCTGGTAGGTTCATGCGTATAGACACGAATGCCGCGATTCTCAAGTTTAGTCCTAAAGGCACGGGCCGCTGGCTGACCGGTAAAACGGGTAATAACAACCGCGGAAACCATTAGACCCCATTCACTCAGATCATCTATAAGCTTCATAGTATCAGCATCATAAGTGATACCATAATCAGCACGGATTTTACGGTGTTCAATTGCTCCCGCATGAATACAAAGTACAAGCTCTGCATCATGCTCAAGTTCCTTAAGAAGACGCACTTTTACATTGGGATCGTAACCCGGCAGTACACGCGCGGCATGAAAGTCGTTTAAAATCTTGCCGCCGAATTCAAGATAGAGCCTGCTGTCGAAACGGTGCATACGCTCACGGATAAAAGATGCCTGCTCGGCAATATATTTTTCATTATCAAATGCTGTATTTTTTTTCATCTGTTTTTCTTTCGGATTTAATACATTTACTGCAGTTATCTATATGAAAATAATATTCCCAGAACCGATTACTTCATCATTTTATCAGTTACACAAGTTTTAAGGGATACACTTAAACCCACTTATCTGATGATGATTTTCCCGACGCTGCGCAATCCTTTACCGGCGCATTCAACAAAATACACTCCACTTGACAGATTGGCTGTACTTATTTTCGTTGACCCCATGAATCGGCCCCTGCTGACAGATACACATCTTCCGGAAAGATCACTGACAGCGATCCTGTTGACAATTGCTTTGTCGCTGTTTACAATTACATGTTTTCCCGATAACTTGTAAGAAACCGAATTGGCACACTGTTTTTTCATACTGTTTTTAACAGGTTCAAATCCGATATCAACACCTGGAAGACTTATCTGCTTTGCAAAGATGTTGTTTGTCTCAATCCACTCACTGATAACATTCTTATTGTCAACAACTGTTTTCAATACAAAAGCGTCTGTTGACGCATTCCA
>Ga0066603_10002065_pt1 | contig 12371 bp, 7 predicted proteins | sample Higcelweek8metaG_FD_59482 | JGI IMG/M metagenome (GOLD analysis project Ga0066603, IMG submission 59482) | Freshwater pond sediment microbial communities from the University of Edinburgh, under environmental carbon perturbations - High... | ecosystem: Environmental > Aquatic > Freshwater > Pond...
TGCCATCAGAGAGGGTGGGCGTACTGTGGGTGCTGGTGTTATCGGCGAAATAATTGAATAGAAAAAGGAGTTGACTGTGCCAAGAGTAAATATAACGCTTGCATGTACAGAGTGTAAGAGAAAAAACTATACAACCACGAAAAATAAACGTATAACTCCAGACAAGCTTGAATTTGAGAAGTATTGCAGGTTCTGTAAAAAGCATGTTGTCCACAAGGAGACAAAATAGCTTTTTGATTGACAGCTAAATATTAACTGTTTTTGATATGCAGGTCAGTAGCTCTAATTGGTAGAGCGCCGGACTCCAAATCCGGATGCTGGGGGTTCGAGTCCCTCCTGACCTGCCATTTTTTATGCGGTAAATATAAAAAACAGCTTAAGCCTGATTTTGTGAAAAATCACGGTGTTTTGATAGATTAAGGGTATTTCTGATATATAGTTCAGGTTGGAGCATTATGGCAAAATTGCAGAAAAAAAAGTCATTGAGTGACAGGATTAAAAAAAGTGGTTCCGCTGAAGAAAGTTCTTCTGAAAATATCGAAAAAAAGAGTTTATCTCTTGCTTCTCCCCCTCGAACTACCCCAATGGTTACATTTCAAAACACAAAAGGTATGATAGCACAGACAGTCATAGAGGGTGAACTCAATTTTTTTCAGAAAAGTGTTCAGTTTTTACGAGAGGTTCAGGCTGAACTTAGAAAAGTGACTTGGCCAAATCGCAAGCAGACTACAGGGGCAACTATTGTGGTTATTGTACTTGTATTTATCATTGGAGCCTTTCTGGGGCTGGTGGATGTCACTCTTTCAAAACTTGTACAGGTAGTGCTTGCATAGGTGCATAATAAGAGGAGTTTAAGGTGTCTCGTAAATGGTATGTACTTCATGTGTATTCAGGATATGAGCAGAAGGTAAAGCTTGCTTTGGAGGATGGAATAGCCAAATCCAAATGTGCGGATAAATTTGGTGATATACTTGTTCCAACAGAACATGTTGTTGAGCTGGTGAATGGGAAGAAACGTGAATCTTCAAGGAAATTTTATCCTGGCTATATCCTCGTCAGCATGGAGTTAAATGATGAGACATGGCATATTGTTAATTCAACTGCAAAAGTTACCGGTTTTCTTGGTGGTAAAAACAGGCCAGCACCAATAAGCGACAAAGAGGCGGCTCAGATCATTGAAAAGATGGAGTCGGGTAAGAGCAAGCCGCAACCCAAATATTTCTTTGAAATTGGTGATGAGGTTCGGGTTGCAGATGGCCCTTTTGCAAGTTTCAATGGAACTATTGAAGAGGTTAACCCGGAAAAGGGCAAGGTAAAGGTTCTTGTCAGTATATTCGGCAGAGCAACACCTGTTGAGCTGGATTTTGTTCAGGTTGCAAAAATTTAAATAGATTTATCATAAATAATATTGTTGGACTCTTTTTGTCCGCCTGCTGTGTGGAGTTAATAAAAAATAATATCACATTAAAGTATGGGGGATAGCTCCAACTGATAAATTCATATGTGTCAGGAGTAGAGGAAAAAAAATGGCAAAAAAAGTAACGGCACAGGTAAAACTTCAGGTGCAGGCTGGTAAAGCTAATCCATCTCCGCCAATTGGTCCTGCTTTGGGGCAGCATGGTGTTAATATAATGGATTTCTGTAAGGCATTTAATGCAAGAACCGCAAATGATGTGGGTTCAATCATTCCTGTTGTGATTACAGTTTTCCAGGATAGAACTTTTACCTTTATAACAAAAACCCCACCAGCATCTATGTTGCTGCGTAAAGCAGCTCAAATTGATAAAGGCTCCAGTACTCCAAACAAAGATAAGGTGGGTAAGGTGAGCAAGGAACAGCTTGTTGATATTGCCAAGCTTAAAATGGAAGACTTGAATGCCGTAGATGTGGAAGGGGCAGTCAAAATCATCGCTGGAACAGCACGCAGTATGGGTATAGAGGTTGTCTAAACGTAAAGGAGTGAGAGAGATAATATGCCGAAGAACGGTAAAAAATATATAGAATCAATTAAAAAGATCGACAGACAAAAGCGTTATGATTTTAATGAAGCTTTAGAGATCTCACTCTCCTCATCCTATGTTAAATTCGATGAGACTGTGGATATAGCTGTGAGACTCGGTGTTGATCCGCGTCATGCCGATCAGATGGTCAGGGGCACCGTTATCCTGCCTAATGGACTTGGTAAAGAGGTTAAAGTCCTTGTGTTTGCAAAGGGTGAAAAGGAGAAAGAGGCACTGGAGGCAGGTGCTGATTTTATTGCAGATGATGAAACCGTTGAAAAAATTAAAAATGGATGGTTCGGATTTGATAAAGCTCTTGCAACACCAGATATGATGGGTACTGTTGGAAAACTTGGCAGAATTCTTGGCCCAAGAGGCCTTATGCCCAATGCCAAAACAGGTACAGTAACCTTTGATGTCGAAAAAGCTGTTAAAGAGCTGAAGGCTGGCAAGATTGAATTCAGAGTTGAGAAGGCAGGTATTGTTCATGCTCCCATTGGAAAGGCATCTTTTGGTGTTGAAAAACTTGAAGCCAATGCTCAGGCTTTTATCTCAAAAATTCTCTCTTTAAAGCCGCCTGCAAGCAAAGGTACTTATGTGAAGACCGTCAGCGTCTCCACAACTATGGGGCCAGGTATTAAAATTGATCCTTCTGTGATAAAATAGTTTAGATTTTCTTATGTAAGGGCGAGGTGCTCCTCGTCCTCTTGTTGTTGTCTGTCAAAGACAGCAGGTACACATAAAATGTGTATAAACGGCGATGCCGGCCTGCCGAGACAGAAGTATGTTTTGGCATAGTTGGCACCTCTGAGAAAATAATAAATATGGAAAGGAGGTGTGTTTGATTTGAATCTGACAACAAAAAAAGAATTAGTTGAAAAGCTAAATTCACAGCTTTCAGAGACCGAGATTGCTCTTATTGTGGACTACAAGGGGCTTGATGTTGAGGCAATGACTCAACTGAGAAACGAGCTTAGGAAAGAGGGCGCTCAACTGGAGGTTGTAAAAAATACTCTTTTGTCAATGGCATCTGAGGGGACATCTGTCTCTGTTTTAAAAAACTTCCTCAAGGGCCCCAACGCCATTGTAACCTCAAAAGATGATCCGGTTGCACCTGCTAAAGTTCTTGTAAAATTTGCTGAAGGCAATCAGAAGCTTGAGATTAAAGTCGGTGCTATGGGTGGAAGGGTGCTTGATATTGATGATATTAAAGCGCTTGCCAAAATGCCACCCAAGGAGATATTGCTGGCTCAGCTGCTCTCCACCATGAATGCTGTACCAACTGCCATGGTAAGAGTACTTTCTGAAGTGCCAAAGTCGTTCCTCTATGTATTAAATGCAATCGGGGATCAGAAGAAGGCTGCATAACAAATTATATTTTTTAATTATTTTAAAGGGATGGTATCCCTTTATTGTTTTTTAAGGAGAAGAAATGGCTGATATAACAAAGGATGATGTAGTTGAGTTCATTGCAGGAATGACAGTTCTTGAACTTTCACAGCTTGTAAAAGAGTTGGAAGAGAAGTTTGGTGTTTCAGCAGCAGCCCCTGTTGCTGTTGCAGCTGCTGGCCCTGTTGCTGAAGTTGCCGTAGCAGAGGAGCAGACTGAGTTTAACGTGATTCTTGAGGCTTCAGGTGACAAGAAGATCAATGTTATCAAAGAGGTTAGAGCTATTACCGGTCTTGGTCTGAAAGAGGCAAAGGCCCTTGTTGATGAGTGTCCAAAACCTCTGAAAGAGGGCGTTTCCAAAGAAGAGGCTCAAAAGATCAAAGAACAGCTTGAAGCTGCAGGGGCACAGATCAGTATTAAATAGTCTCTAAGAGATGGGGTTGCTTTTAAACCTTACAAAATACTATTTGGAAAAATTGGTAGATTGCACACACACGATGCGGAGGCTAAGCCATGATGGCTTTGTCTCCGCTTTCACGGTTATAATAAACCATTATTGGAGATACCATGACCGGGAGCCTCTTGGCAGACAAGCATATAGCAGACTCGTACGTAAATGAAAGATATGTAATAAAAAAGTCTATTGCGGATAAACGCATCAGAAAAGAGTTTGGGAGTAAAACTAAGATTGTTGAGATTCCTGACCTCATAGGGATGCAGCGCACATCATTCGAACATTTCCTTCAAAGAGAAGTCCTTCCTGAAAACAGAGAAGATATTGGAATTCATTCTGTATTTAAATCGGTCTTTCCCATCAAAGATTTTACTGGCACATCATCGCTTGAGTATGTCTCATACTCCTTTGGTGATATAAAGCACTCAGTTCAAGAGTGTATCAGTCGGGGAATGACCTATGAAATTCCAGTGAACATCAAGGTTCGCCTTGCCGTGTACGAGGTGGATAAGGATGCTGGTGTGACATCCATCCGTGACATCAAGGAGCAGGATATATATTTTGGTAATATTCCATTGATGACTAAAAGGGGCACCTTCATCATCAATGGGACTGAACGTGCAGTGGTAAGTCAGCTCCACCGCTCTTCAGGTGTCTTTTTTGACCATGATAAGGGCAAAAATCACTCAAGTGGTAAGATTGTCTATACAGCCAGAATTATTCCTGTACGTGGCTCATGGATTGATATGGAGATTGACCCTAAGGATATCATATATATCCGTATTGACAGAAGGCGCAAGTTTCCCATATCCATCCTGTTTAAAGCCTTTGGCTATACCACTGAAGATATTTTAACTCTTTTTTACCAGAAAGATTTTATTATAAAGAGGGATGGGGCCTACTTTAAGAAATTTAATCCTGACAACCTTAAAAGGCACCGGGCAAGCTATGATGTTATTGACCCTGCCACAGGTGAGATTGCTGTAAAAAAAGGGAGGCTGTTTACCAAGCGTGCTCTGAAACAGCTAAAAGATGCAGGTCTTGAATATATTCCAATAGACAGAGAAGAGCTGTATGGTAAGGCATCTGCTGAGACCATCTGCAACAGATCGACAGACGAGGTGCTCATACGGGCAGGGGAGCTTCTTAATATTGACCTTCTTGAAAGGATCGAAACAGCAGGTCTGGACTGCTTTAAGATATTATATGTTGACACTTACAGTTCAGACTCAATGAGAAAGACTCTTGCTGTGGATAAGGTGACATCCCGTGCTGAGGCGCTGATGGAAATTTACCGGCGTTTGAGACCTGGTAACCCTGCAACACCTGAAGTTGCCCAGGAGTTTATTGACCACCTCTTTTTCAAACCGGCATATTATGACCTCTCCAATGTGGGGCGGTTGAAAATGAACCACCGTCTTGAGATAGAGACTGATATTGAGGTGAAAACTCTGAGAAAGGAGGATATCCTTCTGACAGCAGAGAAGCTGGTTCAGCTGAAAGATACCCAAGGGGCAGTAGATGATATTGATCACCTTGGAAACCGACGTGTCAGAGCTGTTGGAGAGCTTCTGGAAAATCAATACAGAATAGGCCTTGTAAGAATGGAGAGGGCTATCAAAGAGCGGATGAGTATGCAGGAGGTGGATGCCATGATGCCAAATGATCTGGTTAACCCCAAACCTGTGTCAGCCGTTGTGCGGGAGTTCTTTGGTACAAGTCAGCTATCTCAGTTCATGGATCAGACTAATCCCCTTTCAGAGACCACCCATAAGCGGCGTCTGAGTGCCCTTGGGCCAGGGGGGTTGACCCGGGAGCGTGCAGGGTTTGAGGTTAGGGACGTTCACACCTCCCATTATGGCAGAATCTGTCCGATTGAGACCCCTGAGGGGCCAAATATCGGTCTGATTGTCTCGTTATGTACATATGCAAGGGTTAACCGTTTCGGTTTTGTTGAGACACCTTATCGAGTTGTAAAAGATGGCGTGGTCTCAAAAGAGATCAAGCATCTCTCTGCATTTGAGGAAAAAGATCACCCTATTGCCCAGGCAAGTGCTCTGCTCAATGATGAGGGAAGGTTCATAAAGGAGAATATATCTGCAAGGGTGGCTGGTGAATTTGAACTTGTGCCCAACAGTGACATTGAGTTCATGGATGTATCCCCAAATCAGCTTGTATCTGTATCGGCATCACTGATTCCGTTTCTTGAAAACGATGATGCCAACAGAGCTCTGATGGGATCCAACATGCAGCGCCAGGCAGTTCCTCTTATCAGAAGCGAGGCCCCTCTTGTCGGAACAGGTATTGAGGGTGTTGTGGCCAGAGACTCAGGTGTTGCCATTGTAGCTGACCATGACGGTATTGTGGTTGAGGTGGATGCCCAGCGTCTTGTGGTGAAAAATCTGGAAGGTTCAGATAAGCATAATAGAGTTCTTGGGGACGCAGGTATAGAGGCTGATAAAATTGTCTCCATCTACACTGCTTCTAAATTTGTCAGATCTAACCAGAACACCTGTTTTAATCAGAGACCCATTGTAAAAAAGGGGGAGTTTGTTAAAAAAGGGCAGGTTATTGCAGATGGTCCATCAACAGAGCTTGGAGAGCTTGCTCTTGGGAAAAATGTGACTGTTGCCTTTATGCCCTGGGGTGGTTACAACTATGAGGACTCAATTCTTGTCAGTGAACGTTTAGTTATGGAGGGGGTATATACCTCTGTTCACATAGAAGAGTTTGAAGTGGTTGCGCGTGATACAAAGCTTGGGAAAGAGGAGATCACAAGAGATATTCCAAATGTTGGAGAAGATGCGTTAAAGGATCTGGATGAGAGTGGTATTATCCGGCTTGGGGCTGAGGTAAAACCTGGAGATATCATTGTTGGGAAGGTTACCCCCAAAGGGGAGACCCAGCTCTCTCCTGAGGAGAAGCTGCTTCGAGCTATCTTTGGTGAAAAGGCAGGAGATGTCAAAGATACCTCTTTAAGGGTGCCTCCTGGTGTTGAAGGTATTGTTACAAGCGCTAAGGTCTTTTCAAGGCGCGGCCTGCCTAAAGATGAGCGGACTCGCTACATTGAAGATTTTGAAATTGAGACTCTGGAGAAAAACAGAGATGATGAGATCAGGATTATCACTGAGACAGCAAAAGAGCATCTGGAAGATATTCTTGGAGGGCACAAGATCACCTCTCCTCTTAAGAGAGGGAAAAATATTGTTCTGCCTTCTGGTACTGTAATTAAGAGAGACCTTTTTATTGAGGTGGAAAAGAGCCATGAGGTCAGATTCTCTGTGGCCGACCTTATGGGGATATCTATTGAGGACTCTCATGCAGATGAGGCACTTGCAAGAGAGCTTGCAATGAAAACCGAATCTGCTCAGGATATCCTTGACAAGGCTGAAAAGCAGATACGGATCGCTAACGAGTTTTTCAACAGCCAGGTGTTGAGATTTGAAAAGGGAGATGAGTTACCTCCTGGTGTACTCAAGTTGATCAAGATCAATGTTGCCATGAAGAGGGTGCTATCTGTCGGGGATAAAATGGCAGGGCGACATGGAAACAAAGGTGTTGTATCAAGAATTCTTCCAATTGAAGATCTGCCCTATTTTGAAGATGGAAGGACTGTTGACATGGTTCTTAACCCTCTTGGGGTGCCATCCCGTATGAATGTCGGACAGATCCTTGAAATCCATCTGGGATGTGCTGCCCGTGGACTTGGTCGCCAGATTGATGATCTGCTGGATGAGATGAGATATGATGAGCTTAAGGTGCGTCTGAAGCGTATATTTACAACTCCCCCTGTTAAAAGAGTTGATCTCATGGATGGTAAAAAGGAGTACGATTTTGATGCTCACTATACCATGGATCCAACTATGCCTGTTCCTGTTCATGATGATGAGAAGGCGTTTGTGGATGCTGTTGACAGAATGGATGATAGAGAGCTGGTTGCATTTGCTTCCAGGTATCGCAATGGTGTTCATATGTCAACTCCTGTATTTGACGGTGCGTCTGAAGAGGAGATCAAGGCTTTGATCAAATATTCAGGACTCAGTCCGTCAGGTCAGTCCACTCTCTATGATGGCAGAACCGGAGAGCCTTTTGATAAACCCATCACTGTGGGAATCATGTACATGCTCAAACTCCATCACCTTGTTGATGACAAACTCCATGCACGTTCCATAGGCCCTTACTCCCTTGTTACTCAGCAACCATTGGGAGGAAAGGCACAATTTGGTGGGCAGAGACTCGGAGAGATGGAGGTGTGGGCAATGGAGGCCTATGGTGCTGCTCATGCGCTGCAGGAGTTTATCACGGTTAAATCAGATGATATGAGCGGCCGTACCCGAATGTATGAAAAGATTGTTAAGGGGCAGAATGTCCTTGAGCCTGGAATGCCCGAATCTTTCAGGGTTCTTACCAAAGAGCTTCAGAGTCTGGGGCTGAATATCAATCTAATTGAAGGGAATAACTAAGGAGAAGATATTGGAAACCATATACGATTTCTTTGCAAAGCCAAAAGATCCCAAGCTGTATAAAGGTGTCCAGATAAGCCTTGCTTCTTCTGATCAGATCAGGGAGTGGTCTCACGGTGAGATAAAAAAACCTGAAACCATCAATTACAGGACTTTCAAGCCTGAGCGGGATGGGCTTTTCTGTGCCAAGGTTTTTGGCCCGACCAAAGACTATGAGTGTAACTGTGGCAAGTACAAACGGATGAAACACAGGGGCGTTGTATGTGAGAAGTGCGGTGTGGAGGTTATACAGTCCAAGGTGCGCAGAGAAAGGATGGCACACATTGAACTTGCCTGCCCTGTTTCACATATCTGGTTCCTGAAGAGTCTGCCAAGCAAGATCGGTAATGTTCTTGATCTGACTCTGAAGAATCTTGAGAAGGTTCTCTATTTTGACTCCTATGTTGTTATCGATCCTGGAGAGACTGATCTTACCAAGCTCCAGCTGCTCTCTGATGAGAAATATCAGGAGGCAATTGAACAGTTCGGCTATGAGTTTGAGGTGGGTATTGGCGCTGAAGCCATCCTCAAGCTCCTTGAAGAGGTTGATCTTGCCGCAGTCTATAAAGAACTCAGAGAGGAGATCACCACAACCAAGTCTGTAGCCAAAAAGCAGAAGATGTCAAAACGGCTCAAGGTTGTAGATGCTTTTCTCAACTCAGGCTTAAGTCCTACACGGATGATCATGACAGCCATACCTGTCCTGCCACCGGATCTTAGACCTCTGGTTCCTCTTGAGGGTGGGCGATTTGCAACATCAGATCTCAATGATCTCTACAGAAGGGTAATTAACCGTAATAACCGGCTCAAGCGTCTGATTGATCTGAATGCACCTGATATCATTGTGCGCAATGAGAAGAGGATGCTTCAGGAGTCTGTGGATGTTCTGTTTGACAACGGACGCCATGGACGGATAGTGACTGGCACCAACAAACGTCCACTTAAATCATTAAGTGACACTCTCAAGGGTAAACAGGGGCGGTTTCGTCAGAACCTTTTAGGAAAACGTGTGGATTACTCTGGCCGTACCGTTATAACTGTAGGTCCAAATTTGCGGCTCCATCAGTGTGGATTGCCCAAGAAGATGGCTCTGGAACTGTTCAAACCCTTTATTTACAACTACCTTGAGCAGAAAGGTCTGGTCTCCACAGTTAAGAGTGCTAAAAAGATGGTTGAACGGGAAGAGACAGTTGTCTGGGATGCACTTGACCATGTTGTAAGGGAGTATCCTGTTATGCTCAACAGGGCTCCAACCCTGCATCGTCTAGGTATTCAGGCATTTGAACCTATTCTGATTGAGGGTAAGGCCATTCAGCTGCATCCACTTGTATGTCCTGCTTTTAATGCAGATTTTGACGGGGATCAGATGGCTGTGCATATTCCACTCTCACTTGAGGCAAGACTTGAGGCAAGGGTGTTGATGCTGTCGAGCAACAACATTCTTTCACCTGCCAATGGTCAGCCGGTCATTGTTCCCACTCAGGATATTGTTCTTGGCATCTACTATATGACCCGCGGAGCAGATGGGAAGCCCGGAGAGGGGACGTTGTTTTCAAGCATCTCTGAGGTTAGATCTGCCTTTGATTCAGGAGAACTAAGCCTTCATGCCAAAATCAAGGTGAGAATTGATGGTAAACTCCATGACACTACAACCGGGCGTATCCTGTTATGGGAGATCATTCCAGGAGACACTCTGCTATCATTGAGCCGTATCAGAACAAGAACCAGGGATGCTGCACAAAATGCTCTCAGAGAGATCAAGAGCGGAGAGAGCTTTGAGGAGGTCAGAGCACGATATTGTGATCCAGAGATGGTTGAGAGCTATGGCACTACAGGGGTACTTACCAGAAAGGAGTTCTGTAATGTCTTTCAGGTCTCTGAAATTGTGTCCAACCATCTGTTTGAACTTCTGGAAAATCGTTACTCTGATATTATTGAGTCAGCAGGTGAGTTCAACCTCTTCAGAGTGGATGAGCGGAAAAGTACCATCCCGTTTCATCTGGTCAATCGGCTGATGGATAAATCTGCTGTCCGTGGCCTTGTGGATTATGCCTATAGAAATATAGGGCTCAAAGAGACTGTTATTCTTGCAGACAGACTCAAGGATATAGGGTATGAGTACTCAACTCTGGGGGGACTTTCAATCTGTATTGATGACATGATTATTCCAGAGAGCAAGTGGGATATAATAAGAAAGTCTGAACAGAATGTGCTTGATATCAAGCAGCAATATTCAGAAGGTCTGATAACACAGGGTGAAAAATATAACAAGGTGGTGGATATCTGGGCCAAGAGCACTGATGATATTGCCGATGCCATGATGGCTGTGATGAAGAAACCTGGTGGGCCTGACTCAACCGAGGATGTTCTCAATGCCGTTTACATGATGGCAGACTCCGGCGCAAGAGGAAGTAAGGATCAGATGCGCCAGCTTGCCGGTATGCGAGGGCTTATGGCAAAACCGTCGGGTGAGATCATAGAAAACCCCATTACAGCATGTTTCCGTGAAGGTCTGACCGTGTTGCAGTATTTTATTTCAACTCACGGCGCAAGAAAAGGTCTTGCAGATACTGCACTCAAGACAGCAAACTCAGGATATCTGACACGTCGTCTGGCTGATGTTGCACAAGATTGTACTGTTGCAGAACTTGACTGTGGTACCCTCATGGGAGTGGATGTAGAGTCTCTTCTTGAAGGGGGCGAGGTAATTCAGAGCCTTGGTGAGAGAATTCTTGGCAGGGTAGTTCAGGCTGATGTCATTGACCCCTATAAGAATGAGGTCATTGTCAAAAGAGGGACTGAACTTGATGAAAAAATGGTGGAAAAAATTGAGGCAGCTGGTGTAACCAGCGCCAGGATCAGATCTGTACTTACCTGTAAATCCAGAAGCGGAGTGTGTGCTAAATGTTATGGCAGAGATCTTGCCCATGGACAGACTGTTGAGATAGGTCAGGCAGTTGGAATACTTGCGGCTCAGTCAATTGGTGAACCAGGTACTCAGCTCACCATGCGTACCTTTCATATTGGTGGTACTGCCAGTCGTAAGGTTGAAGTTGCTGAAATTAAGGCCAGGGTCGCTGGTATCATAAGATTTAATGAGTCCCTGGAGCTTGCTCTGAGAAGAACCGCTGATGAGAACAGACCTGAGCAGATCGTAATGAACAGAAAAGGTGGTGGATTCTCAATTGTCGGACCTGAAGGCAGAGAGCGCGCCAAAGATGAGGTGATCTACGGAGCTGCCCTGCTGGTAAAAGATGGGCAGAATGTTGAGGTGGGAGATGTTCTGGCAACGTGGGACCCCTTTACAACTCCTATCATTACCGAAGTGAGTGGACGGGTTCGTTATGCAGATATTGAAGTTGGCAGCACTGTACAGGAGCAGATTGACCCTGTCACCGGTAAGGCGAGCCGAACCATTATTGAAGGAAAATCATCTGAGGTACGTCCGCAGATCACTATCAAAGATAAAGATGGCAAGGGGGTAAAACTCCCTGGTGCCTCATCAATGGTAAGATATTTCCTCCCTGTAAATGCTATTCTCATGAAGGATGACGATGATGAGGTTATGGCTGGAGATGTGATTGCCAAACTTCCAAGAGCCACAACAAAAACCAAGGATATCACAGGTGGTCTTCCAAGGGTTGCAGAGCTGTTTGAGGTGCGTAAACCAAAGGAGCCCAGTATGTTAAGTGAGATAGATGGCTATGTCTCTGTCTCCAAGGGTACAAAGGGCAAACAGAAGGTTACAATAACCCCTACAGACATCGGAGATAAGAAAGAGTATCTTATTCCCAAGGGGAGGCATCTGAGTGTTTATGACGGCGATTATGTCAAAGCAGGAGAGCCCTTGATAGGTGGCAGTGCCAATCCTCAAGATATCCTCAATATAAAGGGAGAGGTCGCGCTGGCACGTTACCTTGTTGATGAGGTTCAGGAGGTGTACCGCCTTCAGGGTGTAAGGATCAATGACAAGCACATTGAGGTGATTATCAGCCAGATGATGCGTCGTGTCAAAGTTATTGAGGT
>Ga0066603_10002075_pt1 | contig 12340 bp, 10 predicted proteins | sample Higcelweek8metaG_FD_59482 | JGI IMG/M metagenome (GOLD analysis project Ga0066603, IMG submission 59482) | Freshwater pond sediment microbial communities from the University of Edinburgh, under environmental carbon perturbations - High... | ecosystem: Environmental > Aquatic > Freshwater > Pond...
TGGCTCAAAGCAGCCAGACCTCCCCCGCAGGTGGGAGGTGTAATTGTTTTAAAATCAAAAAATACCTCCCTCCTTCGGGGGAGGTCGATCGGCTTTGCGAGCGGGTGGGGGCGAGCGCATGAGCATACTGCCACCTTATCAATATTAAGTTAACAACATTGTAATCCCCCTGCGGGGATCAGGGGGCAAAGAATAATATTTACTGCCTATGCTGCTTTGCTGTTTTTACCCTTCTGACACTTCCTGCCAGAAGAAGTCCAAATCCAAGTGAAACAAGAAATACTGATGATGGTTCAGGAACGTTTCCCCCTGTTCCAGTCCCCTGTGCATCATGCGAAAATGGTGCAGACTGATCAAGTACCAGCTCATTTTTTTGGTTCATTGCAGTATTGTAAAGATCAAAATGAACTCCTGTACCTGCGGCAAGACCGCTGATATCCACTTTAAATCCTTGAAAATAAAAACCTGGTTCTGATGTTGACAACGGTCCCTGACCTGCATTATCCTGGGTATTGTATGGAGTGGCAGTACTATCTTCATCAAACATGAAACTGAACTCGGAATAGTAATTTTCATAAATTCCATGTCCAGGAAGATCACCTGTTTCCAATGGCGGTGTTCCATATTCCATATCATCTGTAGCTATTATGGTATGGCCATCAAATACTACTGAGCCAAGATTCATATCACCCTCTGCCATCGGCGGCATAATAGCCATTGAAACATAAAATGTTTCACCAAGGTATGACTCTTTTCCATTGTCACTCAACAGAGCATAGAGTGTGAAAACCGGTTGATCTGTAACAATAGTTTCTGTTGTTACATCATAGGTCCCACCCGCAATATCCAGTTGAAGGGTAGGCAGGGCGTAGGATACCGTTGAGGTGAACAGGCAAAATAGAAATACCATTAAGTATTTCATACAATACCTCCTTGAAAAATGTGTGTGAAGATTATGGGGTTGTTTATTGATATTATGGGGTAGTTTATATTTTAACCCTGATTGAGGAAAGTGTCAATGCAATATTTTTCCTTCTTTAACCTGAATTCCTTATCATCCATTATTATAATCAGTTACAAATGTAATCTTTTTTAAGAAAAAACTTATCTCAGACAAAATTGATTCTTATCTCAAAAATATTTCTAATCTAATCCCCGGAAAACGCCTTGATTATTGTTAAATAGTATTTGTAAACACAATATGAAGGATAGATTTTCCTAATTTCTTTTAGAAACCCTGCTTACCTGTTACATTTACAAATAATTCTCATTTATTAAACATAAACCTTTATTTTTTTCTAAAAAAAGTGTATATTTAATATATGTTGAAGCTGCTTTTACTTTTCAAGGAGTGTATCCATGAAAATAAGTAAGATTCTTCTGCTTATAGTAGCTCTTGCCAGTGGCGCCATCGCGATTCCCTTTGCATTCCCGATTCAGTCAAACATGCAGAACATCTCACAGTATGCAAGCACCATGGCCACAATTGTTCTGTTTATCTGCTGTTTTATGTTCATGGTCTGTATTGGCTGGGTTAAACGGGCTGATAAGTAACTGCTTTGTTTTAAATCTTATTCATTTCAAAGACAGGAGTATTTACTTCCGCTCTCTTATTTATGTATATTCAGAAATATTATCTACAGTCATTAATGATAACCGGGTAAACAAATCATACTTTTATTTTGTTTTTCTCTGTCAATTCTTAAATTGTTGAATCTAAAATAGTCTTATTTTTCAATAAATTGGGTGATAAATGGTTAAATCAAAAAGACAGTTTTTACTTATAGTCCTGGTAATAACACCGCTATTCTCTTTTTGTGAATTAAACAAAAGTGCTGAACAGCTCTATAAAAACGGTATCACTGAATTTGCCAATGGAAAAACTAAAACAGCGTACCAACTGTTCAATAAGGCTTCCAAAAAAGACCCCCTGAATAGTGAATATCACTGGGCTGCAGCCAGAGCTGCATCAAACCAGAATGATGCATACCTTCATATTAAAGCCGCCTGGGACAATGGACTTAAAAACCAGTTCGTTCTAATGCAGCTGTCAACTGTCTCTTTTCATACAAACGCTGACCAGCGTGTTGCATATACACTCTCTCTTTTTAATGAGTTACCCGATTCCCTTAAAACAGACAGCTTTAAAGGTGATCTGTTTTTCTTTCTGAACAGACCAGACTCTGCAATATCTGTCTGGAAATCCATTGAAAAAGATAGCCCTGATCCTGTGCTTAGTTATAAAATAGCCTCCGCATACGAGAAAAAAGGCTCCTTTGATACACTCTATCTCTACCTTAAAGAATGCAGAAAAAAGAATCTTCTAAATAGCGGCAGTTACATAAAATTAATGTCGCTTTATGCAATACAGTATAACTATTCTGCGGTTGACTCTTTATTTGCTGAAGCTCTTGGCAAAAATATTGCTGATGATATGATGAAAATCGAACATGCTTCAATTTTCATCTCAAGAAATGATTTCAGCCACGCAAGAGAACTGCTTTCTGAAATGATTGATTCGAAGATGGTTGCACCATCATTGAGACTCAGAGCTGCTGTAACACTTCTCTATATTTTTGCCGGTACCGGTGAAAAAAATGAGATCAAAAAATTATCTGATCAGTTAAAATCAGATACTCAAATTATTTCCCGCGTTCAACCTCTGGCAGACTTTTACGTCTCAAAAGATACAAATATTACAGCCGCTTTGAATAAAATCCGTGCAATACACCTGTCAATACCAGGGGAACCTTATGCTACTCTGCCATATATAAATACACTTTTTCAGGCAGGAAAATACTCTGAAGCAGACTCGCTCTACCGCGGACTGCCGCAGGTAATACTGGCTTCACCACTGATAACTACTGATTTTGCCCATCTGAAGCTCAAAATTGGAAAAGACGATGAGGCAATGAAGCTTATAAACCGGCTTCATGAAAACAAACTTTTTTCAAAGAAATCCCTTGAACTGTTCAGAGATATCTCTTTTAAAAAGAACCTTTTTGAAAAAGCCACCGCAGCACAGAGTTTTCTTGAGAAAAAATTTAAAGATGATATTCAGCTTCAATTAAAAGGTGCGCTGCTCGCCCTTAATCAGGGAAAAGCCGATTCTGCAATAACCCTTTTATCTGATCTGGCCAAAAAACATCCTGATGAGCCTCAGTTTGAAATCCTAAGAATCAATGCTATTCTTATCAAGGGTGATTATGAACGTGTTCTTGTTGAATGTGATAAAAGTCCTCTTGCAGAAAAGTCTAAATCTAGTGTATCATTATTAAAAGCGCGTGCATTCAGAAAACTTCAGAGAAATGATGATGCAATAACGGCATTCAATAGTTCTATCAGTGAAGCAAAAGGAAACAGCTCTGAAGTAGTATCTGAATTCGCAGGATTTCTTATTGAGATTGGAAAATCTGACAAGGCAGCAGTACTCTTCCAGGATATTTTAAATTCTTATGATAAAAAGTCCGGAACTGACAGCTCCGAACTTGCAATTCTTTTAAATAATTTCGCATGGGCATCTGCAATGTCATCACAGACAGTTGACAAAACAGTTATTGATGCTGCTAAAAAAGCATTCGATTTACAACCGAATAACGTTAATATTTTAGATACTTATGTAACTATACTTATTAAATCGGGTAAATACAAAGAGTGTGTTTCATTACTTAAAGATAATAACAATATTAAAAAAGAGCCAAGAATGCTCATCTATCTTGCACAGGCGTATGAAAAAATTAATGAAAAGAATAAAGCTGTCCGGCTTTATATCGATGCACTCGCAATTACAGATACCATCGGTAAAATGCCTCTGCAGATAAACAGAAGCAAGTTGTCTGAACATATTGCAGTCATACAGTCTGAAAAGTAATTGACAATAGTTATTTCAATAAAAATAGGTTTATAAAGAGATTCTGAAAACTATGCTATCATATCAAAGTACATTTTTACCTGTCTATTTTTTAATTGCTTCTTTATTCGTCTATTTTTCTATCTGGCTGATACTTAAAACACGGGTTGTTGAGCTGTTTATCGACAAACCCGATCCCCGTAAGGTTCACCAGAGAATCATACCCAGAGTAGGCGGTATCGCTATTTCCGCCGGATTCATATTATTTCTTCAAATCTGGCATTTCCTTCTGCCGTCATTCCCGCAACTGCCCTCTGAACTTTATTCAGCACTTACATTCACTGCTGTCGCAATAATGATTGTCGGCCTCGTGGATGATATGAAAACTTTCGAGATTCATAACCGTGCAAAATTTCTACTCGAACTGATCATTGCCGCAGAGGTCGTTTTTCTCAATGATATCAGATTAGAAAATATTCATCTCCTTAACTGGGATTTTTCATTGGGCTGGCTTGGAATACCTATAACTATTATCTGGATCGTAGGCGTTACAAATGCAGTAAATATTATAGACGGTGTTGACGGGCTCGCAGGCTCAATTATTACCGTTTCTTTTGCAACAATCGCAATTCTTACAGGTTTAGGCAGTGATCTGTCAATAATGATTATGTGTGTTATCATGTCAGGTTTTGTTTCAGGCTTTTTAATGCACAATAAATCCCCTGCAAGAGTCTTTCTTGGTGATACCGGATCACTTTTTCTTGGAATGATTACAGGTATTGTAAGTATCTATCTTGTGTCCCGTGATGTCCGTCCATATCCCATTTTAATTGCTCCGCTTATTGTCGGACTGCCTGTTATGGATGTCTTTGTAGCGATGACAAGACGATTTATGAAAAAAGCCTTTTCCGGAGTTCACTGGCTTCGTGCCCTGAATGCAATGTCTGTTGCGGATAATGAACATATGCATCACAGACTCATATTCAGAGGCCTTACACATACAGAAACAACTCTTGTACTTGTTATTTTTCATGCTATCATTTGTATGAGTGCAATTATGGTTACCTATACGAGTAATTTTCAGAATGTTATGCTTCTTATATATATACTCGTTCTTGGAATATGGTTACTTTACAAACTTCATTTTTTTGATAGAATAAATACTGTCATTGAAGCTCAGAAAAGAAAAATTCTTCCCAAGAGACTGCTTGTCGCAATTGTAAATGCAGGAGATGTATTAAAAACCTCTGCGGTCTGCTATAATCAGGATCTGTTTCAGTTTGTTTTTCGTTCCAAAGAAGAAGCAGAATCTGAAAAAATTAAATATTCAGCAGTTGTCATAGAACAGAATTCCGAACCTATTGTTGATGTTCTTAATCTGTCAAAATCAATATTTATTCAAAATACCTGCCCAGTAATAGTTATCGCTTCACAGGATGAAGAGTTACCTGAAAAGCTTCTTGACAGCGTGCTTGAGCAGGGATCATTTCTCTTTTTGCGGAAACCGGTTTATATTCCAATATTAATGAAGGCATTGAATCGTCTGGTACAGAAAAGCAAAGGCTGGGAAACCGTCCAGGTAACTGAAGATACCAGGCAATTTTATATGCAGGTTGTAATGCATGAAGAAATTTGAAAAAAACAGAACAAGGCTTCTTATAATTTGTGAAGATCAGACAGTTTCCAATGATCTTGTAACTCTCCTTACCGGTTACGGTTATTATGTTGATTATGTCTCGTCAAGAAAAGAAGGCATTATCAAGTATAGGCAATACAAACAGGCGATTGTGATCTTTGACGCCGCGTCACTGCCAAAATACCCAAGGCATCTGTTTAAAGTATTCAGCTATTACAGCAGCAACCCCAAGATTCTCATTGCGGCCCGTCCTGAAGAGGAAACCAAAATTTACCCGTTCCTCAATGATGGCGTGTACGACATTATTCAATTGCCATTACGATACGATTATCTTGATTTCAATTTAAGAAGACTTGTATCATACGACAATTTACAAGCGCGACATGAGTTTCAGACACTGATACTTAAACTGATCGGGTACTCGTCACCGCTGTGGATTTATTTTATTGTCATCTTGTCAAAGAGATTTTTTATGTGACAAAAACATCGTTTTAAATAAAGGTAAAAAATGCACTGATTGACCAATACTACGGCGTGGTATACAAACTTTTATTTTTTGTTGAGAAAAATGAGGATTTTTAACATATGGTAAGCTCTTTCGGATTAATAAGCGGATTCCTGAACAGTTTTAATAATTTTCCTGACCATCCAGCACTTTTTGTTGAAAACAGAACATATAGCTATCGAATGCTTTATAGAATGTCTACCATGATAGCTTCTACAATAAAAAATATTGAAGAAAATTCAAAAGATATTGCTGCCTTCCTTGGTTACCGCAGTATTGGCGCCTTCTCTTCTATGCTTGGTATTCTTATGGCTGGAAAAGGTTATGTTCCCCTTAATCCTAATTTTCCGAATGAACGTCTGGCCCATATAATTGACAAAACAGATGTCAATGTACTTGTAGTATCTAATGAATGTATTGACTTGCTTGATGAATTACTTTCTAAAACTACACGCAACCTTAAAATTATTATACTTGATACTTCTAATAAAAAACTATCTGATAGTTTTTGTTCTGTCAATATAAATATTTCAGACCCTGCAGATATTTCTTTTAATTTCATACCTGTTGACTATGAGAAAATTGCGTACCTCCTTTTTACATCCGGAAGTACAGGAGAACCAAAAGGTGTACCTATTACACATGCCAATGCAAAAGCATATATTGATTATACCTGTGATCGGTATAAATTCAATGAAACCGATCGTTTCTCTCAAACTGCAGATATGTCTTTTGATCTGAGCATACTTGAAATTTATCCATGCTTCGAAAGTGCTTCCTGTCTTTACTGTCTGCCTAAAAGTACAGTAATGCTTCCGGCCAAATTTATTCGCGAAAATCAGCTTACTGTCTGGATTTCTGTTCCGTCTGTCGGAACATTCATGGATCGCATGAGACTTTTCAAACCCGGGGCTTTTCCATCTCTGAGGTACTGCCTGTTTGACGGTGAACCTCTTCTTGGATCAATTGCAGAAAAATGGCGTATTGCTGCAGTAAATGCAATAGTTGAAAATCTATATGGACCAACTGAAGCAACTGTTGCAATAACTGATTATCGTTGGGAAGGAGAAGCATCACTTGCGCAGTGCAAAAATGGAATTGTACCAATAGGAAGAATTTTTCCTGAACAGCTTGGAATTGTTATTGACGAAAATAGCAAGCCTGTCAAGGCAGGGACAAAAGGTGAACTCTGTCTTTCTGGCAGTCAATTAACAAAGGGTTACTACAATGACCCTGAAAAAACTGCTAAATCCTTCATTATAATCAAGGAAACCGGTGATCGTTTATGGTATAAAACCGGTGATGTTGTTACTCAGGATGAGAACGGTTGCCTGTACCATCTTGGCAGAACTGACCACCAGATTAAAATTCTTGGATACAGAGTTGAACTCCAGGAAATTGATTTTATTCTTAGAAAATGCAGTAATGAAGAACTCGCCACTACTATTGCATGGCCTGTAACCGGCACAAACGCAGAAGGTGTAATTGCATTCATCCCCTCTACATGTAAATTGACCGAAAGTGATCTGATTGAAAAATGTAAAGTTTTTCTTCCTGCATACATGGTTCCGTCTCAAATCATATTTATTGACAATATGCCAATGAGTAACAATGGTAAGATTGATAGAATTAAATTAAAGAATTATATTGAAAGGCAACAAAATGGATTCGCAAAGAATTGTTGAAGTTAAAGAATTTATAAATAATTTTTTAAAAACTAAATATAGCAAAAATGATTTAGTTATTGACGATGATCTTGATTTTTTATCTTCAGGGATAATGAGTTCTCTTGATTTTATTGAATTTATTTCAGGTGTTGAAAAACACTTTTCCATTGAATTTGACTTTGATAATGCCGATCCTTCTGAGTATTCAACTATTTTGGGAATCGCTAAAAAAATTAAAGGTTAAGGTTTATGGATCTTGATATTATAGACATTGGTAAAGATTCAGATTTTTTCATAGATGTAAAATATTTATTTGATGATCTGTATAAATATCTCGATGAATGCGGTCTTTTTATGCCGCTTTCTGAATCAGGCAGCGATTTGTGGTTAAAATCAATTGGTAATGTCATTACTGGAAAATATGGAATTCTCAAAGGCGCTGTATCTGAAAATAAACTGATTGGTTTTATCAATGGCATTATTCGTTTTTCTCCTCAATATATTGGAGGGCACAAAGTTGGATATATTACACATTTATACGTTTTACCCACTATACGTAACTCCGGGGTCGGAAAAGCCCTATATGAAAACATTGAAGAGTGGTTCTGGTCCAAAAAGGTTCATTCAATTGAAATTCAGGTTTTATGTTCTAACTTAGGTGGAATTGACTTCTGGAATAAAATGAGTTTTAAAAAAGAATTGCTCCAGATGAGAAAATTTAATACTAATAATACGGAGTTGACAAATGTTTGTTAATGCTCTTTTCAACATACTTTCCAAAATCCGCCAGAATTTGGAGACTAAACGCGAAAAAAGACGATGGCAGAATTTACAAAATCGTGGCATGTTTATAGGAAAAGATGTATATCTTCCAATGTCAACATGGATTGATATATCTCATTGTTATTTGATTTCTATCGGAGATCGTTGCAGATTTGGTCCAAATTGTGTGATTCTGTCTCATGATGCTATGGCTAATGAATTTTTAGATGCCGGTAAAATTGGAAGAGTTGTCTTAAAAGAATCCTGCTGTTTTGGTTTTGGAACTATCATTCTTCCAGGTGTTGAAATCGGACCACGTGTTATAACTGCTGCCGGCTCAGTTATTTCAACAAATATACCTCCGGATTCTGTTGTTGCAGGCAATCCTGCAAAAGTCGTTGCTTCACTCTCTGATTACCTGAAATATCAAAAAATCTGTTTAAAAAAATTTCCAAAATTTCCATATACTGAATATGGTATAGGACCACTATCAAAGCAAAAGCGCGATGAATTATTTGCCCAGATGACAGGAACTTTTGGGTACATAGTTGGAGGTTATTCTTATGAAGTTGACAAAAGAGTTAACAGAAGCTAACGTTTTTAAAATGTCGGGTTATTTTTCTATCTTCTTCAAAAATACTTTATAATGTCTATTGAAATATTGATATCAGTTATAATTCCAGTATATAATGTTGAAAATTATCTACATCAATGTATTGACAGTATCCTTGAACAGAAACCTGATAATATCGAGATCTTTTTAATTGACGATGGATCTATTGATTCATCGTCACAGATTTGTGATGATTATGCACGCACTGATAAAAGAGTTAAAGTAATTCATAAAAAAAATGGTGGATTATCTGAGGCCCGTAATGTTGGAATATCTAATGCAATTGGCCAGTATATCATGTTCATTGACAGTGATGATTATCTGGCGAATGGTTGTTTAAATGATATTTCTGGAATTATTACAGAATCTAATCCTGATGTACTTATCGGATATTTTGATGTTGTCAAGGAATTCGAGGACGGTATCAACTGGAATGATAATAAATTATCAGAAGAGTGTATAAATAAAAAGCCGCCAAATAGCGTTGTACACTACCTGACACATAATAGTATCATGACTACAGCCTGGAGATTTATTGTAAAAAGAACTCTTATTATTAATAATAATCTTTTTTTTATACCTGGCATTTCACATGAAGATTTGGAATGGGTACCGCGATTAATTTGCAGTGCAACATCTTTTTGGGTTTATAGTAAACCTTTTTACATATATAGAATCAGAAAAAACTCAATTTCAACATCACGCAAAATTAAAAGTCTTGAAGATGTTTTGAAGATTATTGATATCACATTTAGTTACTATGAAACAATTAGTGTATCAGAGAAAAAACATTATCTTTCTATGATAATATATTGGCAATTTCAACATGTTTACAGAAGCTATTCATATTGTAATTATCATGAGAAACAATTATTTAAGAAGTGGTTAAAAAACAATTCCAAAAAAGCCATTACTATCAGTAAATATAGCCGTAAACTATATTTTTTAACAAGATTATTTGGAATTCTTTCTGCTTTATTTATTTACAATAATATATTGCGTAAGGGCATTAAAAAATATGCGCATTAAAATTATATACAATACTCCTTACACAGGCATGAATTCAGGCTGGCCAACAAGGTTTATTGGAGTTATTAAAGAACTATATAAAAGAAACGAATTGTTTATTTTTGCTCCGGGAGATACATCCCTTTTAAAAAGTATTTTCCCAAATGCATGGGTTTGTGACTCAACTAAAGATCAGATATGCACTCGTAAATTTTCATTACCTGGCTTATTCATGAGTATGCTATTTCCAAAAAGAGATAATATCTTTTTACCGACATTCAATTTTTATTCTGATTTTAACCGGATTTTGAAAATAGATTCAACAAATTATGACATTGTTTTTTATTGTGGATTATCTGCATTTATTCAATTTGGACATTATGATAAAAACATCGTAAAAATATGTGATTTTTGTGATTCATTTTTACGCCACTTCATTTCAGATTTTAGAATGGCTACTAAAAATAATTTACGACTTAGAATCCTTTTTGATATGCTTTATTTGATAAGGATTAAAAGAAAGTTTATTAATAATAAATTATTAATATTAGCAACTACTGCAAACGATACTAAATGTATTAGAAGAATTATTAATAAAAATCCTTTTGAAGTTATACCAAATGGTATTTACACATCAAAATTAATTGACAATGACAATTACTACCTGTCAAAATGGCAATCTAATTCTTTGATTTTCTGCGGCAGTCTGGACTATAATCCAAATTTTATTGCAATCAGTTACATTCTGCAGGAATTATGGCCGTTACTTAAAGAAAAACATCCGGAAATTAAATTTAATATTGTTGGAAGAAACCCAACTGCAAAAATATCAAGCTTAATTAAAAACTATAAAGATGCATTTATAATACCTAACGTTGAATATATTGAACCTTATTATCATTCTGCTAAAATTGCTCTGTCTCCTATGTTTTCCGGCGGAGGTATTAAAAACAAAATATTAGAGGCGTTACAAACTGCTACTCCAATAATAACCAATAATGAAGGAGCAACTGGAATCGCATTTATTTCTGGAGCTCATGGTTTTATTGAAGAAAACAAAGCAGATTTACTTAAAGCAATTGAACATGTACTTGACGCAGACTATGAAATATATAAAACATGGGCAAAAAATTGCCTTAATCTTTCAGAACAATATAATTGGAATACAATTGGTGAAAGACTTGACAGTATTTTTTTAAAGCATCTCAACGGCATCAGTAAAATGGGCTGATAACTGCTCTTTATTGATTATGTTATTAGATATAGCTTTATATAATAGAATTTCTGTGACTGATATATCCGAATTGTTTAAATTGTAATATAACTTATTTGCATGGATTAAATATTGATAGCAAAAAAAATTAAAATTATACATATAACTCATGACCTTGACCTGGGCGGCCTTCAGAGAGTTATAATAAACATTTGCCGTACAATTGACAGATCCAGATTTGATATGTCAATTTTATGTTTAAGAAAACTTGGATGCTTTTTACCTGAGGTTGAAAAATTAGGTATCCCGGTTACATTACTGCCGAAAAAAGAGACTGGAACGGATTATCTTTCATTTGTCAAAGTTGCAGAATATTTACGCAAGGAAAAACCAGATGTTATTCATACACACAATACTCAGCCATTTATTGATGGTACATTGGGTGCAATTCTATCAGGTGTAAAAAAAATAATTCATACAGATCATGCCCGTTCCTTTCCCGATAAAAAACGATACATGTTTGCCGAATGGTTTGTTTCCCATTTTGCTTATAAAGTAATCGGTGTATCTGAACATACATCTGAAAACCTTATAAAGTTTGAACATATCAATAAATCAAAAGTCATGACAATTCCAAATGGAATTGATCCAAAACCATATCAGATTGAAATTGACAAAAAGGCTAAGAAGAAAGAACTGGGCATTTCTGAGAATAATCTTGTATTAGGCGTTGCAGTAAGACTCTCGGAACAAAAAGGAATATCCTATTTACTGAAAGCTATGCCGGATATTCTTAAAACAAAACCTGATGTATCACTTGTCATTGCCGGTGATGGTCCGCTTAAAAATGATCTCCGGTTTTTGGCTGAAAATCTCGGAATTTCAAACAATGTCTTTTTTCTTGGTTTACGCACAGATACTGCAGAATTACTTAAGCTGTTTGATATTTATGTAATGCCTTCAATCTGGGAGGGTCTGCCGATGATACTTCTCGAAGCGATGGCTGCAGAATGCCCGATCATCAGTACTGACGTTGGGGGCATACCAACTGCAATTGAAAATAGTCAGAATGGCTTACTTGTAAAG
>Ga0066603_10002083_pt1 | contig 12313 bp, 11 predicted proteins | sample Higcelweek8metaG_FD_59482 | JGI IMG/M metagenome (GOLD analysis project Ga0066603, IMG submission 59482) | Freshwater pond sediment microbial communities from the University of Edinburgh, under environmental carbon perturbations - High... | ecosystem: Environmental > Aquatic > Freshwater > Pond...
CTTTTTTTCCGTGTCTATCAATAAATTCTTTACCAAAATAAAGTCCTACCATCTCAATTGGAAAATGTCTCCAAATTTTCATGATATCGTCGCTTAACAGACCGCCAGAATAAACACGAACTTGTTCTTTACCTGCTCTTAAGAATAGGGCATTTGTCTTAAAATCTCCAAGATAAGCGATCTCTTTAAGGAAATCCTGTTTCTTGGACTTATTCATTAATTCAATTCTCATTCTTCTTCAATCTCCATTTTTAATTCCTCTGCTTCTTCCTCATACTTTTTATTAAACTTATCAAACTGATCTTCTTTTTCCAATAAACATTTATCGGACAACTTTTTTATTTTAGCTAAAAAGAATCCATCGGTATTGTTATCCTGGGGGTACACCCTAATACAATTCTTTATTTCAGAATCTAGATTTTCGCCTTCCCATTCAGTAACTCCCTCTCTTGTCTTTAAGGGAAGAGTTATTTTCATAATCTCAATATCAAAATTCTTCTTTAGATAATTAACAACGAACTCATCTTCTTCTGGACTTAACGTACAAGTAGAATACACCATCTCTCCCCCGACCTTTAGAATTTTTAGAGCTTCAGATGCTAGCTTTTTTTGTACACTAGAAAGAGCCTTAATATATCTCAAATTCCACATATCAAAAGTCTTTGGAGATTTCCGTAGCGTGCCTTCTCCCGAACAAGGTACATCTGTTAAAATTTTATCAAAATTAACACCTATTTCTTTTTCCCATCTTTTACAAAATTGGACTCCATCTTTTCTAGTGACCATGGCATTAGAAACACCGCACTTTTCAAGATTAGCATTTAATATCCTTATTCTGCCCAAAGAGACTTCATTTGCTATTATGGAACCGCTATTTTTCATCATGGAAGCCGCCTGTGTAGTTTTACTGCCGGGTGAAGCACACAAATCCAAGTAAAGGTCATTTTCGGTAGGATTTAGTGCAAATACTGGAAGCATAGAAGTTATTTCTTGTACATAATAGTAACCTAGTAGATGCTCAATAGTTTTTCCTAAATCGCCAGGTTTCAAATTGCTTTCTTTCTTAATTAAAAATACCTCGGGCCATTCTAAAAAAGGTTGATCAATAAACCATCCCTTTTTTTCTAGTCTCTTACGTAAATCGCTTGGAGAGATTTTGAGAGTATTCACTCTAACTATATCCGGACAAGCAAAGTAACTTATCTCAAAAAACTTTTTTGCTTCTTGAGCTCCCATTAATCGTTCTATTCTCTCCCTAAATTCTTCTTTAGGTTGAAATTTCTCCATTAGCTTTTCCTTTTTTGTCTTCTTGACAAAATTTTTATCAATTTTCATGTATAAAAAGCGATAAGAATGTTTATTAAACCTTTTGAAGCAAGAAATTTAAGCAATTTTAAAACAAAGTCTTTTGCTTACTGCCGTTTATAGTATCTTCAAAGCTTTTCCCAAATAAAACCAATATTTGATCTGCAATAGGTTTAATCTGTTTAGAAATATAATGCCCATAATCGATTTTATTCTTTAACTTTTGAAGAGGTTCTGGTCCATCCAAAGTCATATAATACTCAATAATATTTGATTCCAGGGTTTGTAGTTTCCTTGCAGCTTTAACATGAGGAGGAGTAGTTTTTGTATACTCTGCCAATCCCTTTCTAATAGATTTTCGATAAATTAACTTTTTATCCATCTTTCCAGATTCTAGTTCCTTAACATACTCTTTGATAAAAGAGACCAGGTTCTCCTTATGGAATGTTTTTAATAATAACTCTTTCTGGAAATCCTTTGCAGCCTCTGTCCAATCTCCTCTTATTGCTTCCATACCTACTACCTCTAGTTCTTCTTTACTGTCTACCTCTACTAACCCCGCATACCTTTTCTTAGCTCCTTTTACTTCTTCTTTGTCCTTAATCTCCTCCTTTGTTTGTTTGATCCTTATCTGGGGGAAGATAAGAGACAAATACAGTTTATCAAATTCTAAATCCAGGTAGGATTTTCTATTAAAATTGAGTTCTACATATTTTTTATAGAAATTATCTATCTTCTCTGAAATCTCTTGCCCTGCCTTTTCAGATTTCTTTTTATCTAGGCCAGTACTTACAAAAACCGAGTCGGTGTCTCCATAAATTACTTCAAAGCCCATCTTCTCTATTTCCTTTGCGGTAAGTTTAATTATTTCTTGTCCAAAATTAGTAATAGCATTACCCATTTTCAAATCAAAATAACGACAATTTGGGGAAGCTAAAACTCCAAAGAAAGAATTCATAATAATCTTTATAGCATAACTAGAAAGTTCTCTCTTTTCAGCTTTAGCTTTTTCTCTAGCTTCATGTAATCTCTGAATAATAGTAGGGAGAATACCTTCAGTATTTGAAAAACAGGCCCCATTAGGGGATTCTATACACCCCTTTTCTTTTTTAACTAAATAACTAGCAGGATCTATATTGAATGTTCTAATTATTGAAGGATACAAGGATTTAAAATCCAAAACTAGGATATTGTGATAAATACCTGGTTTGGGAGACATAACGAATCCCCCTTTAATTTTTTGGTCCTTGCTGCCAAATCGAGTGGTTGGAGAAACTAAACCTGCCTTTCTCGCCTCTCTAATATAAACAGAATCAAAAGCAGCAATAGATGCTGTGAGTCTATCCAAAGGAAGACCTGTTAGTTCTGATCGTTCCATAGATAAGCTAATCATCTTAGTCTTTTCTAAAATTTCATAAACCAAAATACAATCCATCAAATTATATTCTGCTAATTTTTTCTGATCCTTCTTGTATAAAGCAATTATCTCTTCATGGCGATTTTTACCTTTAATCAACTTAGTTTTTCCTAGAATCGCACTAGAAACTTCTTCAAGAGTGTAAGACTCAAAGTCAGTATTCTTAATTGAAGGCGCTTCTTGAATAAATGGGTCCCTAATAAAGTTTAACCCGTCTAATACGACTCTTCCGGGAATATCCATACTAGAATTCTTAAAGAAATTCGCTTCGATTCTTAGACTTGAAGGAACCAAAGTTCTACCTAAATCAAATGAGATCTTATATTTTTCAAATAATTTTTTCAAAAATTCAAAGTCAAAATCGATTACGTTCCAACCCGTTATAATATCGGGATCTAATTCAATCAATTCTTCTTTAAATTTAATTAAACAGTCTTCTTCATCCTTACAAGAAATAAAGCCTTCACTTTTTTTAGAAGAAACCATAAAGTTTTTCTTAAAATCTTTAGAATATATACCAATACAAAATAAACGACCATCTTCTTTTCCGGTCTCAATATCGATCGATGCCGTTTTCAAATTCACTACAGATTTAGCAGGTTTAATTTCTGGATTTTTATAGACCCTATTAACTCTCTCGCTAGTTTCATAATGCCCTTCAATTTCTATACTGCTGTAAATGTCATTATCAATGCTAAATCTTACATTCGGACGAATATCTGCCTCAAAGGTGTCTATTTCTGCTTCATGCAATTCTTTTACAATAGCATTCATTTCCGATTGATTAGTACAAGATATCTCCACAACTAGTTGCTTATTAAAACTAGTAAACTTTGTAGACTTGATGTTTAGAGAGCGTTCCTTTAAGAGTCTTTTTACATCATTTTTGTCTGATTCTTTAATAAAAAAATACGGCTCAAACTTTTTTAAAACTACAAAACTCTCTCCATTTTCCAACCTACCAAACAACTGAACATACGTCTCGTTGTCTATATTGGTATAACTTGGATAAACAATAAATCCTTTCATATAAACTAAACAGAACCTAACTATTTAAAACTAAAGTTTGTATAAATCTAACAAAGCCAAATTTTATATATTTGATCTACCAATAAATTCTAATAAAATATGGGAATCCAAATAGCAGAGATTATACCTAGAAAAGAAATAAAACTGTTAGACCTTAAGGGGAAAATCATTGCAGTAGACGCATTTAACACGTTATATCAGTTTCTAACAACCATAAGGCAAGCAGACGGAACTCCCCTAATGGATTCAAAAGGAAAAATAACTTCTCACCTTTCGGGCATATTTTATCGAAATCTTAACTTGCTTCAAGAGGGAATAAAACCCATATACGTTTTTGATGGAAAACCTCCTGAGTTAAAGTTTAAAGAAATTCAAAGAAGAAAAGAACAAAAAGAGATTGCAAAAGAGAAGCTAGAAAAAGCAACAGAAGCAGGAGATATAGCGCTAATGCACCGATATTCACAACAAACAGTAAAGATAACTGATGAAATAATTTCTGAGAGTAAACGACTCCTAAAAGCATTGGGAATACCGATAATTCAGGCAAATAGTGAAGGAGAAGCTGAAGCAGCATTAATGGCAAGTAACGGCCTTTGTTGGGCCTCTGCCTCGCAGGACTATGATTCCTTGCTTTATGGAACACCAAGACTTATCCGAAATCTAACTTTAGCAAGAAAAAGAAAAACATCCGGAGGAGGTGTTGTTGATGTTAATATAGAACTAGTTGAATTCGAAAAAGTATTGAATGATCTTCAAATAAATCAAGAACAACTAATTTGCCTAGCCATATTAGTAGGAACAGACTATAACCCTGGAGGAGTTAAGGGAATAGGACAAAAGAGGGCATTAGAAATTGTTCAGAAATATCAATATCCTGTAAAAATATTTGAATTTGTAGAAACTTCCGGAAAATATAGGCTTGACTTTGATTGGCAAGTTATCTTCCATCAATTTAAAAATTTTGAAGAGACACCAAAGGAAGCAGTAGTATTTGAAAAAGCAGACTTCCAACAAATAAAAGAAATTATGGTGAATGAACACGAATTTTCAGAAGAAAGAATAAACAATGCGCTTGAAAAATTAAATCTATTAGAAGACTCTAAAAAACAAAAAGGCTTAAGTGAATTCTGGTAACTTAAATTAAAATATAAATTAATAATATTAGGATTAGCATAATCCCTAGAGATAATAAAACATTAACCAAAAATAGGGGAGCAGATATTAAAAAGCCGCTTACCTCGGCTTCTGAAGAATCAGAAGATAAAATAATTGTATCTGGGACTCGTGGGGAGTAATCAATAGATACTGCTTGATCTTCGTCTGAATAAATATTACCTAAATCTTCACAATCATCTTCATCAGAATCATCCTCTTCTTCAGGATCCTCTGGAACAGCGCAACTTGAAGAAATAAAAACTCTAACTCTATCTGTAGCAATACCATTAGTTCCAGTAGCTAAAAGGGTTAAATCATTCCACCCATAGGAAAAGTTTAAGGACATATTCTGTTGAAAAACTATATAGGGGCCGTTATTAAAACTATACTCAATTGCACTAATATTATTTGCCCAAGAGGCAAGAATATTTTGAAGAGTGTTATTAGAGCAAAGGTTGATAGTACTATTTACTGGAGAGATAATATGTACGTTAGGCATTACTGTAGTATCATTGGTATTATTGGTGCTATTATTCGTTGAATTATTATATATTATTGTGTAATTATAGTAATAGTTGTTGGTTATGTTATTTATAACATAGACAGTTATATTATATACCGGTTGAAAGTAAATAGTATTATTGTTGCCTACCAAGATAGTAGAATTTGAGTTGTTATTAATGTTATAAAAAATGTTATAGACATTATTTTGTGTAATGTTAATATTAATGTAATTGTTAATATAATTATTAGTGATATAAATATAAGTGTTGTTCACATTAATAATTGTTGTATTTGTACTATTATTCTGGGGAGGAATATAATTGCAAGGCTGAGTCAAGACTCTGTTGCCATTTATACAATTTGCAGGAAGAGCAGAAATCACGGTTCTTGTTTGGATCTCATTTGAACCACAAACAGACCAATTAGAGTAGGTAAATGAAGTACATGTTGGTGGCGGAGAAACAACTTGATTACAGGAGATAGATGCGCTTCTTAGTGCATGACTGTTAAATGCTTCTAAATGTAATACATTGGTTGAAGATAAATGAGTAGTTATTGTTTTATATGTAGTCCCATCTTGGCAGCTAGCACAAGAACTTCCAGAATTACACCTATGATCAATTGTTCTACCTAAATCAACCCCATTAAGATAAACCTCTACATTTTCTTGAGTCTGAGGGCCATTATAATAGGCATAACCCGTTTCAGTTATTGCGATAGTACAAGTATACTCTCCTGCCCGTGGCGCACTAAAAGTTAAATCCGTGAATCTAAAATTTGTGCTCGGATCTGAATTATATACTGGTCTAGCCATTCCGCAAGACATAGAATGAGATCCATCTCTATATGCAGATATAACAAAGTTTACACAACCTGCTCCCGGAGTATTACAATTCCAATTTTGAGAAATATCTGCTGCTTGAACAAGAGAGAGTGATAAAAATAAAGACAAAACTAGTATTAATCCTCTAACCGCTATTTTCTTTTGAGTGTCCATTCTTCTTCAAACACTCTCTTTTTTACACTTAATTTGCTAAATGTTATTATTGTGCAGTTACTACTGTTTATAAACTTTTCTATTACTCAAGAGTAACTAAATATCCCCATAAAAAATAAAGAAGTCTAGTCTATAGAGGGTAAAGCCTCTTGCTTGTTCGGATTAGCCGGAATGATAAAAGAAAGAGTAAAATTAATAGGCTCTCCAGAACCAGTAAAATAACTTTTCTTGGAAATAAGATTTACAAGAACCTTGTTTTCATTATTATCTTCCGATTTGAAAGTATAATAACCATCCAAGTGGTCGACAAATTTAAAACCCGGAAAAACAGTAGATATGCAGTCTATTCTACTTTCGCTTGTCAAGGAGCATAAGCTATCTATTTTGCTCACCTTGTTTAGATCCGATAATCCCAAGTCACTTAGTAAAAAGTTACGGCTTATCTCTTCTTTAAGAGTTACGCTTACTCCATCCGAACCTTCTTTGTTTACTTCAAATACGAAATGAAGAGAGAGCTCTTTACCATCAAATTCTATTAGAGTAGAATTTAGATAATCGCTGATGGACTTAAAATTTTCCTCTTTGGCCGGATAATCTTTTAAAAGTTCTTTAAACTTCAAAGAAAACTGCTCTTTAAATGACAGGAGATACTTTGATTCATTAAATTTTGTCTTGTCAAAGATTATATATTGTTTATTGTCTTCTGAAATGGTAACTTGTGATGACATTTCTTGAATAACATTATTATAAGCATAAAAAACTGCCTGCTCTCCCAAAATTTTCAGCTGGATATTTACCCTTTCTTCTTCACTTTCTACAGAAGTTATTGAATCAATTCCAACAATTTCTGAATTAATGATACTTCGATGTTTAGCAAATGCAAATAGAGCAGTAAGACAAACGACAAACACAAGAATTACAAAAAGTAAAGTAGACAAATTTGCTCGCTTATTCATTGCAGCCCCCTACCTTAACCCCTACTTTGATAATTCCTTCTTTATTATTCTTCAACTCTAAGGAAAAATCGCCAGTATTTAGTTTGTAAGAAGATTTCAATAAAACTTCTTTAGATAAAAGCGGATGTGAACTTTGTAAAAGAGAAGAAAAATCTTCATAAAAAAAAGAACTAGAAGAACCTAGAAAATAATCGTTAATGGTTAGCCCATAACAAAAAGGAGAAGAGTTATATGTTTCTGAATTGATTAAAAAAATCTCTTGAAGATATTTTAAAAAATCATTACGCAATAATCTTTCTTTATCCGAAGTAATAGAACTAGGAGGCTCATAAAAAGAACTTTCATAAACGGAATACGCGAACTGATTGTATACGGCTCCTTGTGAATACTTTTCAAAAAAGGAAAGTTGTCTTAAGTTATTTATATCCCTAATTCCGCTAAACTCCGGAGAAGCAGAAGGGGAAGTGGAAGCTAAAAAAAAGAATTTTGCGGAAGCATAGAATAAGATTAATAAAACAAACGTTGCAACTATCGCAAAAAACCAAGTTACCCCCGAAGAAAAAGCCTTTTTATTCATCCTTTTCCTCCGAACTAAGTCCGGTGGACTTAAGTAATGACACTCTTTCCCCATAATACTGAGAAAAGATAAGTGAATTAAAAAAAGCTACTTTTCTCTCTTGACCTGCATAATAATAAATAGGAAAAATTCCCTCATTCCTAGTACAAAAAGGAAAATACTTTCCTTTGTCTTTAGAGATTAGATCGCAATCATTCAAAAGACTTCCGTCTCCTACTTTGAGGGGATTATCTAAAAGAGAGTTTTTAGATTCTTGATCAATAAAGTCTACTTGGATAAAAAATTGTAGGTCTTGCATGCTCTCTGAACTTCTTAAATTGCAATATTCAGTTAAATCAAAATCTTTTTGCACTACTTCTGGAATCAAATATGAATCTTTTACTAAACAACTATACAAATTAGAAAAAGTTATTTGAGTTTGAATTTCACGAGTATCTATCGGTTTAGCAAAAAAATTAATTGTCGTCAAAATCAAAACTAGAAATACAATCATACATGCTAAAAACCACCAGAATACCATTAATTTTTCTCCTTTTTTGTCCATATTATTTTCCTACTGACAGAACCAGCACATATTTTTTATTTAGTTCATCAATATTTACAACAGGATTTGATACAGACTTAAGAGACATCAACTTAAACTTATATCCGCCCTCACTAGCAAGTTTGATAGTAACGCTATTCTCTTCATTATCAAAATAAAAGAACTTGTCTCTAAAACTTTCTTCAAATTTATTCTCTTTTGAAATAATATACGGCTTAGAGATATTAAACTCTAAAATTGTTCCTGGTTTGGCCGCCTCTATACTTAATCCTATTTTTTTTGCATAAACTTCTTCATAAAAAAGAGAAGAACTTGCTGCTTTTGCAATAAAGATAAGTAAAACTCCAAAGAAAATGATAGTTAAAATAATTAAAACTACTTCAGGCATAACTACCTCCTCTCCTTTTTTATCTAGTTTCCAACCCCTAAAAACCATAAGAATATTAGCTAAAAGAACTTTAAAAAACTTGACAAAAATTAAAAGAGAGTAAATTAAGGTATATTTTCAAAAGAGATATGCTGTTCTTCAAAACTTTGAAATCCCTCTGAAGAATAGTCCGTTAAAAAAACTCCTGATACGGCAGCATTCTCGTCTAGTCCCGGAGCTACTAATCCTCTAAAGAATTTATCTCCCCACCCATATGTAACTGAACCTATCGCAGAAACAGTAAAAAAGCTTACTGCAGATCCAGTAGTGCCTGCAAGTTTTCCTAATATGCTTGCCCCCTTAAATCCTGCTCCACCAAACGCTCCCATTAACAAAGACGTCCCTGCAACACCTGCAGCAGCACCAACAACACCCCCAATTTGGCTAACAGAAGACTCTAAATAGAAAATAGCCTTTTGGTTAGTCAGTAGCATTTTATCATCAATCTGGCTTCCCACAACGGCATTTCCGCTTAACATTTGAAGAGTATCCCCATCATTTGCATTTCTAAGGTAATCCCAATAAGAAAGATCATTATTTGGCACTTTATGGGTTAAAAGATACAAACTCATACCCGAAATTTCCGTAATAGCCTCGTCTCCTACTATAATGGTATCATCAAACATAACTCTCGAACAAATAACCGCCTTACCATTAATTTTGTTAGGAGTAATTTCTCGGTTAAAAATTTTTAAATTTCCTTGACCAAGCATATCCCAGCAGTCGGCCATTTCTCTTGCAAGTATCATTTTAATCTGATTTTTTTTATTCTCTTCATCGCCTGTAATTCTCATAGTAACAAACTTACTACCTAGTCCCGAAGCACAGTCTCCACTACCTATAGACTTAGAAGTAACACATACTCTTTTCGTTTTGCAAGTTAAAGAAACCAAATCTTTTGCATCGAGCTTATCTGTGATACTTGCTCTAACAAGCGCTGATTCTGAACAAGCAGTTCTATCAATATCGGCATTAAAGTTAAACCTTACAATTATCAAAATAATAACTGCCAGACCAAAAACTACTGTAATTAAACTGATCATAAACCAACTTATATCTCCTTTCTTACTTCGAACATTCATAAACAAAAAAGGAACAAGCTGTTTTTAATACTTACTATTTCAAACTAGTCTTTTAATTAAAAAGAAGAAGAGTGCCGCGCATATTAGACCAAATAAAACTAGCCATAAAAGATTGCTTCCCAAATCTGCCTGCATTGAATCAGCCATGAATAAATAAAAATCTATAAGTTAATAAAGTTTTAGTAAATTTACTTTAACTCTAAAGAAGGATATCTAGAAAATAAGGTTTCGCTCTCAATTGGGTTCGAGTTAAATTTAAGTTCTGGTTGCGTAACTGTTCTAGTTTCTGTACCCTCGCTATCTTTACCTGTAATAACTGCGCCAGCAGTATATTCGCAAGAAATACCTGAAACATAGGCTGCCTTGCCAGATTCCAGTTTATTTGTACCTAAAAGACTAATACAGTAATTCTGTGCTTGATCTTGATCACCGGTACATGTAACTGCCTTCATTCCCGTATCGTCTCCTGCTTGTTTAAATAAATCATAACAGTTATAGTAATAAACACTAGAACTTAATCCAGACTTAACAGTAAATTCTTTATAATCCGTACAGTACTGGGATGCTTGGCTCTTGAATGGAGAATTTTGGCAATAAGACACGGCTTGTTGAAATTGATCAGGTAAAAGTTTAGCAAGTTGACCTGGCTTAGAATACATGTTATAAATAAACATTGCAATGACTACTAGAGCAATTAATCCTAAAACAACTGCTAACAAACCTGTCGTAGAAAAACCTTCTTGCCCCTTTTTATTCAATCTCTGCATAATGGGTTAATTAAAAACTTATTTATAAACCTTTCGCAGAAAATTAAAAGATAAAATACCTCTCACCCAAAAATATTAGGAAAAGACGATTTTAACTTCACAAACTTAACTCGTAAAATATACACCTTGCCTTCAAGAGTATATTCGGACGAAGCAGAATCCAAAACTTGACCTAAGAAGCCAGTATTTGGAGAATAAGAGAATAACTCTTCCTCTAATTGAAGGATCTCAAATAAAAAAGATTCATAAGAAGGATTGTCTCTCTTTACAATTAAAAATTGAGTGTCTAAATAATCCTTAAATGAAGAACGTTTATCGGCCGGGTTTTTAAGATAGTCTAAAAACTCTGAAGAAGAAGTAACCTCTTTTAAAAAAGAGCTAATAACGGGATTATTTGAACTAAAAACGATTTCCTCCCCAATTTTCTCAAACTTTAAATAATAAGGTACCTTTAGTATATTAATACAATTCTTTAATATACCTATTGTAGGATAACATACCTCATTAGATCTTATCTTACTACCAGTATTAGTACAGACACAAAGTTTATTCTTCTCTTCATTTTTAGCGCTATTGGAAGAAGGAGTGCTCTTACACAAACATAGCCTATTACTTTCAAGATAAGAAAAAAAGCTCCACCCCTTAGGAGATTCAATAAGGATAGTTTTTGATTCCCCTGCAACTAACCCCAATAAAGCCTCATCCACTTCACTAACTGTGGACTTTGCCTGCTCATATTCCGTATTTTGAATGAATATCTTTGTTAGATTGGCGACAAGAAGAATAAGCAAACAAATAACAATAATTGATACGGCAAATTTAGCAACTTCTTCAGTCATCCAACTAGAACCTCTTTTGTTTTTGAGCATCAACATAGAATAGAAATATTATCTAGCTTAATAAAAGTTTTTATTTAGACTTAATCACTTTTTAAAAAAGAGGTTAGCTTATCTATACTATCTACTTTTAAGGAAGTTTTTCTATAACCCTCTCCGTCATTAACAGAACTAACTTTAATTTCTCTTGCAGAATTGATTAACCAGGGAGTATACTCTGGTTCAGTAAAATAAAGATAACTTATCTGGCCATTCTCTGCTCTTTGTTCTTGCAAACTTGCTGAAGAATCCAACCAGAAAAATCCGTCATTAGAGATTTTAAATAAAGGACTAGACTCTTCGCTTTTTAAGTAAACTTCAAAATATCCTTCTTTTGAGACAACATACAAAAAGTTTTTGGTACATGATGTTCCAGAAGGATATTGGGAATCACAGACCACATAAGGATCCAGATTTATAGAGAAATAATTTTTAGCAAACCAGAATGTTCTACTTATTGTCTGCTTGTTTAAATTCTTGCCTTCTTCTAGTAAAATAGTAACGGGGGAGATTGTGGAAGGGATATATCTAGAAGAGACAGGCTCTCCCTTGCTCCGACAAAATAAATAAAATCCTTCTAGGACAGATCCGTCTAGTCTGGCTAAATCCTCTACAGACAAGGTGAATGGATTTTTACTAAATGAATTTTCAATAAAGAGTTTACTATCTGCGCTGAGA